>ENA-UOWG01003227-UOWG01003227.1-activated-sludge-metagenome-genome-assembly--contig:-NODE-3227-length-12670-cov-5.108997_pt1 | contig 12670 bp, 15 predicted proteins | sample MGYA00238147_ERZ761563 | MGnify/ENA primary metagenome ERZ761563 (study PRJEB28884, sample SAMN05720216) | anaerobic digester metagenome | isolation source: active sludge of municipal... | reverse complement strand
ATGCGCCAAACTGCTCTACGCTATTCTCTTCTGTGAAATAAGCCCTGCAGGTGTCAACGTCGATTAGCCACAGCCTATTGGCTCCAACAGTAACAAATTCTGACTTTGGCGGCTTGACCCAATTGAACGTCATCAAATCATTGCCACGAATACCATCGTCACCAAGAGTTAGTTTCGTAGTGGTCGAAGCGTTACTGATCGTTACCGCCTCAACGATTGTGCTGGAATCATAAAGCGATCTGAAAATAATGATCGCGTCCACATCGGCTTCAGTGCTGGCCACCGTTGTAACATTAATGGCGTTGTCGCTTACAGTAACAGTCGCCATTGGCGAAGGGTTGCTTTTACATTCATTCGCATCGCCATTGTTCTTGACATAACAATAGTAAACCGCGTATGTCCCGGCGTTAATAGACCCGCCAGTTGTGTTGGCGACAGATGGAGCCGCAGCCGGTGGCGTTAGCGCTATAGAGCTTAGGTCAGCGTTCTGATCGAAATACTGATTGTCACTAGTCCCGTTAACCCTTACGCAAACGTTGCGAAATATCGCGTAGCTTGACTGGACAGCACTACCTGCAGGCGCAATTACCTCTGTCCATGCGCCTATCGTTATTTCGCCACTTTCTGTCGTTGTATTCTCTGCGATGTAAACCGCATTGCCGTGATCAGCAACGATAAATTTGCTTCCATCGGCGCACACATACTCAAAGAATTGTGCGCCATACCAAGCTATATCAACATCACTGACAACATTATCCTCAGCCTCAATAAATCTGCCAAGGCACTTGCTTCTCAACGCGCTCCCGCCATCGATACTATAGCAGTTGATTGCCTCCAACATGCCGCCAGAGACAGGCGCATCTGGCGTTAAGCCCTTGAATATTGGGGAATCGAAATGATCAAGATTCTTTACGTTCATCTTCGCTTGTAATATCCGTTGTATCGGCGGTACGTAAGCGGATGACCCTTCTTAGGCATAACCCTGGTTAAAACTGTTCCCCTCCAGTTCTTATAAAGAACAGATTCGGTCCTCATGATGTAAGGCAATTGCGATCCGGCGTCGCCAAGCGCACCAGCCGCCTCAATGGCAGCCCGATAACAAACAATCGTTTGCAGATCAAGCGGAAGCGTCGATTGCGGAAGCGCACCGTCTATCAGCGTTTCCCCAAGGTATGCAGGCAAGAACTTCCCAAACACGGTATAGTTTGTGACCGACAACGGGCGCGGGTACAACTTGATAGAATTGAATCCTCTAAACTCCCACAAATCAGCTTCAACCGCCCCATTTGGGTCATAGTCAAGGTCAATCCCCTCAATGTTGTACGGTATCTCGTTGCCATTATGCGTCAGCTTCACTGCAGCAGGGTCAGCAACAAGCCTTCCCGTAAGGGAATAAATCGACACGCCAGCCGTGGTTGTGATTATCTCCGTGCTGTGCAAAAAATGCGGGGCGACCAACGCAACGTCATTCATCAGCGAATCTTGGGCCGTGTCAATGTAATCGTAGATCAGATCAGACTCATAGGTTCCTTCCTCAGTCTCTCCCAATATCCCGAGAACCCTTGAAACCATCTGATCTTTGTTCATGGTTCACCTACGAATACCAAAACAACTTGTGGCCCATTCTCCTGACTCCATGCGCCGTCTCTCGCGCAGCCTCATCGAACATATGCTTCATGCTATCGTAATATTCCTGGCGGCTCTGGCCGGGTTTCTGTTTTGGCATATTGTGCTTGTGGTGCTTCAGCTCAAGGTGCTGCTTAATCCAATGCACAACGGTCGAATTGAACGCCTTGAAGAAGTAGATCGGATTGCCACGATTGAGAACGGCATACTCCCGCTCTTTGTCGTCATACGCAATGTCGATGCGCTCTTTGAAGTGATTGCTCGCCCGACGACTCATCGCCGGGTGCATCCTCATCATCACTTCACCTCATCTACCGCTTTGGGCTTTACGGTCCTGGTGGCCTTGGCAGGCTTGGCAGCGCTGTTTATCTCGGCAGCAGCCAAACGCTTCTTCAGATCGGAAATTTCCTTTGACTGCCGCTGATTTTCGGCCATCAGCTTCGAGTTGTCAACATACGCTCCAGCAGGCGCAGAGTATTCATGGCCGTAAACCTCAGCGAAAATCTTTCTGGCGTTGCTCCGATCTCTGTCACACAGCTTCTTCCACGCTTCGTCGAGGTAAGCCTTCGCTTCGGCCATAGTCATCCCAGATCCAGACTGCTGTTTGTGAAGGTGCTTCCCTCGAAACAACATCTGAAAGTGGCCGGGCTTGATATTCAACGTGTAGTCAAAGTCCTCTTTGTAACTGTTTGACTGTAAAACTTCGTCCATTCCGCTCATGATCATCTCCTTTTAAAAAAAAGGGGGGATTGCTCCCCCCAAAACTTTAGCTCTCTTCAGAGAGTCCATTCAGGTCGTCGATGCGGACGGCGGCGCGAGGCTTGGTGTTGATGATCTGGCGATAGATGCGATGCACAGCGGCTTCCTTCAAACTGCCGGAGCGCTTGAACAGCATCGAACCCTTGCTGTTGCTCAGTTCTCCCCACTTCAACCACTCGCCATTGCCCTTGTGGTACTTCACGAAGTTGGCGAGGTTGAGGAACATGGCGGTATTAGGGGTGAACACCGGAATGCTGTACATCTTCGCCGGAACCCCATGAAAACTGAACTCGATGTGGGCCGGGACGCCTTCCTTGGCAGGCATGAGCTGAGTCGGCACGTTCTCGTCACGAAGCCGCTCATAGAGCGCATCGTAAACGTCGGACTCCATCAGGCCCATATTTGGCGTGTCAACGCCAATATTGCGCACCCGATTGAAAGCCTGCTGCAACAGAGCCAAGGTGAAGTCGCGGTTAGAGCCACCGTTACCCAGAACGAACGACCCGAACCAAGTGTTGGCAGCCACATTGGTGTTGTGAATCGTGCCGCTGTCTTTCACGAGGTCCATGAACCCATTGGGGACAATAGCCGCCACGGCGGACGAATGCAGGTCAGCCTTATAGAGAATGTTGCCCGCGCCCATCCCGCTCAGAGTATCACCGCTCCCCATGGTAATGGAAATCTCACCATCGTAGTCTTTAAGCTCAACAGTGATGTCAGTGGCGGTGGTGGCAGTTCCAGCGGAGTTCCACGCATCCAACACCATCCCTTCCTCAAGGCCACGGTTGCTATCAACCACAACCACCTTCGAAGTGTTGTTGGCCGAAGCCACGGTAGCCAGAGCGCCGGTGGCGCCTCCATTCATCAGGAACCACTGCATGTCAAGGGCCACAGTCTGGCCCGCACCGCTGACCTCTCGTTCGAGGAAGTTGATGCCAGCCGCATTCGGCATACCATTGGTGAACAGTTGCTTCAGCGACTGATTGATCTCGATGAAAATGTTGTAGGCCCGCAGATAGTCATAGGGCATAGTGGGGTAATACCCACCAGTGATAGTCGTCGGCTCAGTGTCATTGGTCAAACCAGCCGAAACAGTCTGCGGCCTGCGGGTCTGAAGGGGAATCATGATCTTGTTCTCACCCTTATACCCGAACGTCTCTTTGGCGTCGATCATGTATTTGTCAACCCAAAGAGTGTTGAAAATAGCCTCCATCACGGGGCCAAGATACTCACCTCTTTGTACATTGGTAGCAATCGTTGCGTCACTCATTGTGAACTCCTAATGAGCAACACCCCATTACTTATCACCCACTAAGCCAGCGCTTACGCCCAGATCGTTCGCAAACTTCTTCCAGTAGTCCCTCTTGCTCTGTTCGTAAGTCATGGCCCCAGGCTTGCTAGGGGTAGTCGCTCCGCTTACTCGCGGAGGCGCAGCTTGAGCCGCCGACGACCTTGGAGTCTCTTCTGGAGTTGTGGTTGTCGCTGATGCTTCACGGGCAGGACCAAACAATGAAACAACGCCCATAACGTCGTCAATGGCCAACCTCGTCGCCTCATCAAGAGGCGTGATGATCCTGCCATTGTTAGCCGACTTCTCGGCGTTCCATCGCATGGATATGTAGCTCCGCACCAATACGCCAAACTTTTCGCTTTTCTTAACCTCAGCGTCTACAGACGAAGCGTTAATGACGTTGTTGATCACAGACGCGGTTTTCGCAACCCGGTCGTTCTCGTCAAGCGCATCAACCTTCTTCAGTCTTTCCTCAATCTCGGGAGGCAAAGCGCCCTTGCCAGCCTTTTCCTTGATCGAGTCCAGCTCGCTCTTGAAAGAATTAGCCTGCTCTACGCTCTGCTTTTTGAAATACTGGAAGACGACCTTGCCTTCGTCGCTAAGGCTGTCAAAAAGCTCCTTCTCCTTCCGATCTTGCTCCCGCTTGGCAGCCTCCAGCTTCTCGTTCGCCAGATGCTCCACAAGTTTCCCGGTTGGCCCAGACCGTTCTTCCTCCAACTTACGTTCCAGCTTCTCAAACCGCTCAGAGTATTCCTTGTTACGCGCCCTTTCGTCTTCCTTTGATTTTTGTAGCTGACTGCTGTGAACACTCTGCTGCCGCTTGTAAACCTTCCTGTAATTCGAAGAATCTACCCGGTCCCAATCAACGTCGGTGGGGTCAAGATTTTTGATCTCATCGTCGCTGTACGGCTTTACACCTCCAGCCTCAGAAGCCGCACCAGAATCATGTTCTGCTGAAGCTCCTACTTCTTCCGAACCGCTAGGACTGACCGCTCCAGCGCTCTCCAGTAAGGCGTCGCTCCCTTGCGGGCTACCACCACCATCCGGGGTCAACTGGCTACCGTCTTCCATATTACCCATTAATTCCTCCTACATAACAAATTATAACATAACTGTGTAAATTTTTCACATCTATACCGGCATTTGCGGCTGCATCTGCATTTGATCAGGATTGCCAAACTGCTGGCCCTCAACCGGAACAGCAGGGTTTGGCGGGCCATTCTCCGGCGCTGACGGCATCTGCTTGCCACCAGGGGCCTGCGGGCCAACCGGCATTAGCGCAGAAATAGCCTGCTGCATCTTCTGCTGAAGCAAAACCTTTGTGACCTCCTTGTCCATCATCTTGTTCTGGCATTCTTCGATGATAAGATTGATAGTCTCAGCCTTGCTCAGTCCAACCGGGTCGGTCTCAATCATATTGACATACTCGCTACTCGAAACGTAGTCGGTGAATATGTTGACAAACACCTCAAGGTCATCAAACTTCGATATGACAATATTTAGAAACTGGGCTTTGTTGACGATCTTTGTCAAAAAATCGTTTGGCGTCTTTGCTTTCTTGATCCTTTCCAACAGCAACCTAGCCTTGCCCTCTGACTGTGTATTGCCGAACGGCGTCTTGCGCAGCTTGCCCTGCCGCTGCAGGTACATCCTGGCCTCTTTTGGGCTGACAACGCCGATCTTAACCAGCATAGCCAACTCTTGCGTCTGCATGGACAGATTGTCCGTGAAGCCGGTACCGATCGTAATGGTGAAATCATAGTTCTTGTACACGTCGAAGTCTTTCTTGAAGCGACGAATGGCTTCAGCGTGTTCGTTCCCAACCATATCCTTGATCTTCTCTTCGCTGTAGTGCTCTTGCACCATGAGGAAGGCATACTTCATCGTGTGGGAAATCATATTCGTGAACTGCATCATCTCTTCAGTGAACACCTGCTTCTCGGAACTGACAAGAAGCTGCATTGTTCCGACCGCCGCCCGGCTGCCACGCTCGGGAATCTGCGAAAAGTCACGAATGCCCGTGATGTCATCCATCTGATCGAAGTACATCATCGGCGCATCTCGAATCAAAGCAGGCAAATCTGCAGGAGTATAATTCTGCGGAGGCTTACCGTCAGACCCATCGTAGAACAACCCCTTATACTTGCTGCCCTCGCCATCGACGTTCTCAACCGTAACCTTCGCGTCACGGTCAAACATGCCAAACACCTCATAGTTGGCAAGGTATGACTTCATAATGCTGGCCGCGTTGTTTGCGCTCATCTGAAGGCCAAGCACATCCCTAACGAATCCACGGCCATGAAGGATATCAGATCCGACAATGTTCATACCGGCAGACATAATCGGAAACATCTCCCGGTCAAACGTCCGGTACCACAACATCTTGTGCGGGGTCTTCCCAATCATCCTGACGTGGAACTTCTCATCAACCCCGTCTATCGGGAACGAATAGAAATCCCACATCGTTATCAATCCGCTTCCCTGGTCATAGATGTCATACTGATCATCATGGCCAAGATCCTTGAAGTCCTTCTCAATATCCTCCATGCTCTTGTAGCCATATTTTTTATAATCGTTCTTGATCGACTCAAGCGTAACCCCATAGCGCCGGTAAACAAATTTTCTATCCTTCAGCTTCTTGGCGCTATGGTCACTGAACACCTCAAGGCTGACGACGTAGTTGATGTCAAAGTCGCCTTCACCATTGTCGTCCTTATAGTCGTCGATCATGAGGTGGCACTTGCCGGTTATGCAACCGTCCTTGGCAGAGCTATAGCTGGCGAAGTTGACTTCCTTTGTGCGCCAGATAACCCTTGAAAGAGTATTGAGGAACAGCGCCATCGATTCATCCAAGTAGTCACGGTTCTCTGGATAAGCTATAACAGCCGCCTCAGCGTCATCTGCAACCATCTTGGCCGCAAATCGCTTGCAACTGTTCGGAATCTTGTTGACCTTGCTCTGGTACCCCTCAAGCTCTTCGTCAGGAATCGTCTCGAAGACGATAGTATTTCCGTCATACACAGGCTTCTGAAAGTGATCGCCAGCGTAAAACTCCCAACAAATCTTGTCGATCATAATGTTGTTGTCGTCATTTATCTTGATGCTTATGGCGTTTTCGTGCAGCTTCCTCAGATAAGCGCCGATCTTCTCTTCTTTGCGCAAGAACTCCGCGTCGCGCTCCATGTAGAAGCCAGACTTACCCTCAGTTTGCCCTTCGTCTTTCTTTTTTCGCGCCATATCTCACCTCACACTCAAAGACGTTATTGCCGATTCTAACCGACTTCTTATGAACTGGAATATCCACACGTTCCCGCTTTAACTTCTTCTCACTGGAAATCATGTGCTTCTTCAGCAGATGAACATTCTTCTGAAAAACCTCGAACGGTGCCCTGTATCTCAAATAAGCCGAACCGTAACCCAAGCAAAACAAAGCAACCGAAACTGCCACGGCGACAACAATCTCAAAAAACTGTCCCACCGATCCTCCTAACCATCTTCGGCTTATTCTCAATCAGATACAAACCACGCTTTCTCCACCACGGCAACCGCTCGACCTCCATCGTTTCCTCGTCATCCTTGCTGACTGCGTTCTTCATGCCGATGTATCGCTGATAAGCCAAAGCGTCCTCAAGGTCATCTCCAGACCGCTTGGCTTTCCCATCAAAGTCAATGATCCTACCAATGAGCTGCTTACACTTCGGCTCATAGATGTGCAACCGGCCCGCCTCAGCTATCGGGATAAACGCCTTCACGCGGTCAACCTTGCTCGTAACGCCAGGTTTCAGCTCCAGCAACCCGACCCTCGTCCCAGGAAACTCGTCATAGAACTTGTCCCGCCGCTCCCTAAAGTACGACTGGATAACGTCCCAGATCTTCGACTCAACCCCAACCCGGATCTCAACGCCCTGAAACACCTCCGACCATAATCTGATCATCTGAAACATCTTGTCCATCGTGCCAATAGTTCCAAACCTGCCCTGCACCGCATCAAGTACATAACACGTATGGCCACGGTCCCATATCGCCGCCACAAGCGCCGATTTGTCAGCGTGGCGGGTCTTACTGTACGCCATGTCAATCGAGAAGCATAGCTTCAAATCCGTGCTGTTCCCAGGACACTTGTCAATGTCATCAAACACGTCGATGCGGTCCATCGGGAAGCGATGCCCACTGCCGTCATCATAATCGATCATCAACATCTGAGTCATAAACCCAGGTTGCGTGTATCGCCACTCATTCAACTCTTCCGTAGAATACTGTTCTTCCCACAACGATGCGTTCAGTGGAACGCCGAACTTGTCAGCCAACTGCTGCGTATAGGCCATGCACGGATACTTCACAACGTAGACGTTGCGCCGCTTCGATAACTGGCCGACAAATCCCTTGGCTCTGGCGTTTGTCCCGGCCACGAGTATCTTTGATGTCTTGTGGTCGGCCAGAGCATAGAAGATAACCGTGTCAAACCAATGCAGCGCATCGGCCACCTTGTCTTCCGGCCACTCCTCCTCTGGAGGCTCGATGTCATCGAGGATGATCTTGGTAGGTCTGACGTTGGCGATCTTACTTCCCTGCAATGGCTCGCCTGCGCCAACACCCTCAATGAAGCTGTTGTAGGTGAGTTTGAATTTGCCGAACTTGATCGTATTTCCAAAGTGCAGGTACTCGTCAAAGCTCCACTTCGTGCTGTTAGTTCTCGGGTCACCAAACAATGCCTGCGCATTCGGCCTCATCATCATGTCAGCCACAAACTGCACACTCTTATTGGCCTGCTTCTTGTTCGAGGCTACGTAGACAGTGTAACTCTTGTCAGACCAGTGCGAGTCCTTCGCTGAATTGGTCTGAAAAAACGTCGTCTTAGCAGACTTACGGAAGGTGTGAAAAATAATTATCGGCGCACGGTTGTCATGCAACTGCCTATCCATGTCCAAATGAATCGGCGAGAACACCTTGTCAAACGCCTCCGGCCACATATTCAACCCGTAGAATAACGTCGATGACTTCAGCGCCCGGATGTAGTTCTCGTCAATCATCCAACGACCCGCCCGACAACTCGCGCATTACAACCCCGGCCTTCACAGCCTTACCATCATCACCCTCTGGGCCCATCCGCGTCAAGTGCTTAACCAACGCCTCAAGGACAGGGAGAGCGCTGTCAGGCAACTGCAACCTGATCTCCCGCTCCGGCTCACCATCACTCTTCGCATACCGCTTACCTAGGAACTCCCAAGCCTTGTTCCTCGTCATCTTGTCGTCGTCATCAAGTCTGGTGATAGCCCCCTTCCAAAAGCGAGTCTTGCCAACCACGTCAACCAACTTCTCAAGCATGTTGTTCATCATGATCGCAAGCTCGGGCGTCTCATCCCACTCCCTAAACCTGGACGCCGGAACCCCAAGTATCTCAGCCAACTTCACCTCTGTCTCTGGCGACCTCGTTTCCCTATCCGCATACTTCCACGAAGCGTAAACGTACATCTCCAAATTGTCTTCACCGGGCTTGGCCACCCCAAGCATCTTCACATACTTGTATGTGTACTCGGCGTCAAACTCATCCGAGAAGATGTCCAACATCTTCTTTACTCCAGAAGCAACTTTGCCACGCTTGTTGTCCTTGCTCAACTCGTAAGCAACCGCATCCTTCTGGCTTAAAACGTTATGCTCCGCGCAATGATCTATGCAGTAACTCTTCCCCTTGTACGTCGGCTTCTCACAGTAACCCGGCTTCTCTCGCTCACCACTGACAACCTCCGGGCTGTCAATGTCATAAAAGTGCTGGCACTTCTTGCTCATACCTCAATATATAATATATTTTGCGCAATCTTTCAACTACTATAACTCCTACTTCCATAAGTATATTACCCAAATAAGAAGAGAAGAGATAAGACAATATAAGAAGTTCTCGCTTAGAGAACTTCTCTATATTAACTACTCACTACTATTTCGTGCTACTCTGACAAGACCCTGTAAGGGCTATCGTAATCCGTTTCATAGTGTATCGAGTTATTAACTATCCGTGTCAATGTATCCAAGATGTATCAAGACTATTGCTAACCGAGCTTTAGCTCGCTAGTGCTCGCTAAATCTCAGTTACCAATAGGAGCTTAACACGTTGTCAAGTACCTTGTCAAGAAAAATTTTTATTTTGTTTACAAAACGTTGATAATCCTACATCCAATTTTTACCAAAACACTTGACAAGGTTTTTAACCAAATGGTCAATTTTTCACTTTTCAACATAGTTTTCCATAAAATTACTACTACTGTGTAAATATTACACGACGCAAAATCTTCACTTTCTAGTTGAATTTTACCTAAACCTACACTAAATAATTGTCATGGAATACAACACAACCAGCGTTATTAAAGTTGACAGCGTAGACTCGTCTACCATTGAACTCATCGAGCCTTTTGATGTAACACTCACTGTTGATAAAAATAACATCATGTACGTAGTCTACAACGACGACTTCGGGACCATCGGTTGCGGAGCAAACCTCAACGCAGCTATGGACTCCTTCATCAAAGACACCGAGCACCAGCTCAAGGACATCAGCTACTACGGACCCATCGACAATGAGCAGCAAGGCTACTACAACTGCCTGGCAAGGCACTTCAAGTTAAAGAAGGCCATTAAGGAGAAAAAGCCATGACCATCAAGCCGCTTAACTCCGTCTCAGAGATACCGTTGTGGTGCTATGGGAAAGAAGTTGACTTTGCGGCCCAGTTCTTCTATAAGCAGCTTGTCGGCATAAACCCGGCCACAAACAACGTCATCACCGTGGCTATCACCGGCACCGCTTACACCTACACCCTCGATGAATTAGCAGCCAGAAAAGCCTTCTGTAAGAGCGGCAACAAACGCTTCAACTTCTACCACGAGGAATAGTAGCCAATGCGCTCAAATAGCCACCACAACCACCGTAGCCCACCAGCGGCCAGCGCAAAAATTGCTAGCCGTAGGAAGAGTGGGGTATGCGCTGTGGTGGTGGGTGTAGTGTGGTATAGGGTGACTGAAAAGTAACCAAGTGTCGCATAACGTTAATTATGTAAACTAAACTATCCTTTATTATAGCCACTCTCCGCAGATAACAGCAATAAACAGCAATAAAAACAACTAATCACGTTATGATTGTTAACAGATAATTATCAAAACAGCTGTGGTGGTAAAAGCTGTTTAACTTGTGTACTACTGTCATGGAACTGTATGTATATACAAAGTATATACCATCCCTTATCCTTCCTACCTTTCCGCTTTGCCGTGCTTCCGCTGGATCGACGCCCATGGTTATTTATTGAAGTTGGCGTAATATTTATTTAATTAAGTAAATAGTTGTATTCACTTAATTAAATTAAGTAAATAGTGAATATTGCTTAATATTATTAAGTTAGCCTTTATATATATAATCCTTATATAGCGAAATACCAGCAATAAAAAAAAATATTTTTGTGATGGTTGTTGACAATCATAAAATTATGATTACAATAGAGAGTGTAAGCTGCTGAAGCGGCGAGGAGAAAAATAAAATGTATATTATGGAAAAGGTAAATGGATTGATATCCGAATGGTACGGAAGGTCGAGTCGTACCGACCGGTACGACTCACAAATTGATGTAATATGCTATAACGCCTTGCCCGGGGTTGTCGTCGGTCCCTGGTCAGAAATCAAAGAGGGTGAGCAGTACACGCACACCCTGGTGCATGAGGTTGATGTGCCGTTCGGTCTATTTGAAACCAGATGGGGTGAAACCGCCCCTAGTGGTCCGATAACCTGGCACATTGCCAGGTTCAAGTTGACGCACAACGGTGCGTCACTCGTGTCTCTTAAAAAAGCCTAATCCTAATAAAGCTTAGTCTAACGGACGTTCGCCGCTCCGTTAGTGTAACTTGCCTGACTTAAGGTACGGCGAAAGGATTGCTATGATTGACCTGATCAAGGGATTATCAGATGGGCCGTTTTTGGTCCTGCCTTGCCAAGGGTATGCCGCACTAGTGGTATACCCTTTTTGTTTTTATGAACAATAATGGCCGCTTGAAGCGGCAAGGAGAAATTGAATATGAACAGATCGGAAATTAATGACTTTGTGTTGGCGCGGTACGCCGATTATTACGAAAGACTTATGCGTGAAATTCACGGCGAAAAAAGGGAGTTACTATTAGCATCTTACCGAGGATCGCTGTTTGCCGCTGAGTCAATAGCTTATGGCTTGGGCTTGGGAGCGGGGCTTGTGGCTATAAAGGCAGACATTAAAAAAGAATGGGGAGAATAAAATGATAAGCGGTAAGGAATTGCTGATGGCTTACATTAGGCCGGATGGCTATAACGGCGATACGGCGACGGCGGTCATGTATTATGACCGTAATTCAGGACGTCTTTATGAGTCAACCCAATATGGATTGATAGACTTTTACGGCAATAGCTTTCCGGACTTTGGGTCTGCTATTGCAAAGCTGAGGCAGTCAATGGCCGATCGGCCTAATTATTTTGGCAATGTAACGGCGCTAAAGGACGGGATTGTCGTTATTAATAATAGGAGGTAAACAAAATGTTTGAAAAATTCGTGGTGAAAATCAGCACGGGGAATGCCGCCTTTGAAGATGACTTGAAAGGCGAAACAATCCGCATTTTGCGGGAGATAATCGACAGGATTGAAAGCGGCGAGGGATGTGGGAGCGCCGTAGACGAGAACGGGAACAAAGTCGGCCTTTGGGGCTTCTTGACGACCAAATAGCAATCTAATCTTCTACCTCTGCCGGTGGCCGCGCTGCCGGTAGAAGCAGAAAATTAGACAAAAATGGAGGAAAAAGTGAAAAAATTGTTTATCGGGATAAAAAATGGTGTCCCCGTATTTGCACGTGAAGTATCAAGAAATTATGTGAATGTTCCGAAAGAAATATTAAGTGATGGTAGAAAAATATTTTCCAAACTTGAGTATGTTTCTCGGTACGACAACGGATGCCTAATTGGTATGTTTGAGATTACAGGAGTAAACGAAATAA
>ENA-UOWG01003220-UOWG01003220.1-activated-sludge-metagenome-genome-assembly--contig:-NODE-3220-length-12702-cov-34.231834_pt1 | contig 12702 bp, 11 predicted proteins | sample MGYA00238147_ERZ761563 | MGnify/ENA primary metagenome ERZ761563 (study PRJEB28884, sample SAMN05720216) | anaerobic digester metagenome | isolation source: active sludge of municipal... | reverse complement strand
GAATATGGCGGGGAAAAACATGTTCAAGCAGATTGCCGATGAGGAAAAAGAACATTACGAGATGCTGAAAAAACTTCATGATAAGTGGGCCGAGCAGAAGAAATGGCCGGCCACTGTTTCCTTGAAAGTAAAGAAATCATCAGCCGGCGACGTTTTAAGATCCATGTCCGGCAAGAAGTCCGCCCGTATTACCGGAACGGAAGATGAGCTCAAAGCCGTTCGCACGGCTATTGATTTTGAAGCACGCGGCGTTGCGCTATATTCCAAACTGGAAAAACAATGCACCGACCCGAAAGAGATAGCGTTTTTCCATATGTTGGCGGGAGTCGAGCGCGAGCACCTTTTATCGCTTAAGGATACGGAAGAATTTCTGGCCGATCCGGCCACGTGGTATCAGCATATGGAAAAATCGGGTTTGGACGGGGCGTAAAAAATCCGGAAGCCTGCACGTTAGGCGGTACCCATCGAGTCCGTCTCTTCCAATTTGCAGGTAAGATCCGTCCAGAGATGGTAGGCGTTTTCCAGATCATCTTCAACGATTTTCAAATCGATCTGGATCTCCTTTATTTTAACCGAATTCCTGTGCGTCTGCGGATCGCACAGACATTTTTCATGGGCGGCTTTTCGAACTTCTAATTTCGCAATTTTTTCTTCCACCCCTGCTATTTCTTTTTTCAATACGTTTTGAATCTTTGAAAGTCGATTGCGCTCTTCCGCCTCAATCCTTTTTTTGTCTTTCAGCGTTAACGTCTTGTCGGCAACGGACTGTTCACGATTGTCTTGTTGGGTCGTATCAATTTTATTTTGTGAGCGTTTTTCAATGAAGTAGGAATAATTGCCCGGATAATCATTGATCTTGGTGTCTTTGAGTTCAAAAACCTTGTTGACCAGATGATCCAGAAAGTAACGGTCATGGGAGACAATGGCCACCGTGCCGGAATAATTGATCAGCGCGTTTTGAAAAACGTCTTTGGTCTTGATGTCCAGATGATTGGTTGGTTCATCCAGAATCAAGAAGTTGGTGTCCAGAAGCATGATTTTTAAAAGCGCCAGGCGAGATTTTTCACCTCCCGACAGAACGCCGACGGATTTAAAAACATCATCACCTGAAAAAAGAAATGCGCCCAACAGATTACGCTTGGTTTGGTCATCGGCAGAAGTTGCAACCGCATTGATTTCTTCCCAGATCGTTTTTGTGTAGTTAAGGTTCTGAGAACTTTCTTGCGAAAAAAACGCCATGTTAACCCCGTCACCATATTTCACAGTGCCTTCAGTTGGCTGTTCCGAGAGGCTCAAAATCCTTGACAACGTTGATTTGCCCGATCCGTTCACGCCCACAAAGGCAACCCTGTCGCCGCGGAAAAGTGAAAAATTCAAGCCTGAAAAAACTGTTAGATCGCCGTAGGCGTGTCCCAGGTCAGTAACCTTAACAACTTCCTTCACGCTTTTTTTGCCCTCCGGGAATCTCATAAAGGCGCTGCGTGCACTGCCTTCCGGCTTGATGTCCTTAAATTTCTCCAGCATCTTGATGCGGCTTTGCACCTGGGAGGCTTTTGTTGCCTTGTAGCGGAAACGCTCCACAAATTCTTCAATTTTTTTAATCTGCGCTTTTTGCAGTTCCATTTCTTTTTTGAGCGCTTCGCGGCGCCGGTCTTTCTCAGTCAGATAATGGGTATAGTTGCCTTTATAAAGATGGATACGGCGGGCGGCCAGTTCTGCGATTTGCGTGGCGATCTTGTCGAGAAAAAAATGATCGTGGGAAACCACCAGAATGGTTCCGGGGTAATCCTTGAGGTAGCTTTCCAGCCACTCCATGCTTTCCGTGTCCAGATGGTTGGTTGGTTCATCCAGAAGCATGATATCCGGTTGCGCAAGCAGAATAGATGTCAACAGAATCCTCATTTTCCATCCACCGGAAAACAAATCGCAGCTTTTGGGGAAATCACTTTCATGGAATCCGAAACCTTTGAGGATTTGCTTAGCCCTTGCTTCAAAAGCGTAACCGTTGCGAGCGGAAAACTCAGCCGTTGCGTTAGCATAGTGGCTGACGAGTTCGCTGTATTCATAAGTGTTGGGTTCAACGAGGGATATTTTTTGCTCCAGATCACGGATGGATTTTTCCAAATCGGCAATGCCGCTTTTCTTCCGGAGATACTCAACCAGTCCTATCTCTTCGAGTTCGACCAGATCCTGCGGCAAATAGCCGATCTTTTTTTGCTTCCGGTCGGGAATATCAATACATCCTGAATCGAGATGCACCTGATCAAGGATGGCGCGAAAGAGTGTGGTTTTGCCCGTGCCGTTATCGCCTACCAGACCGATGCGGGCTTTCGGATGAATCGTCCAGTTAATCTGATCAAATATCTGTTTGTCCAAAAAAGACAAACAGATATTGCGAAAATAAATCACGGGTCGCTCCTGTTTCAAAATCTGCGGGACTATAGGAAAATTAAATATTGATGTCAATGGATTAATAAAAGGGATGGAGAGGCTCAAGAGCCGCTTCAACGCGGCTCTCCATGCTAATCGGCTGAATGATTTCTTTTCACCCTTGTGTGTGGCCTCAAGCGCTACAGCAAGTCCGACCGGTCAGATGCTGATAATAGTCTTGAAAAGCCAGCTGCCAGGGCTGCATGGTTTTCCCGGTCGCAGTCATGAACTTTTGCATACCGAGCACGCTGTAGGCTGGCCTCAGAGCCGCTCTTTGTAATTGGTTAGTTTTAATTGGAGAAATTTCGATAGTGTCCAAATGCGCCTCTTTTAATATTCTTTTCGCAAACTCATACCAGGTGCAATTTCCGCGGTTGGTGACATGGAAAATACCCCGAACGTTTTTATCGATCAGTAATTCCGTTGCTGCGGCGAGATCGCGTGTGCAGGTGGGCGAACCCGTCTGATCATTCACCACAGTCAGTTTATTCGTTGTTTTCGCCTTATTCAGAATCGTCTGCACAAAGCTTTTCCCTTTCGCGCCATACAGCCAGGCCGTGCGGATCAGAATATAATTGTCGGTGAGCGTTCGCAGATAATTTTCTCCGGCCAGTTTGGACGCCCCGTAAACATTGATCGGATTGCAGACGTCTTCTTCCCTATAGGGAAGGCCGCCGGTCCCGTCAAACACGTAATCCGTGCTGAAATGAACAATGGTAATATTTTTGCCGCGGCATGCTTCGGCGATATTCTTCACCGCTTCGGCGTTTACGGCAAAGCATTCTTCTCTGGCTGTTTCACAACCGTCCACATTGGTATAGGCGGCGGCATTCACCACAATCTGCGGTTTAATTTCCCGAACAACTTTTTGGCACTCTTCCGAGCGTGTGATGTCAATATCCTCCACATCCATACCAATGACCTCATGGCGGTATCGAAACTGTGCGCCGAGATCGCTTCCCAGCATGCCTTTATGTCCCAACAGCAATATTTTCATCAATCAGTATTTAACCTCCTTCAAAAAAAGACCGCAGGCCGGTGCGGTTACCCCCGCGATGTTACGATCGCGTGAATCAATAATATTCTTCATTTCTTCCGGCCTTCGCTTGCCCCGGGCGACTTCCGTCAGCGTCCCGATGATGTTACGCACCATATATTTCAAAAATCCCCTTGCTTCCACTGTAATTTCGATCAAACCGTCAGAACCCGTTTCAATTGCAATACGGGTGAGGGTGCGCACGCGATCTTTAACATTCGTGCCGGTGGCGCAAAAACAGGAAAAATCATGGGTGCCCGGCAGATATCGCGCCGCTTCCCGCATCTTCTCCAGATTCAGCGGGTAACGGATGTGCCAGAAATATTCACGCCCCAGCGCAGGTCTTAAACTTTGATTGCAGATCCGGTAAACATACACCTTGCTCTTGACATCATGTTGGGCGTGAAAATCGATGGGAACTTCTTCGAGCTTCTTTACCACAACATCCGGCGGCAGGACACTGTTGATACCCCGGAATATTTTTTCAGCAGGCAGGCTTGTCGGGCTTTTAAAGTTAGCCACCTGATTGATGGCGTGAACGCCGGCGTCCGTGCGGCCTGAGCCGATCAAAGCTATCTTGCCCGAGGTGATTTTACCTGCGGCTTCTTCCAGGATCTGCTGAATCGAAATGCCGTTTGGCTGTCTTTGCCAGCCGCAGTAAGCCGCACCATCATATTCAATGATCATTTTAAAATTGCGCATGTTTTATTAATCGTGCTTGCCAGTTTTTCCTAAAAAGGTTAAGAATAATATTCATGGCCTCTTGTCAACGACCATCTCAAGGCAGTATTTTACCAGCTTTGATAATAACTTACACTAAAAACCGGGTCAAGGCAAAAACAGGCAAAAACTCGGCATTAAAGGAGACTGTTTATGAGTGAAGATTTACAAAAAGCGACAACCCAGGGGAAAATTAAAATATTTGAAGAAAAAGTTCAAGCCCTGATGCAGATGGGCGGAGAAAAACAAGTCAAAAAGCAACACGACGGCGGTAAACTGACAGCCCGTGAACGTCTGGATCATTTATTCGACAAGGGAACCTTTCAGGAAGTTCAGCTTTTCGTGAAGCATCACGCAACCCTTTTCGGTATGGATAAAAAGGAAATTCCGGCAGATGGTGTAATCACGGGTTTTGGCAAAGTCAACGGCCGCGTCGTTTTTGTTGCTTCCCAGGACTTTACCAGCGCAGGCGGCACTTTGGGTGAAATGCATGCCAGAAAAATCTGGAAGGTTATGGATATGGCCATCGCCGCGCAAAAACCATTTATCGCCATCAATGATTCCGGCGGCGCTCGAATTCAGGAAGGCGTTCCGTCTCTGGAAGGTTACGGTGGCATCTTTTACCGTAATACGCTAGCATCCGGCTACATTCCTCAGATTACCGCCATTATGGGGCCGACTGCGGGTGGCGCGGTTTATTCGCCGGCCCTCACCGACTGGATTTTCATGGTAAAAAACACATCCTATATGTACATCACCGGGCCGGAGGTCATTAAGGCGGTGATTGGCGAGGAAGTAACTCAGGAACAGTTGGGCGGCGCAGTGGCGCATGCCTCGAAAAGTGGCGTCTGCCATGTGGTTACTGAAAATGATACGGACTGTATCGATAAAATCAAAATGCTCTTGTCCTATTTGCCCGACAGCTGCAATTCGCCGCTGCCGGTTGCGGATGCCTCCGATAGCTCCGAACGGGATTGTCCCGAACTGGATAAAGTCATTCCCGACAGGGCGGCCCGCGCTTATAATATGAAAAATATCATCAAAGCCGTTGCCGATAATCATGAAATGTTTGAGTTGCACGAACAATGGGCACAAAATATTATCGTTGCGCTGATTCGCATCCTGGGCAGGCCGGTCGGTGTTATTGCCAATAATCCCATGTTTTATGCGGGCGTGCTTAATGTCAATGCCTCGGATAAGGCATCGCGCTTCATTCGTTTTTGCGATGCCTTTAATATTCCGCTTTTGACTTTTGCCGACGTACCCGGCTACATGCCCGGCACGGACCAGGAATGGGCGGGCATCATCCGGCATGGCGCGAAACTGCTGCATGCCTATTCGGAAGCAACCGTCCCCAAAATTACGGTTGTGACCCGTAAAAACTACGGTGGATCTTATATTGGCATGTGCAGCAAACAGTTGGGGGCGGATTATGTCATGGCTTGGCCGACAGCAGAAATCGCCGTGATGGGTGCAGAAGGCGCCTGCAACATCATTTACCGCAGCGACATTGCGGCGGCGGCAGATCCGACGGCCAAACGCGCCGAACTGATCGACAGTTACGAAGAGAAATTCAATAACCCGTATTTTGCTGCCTCGCTGGGTGCTATTGAAGAAATTATTCTCCCCAGAGAAACGCGCAAGCGCATTATTGCAGTGCTCAATGCCATGCAGGATAAAAAAGAAGCGCGACTGGGAAAGAAACACAATAATATACCGCTTTAGGCTATTAGCGATAAATTGGTCATTGAAGACATTGACGTGTAAAAGTGTTTCGGCCTCAGATAGTTTGAAAACCAGCATATGCATCGACAGCGTTGACGTTTTTCAAAGTTGTAAAGAAAAGCGACATAAAAAGATCCACATGAGAGGTGTAAAAAGAAAAACATTAATATAATTAAGTGTATCACAGTATCCATTTTTGTAAAGAATTCCGACAATATAAAAAATGTTATTGAAAAATATCTATTTAAAAATCTTATGGAGATGCTTCTGGTCAAAAATAATTTAAGAATTACATCAGATAATTTTGAAGTTCTTGATAGTTCTGGAAATCAGCATCAACAAACGAGGCGCCGATGTGGACGCTGTCTTTAGAATTGACGGCGCTTTGTGACTCACAAGACAGGCAAATAGATTTATTATTAGAAGGCAAATTAAAGGACACTTTAAATTTTGATCCCTGCCCATCAATTTTCAACCGGTCTTCCATGTCCTTGGGAAGCATTATTTTCAAGCCCCCCAGCGAAATCTCCGTAATGGCGGCTATGCCTTCTTGTTCAGTATCCAACTGGTTAACAACAGCCGGAGCGAAAAGAGCTTTGCGCGGATGTTGACGTTTTTCATGCTTGTTTTCAACGGTGGATCCCATCCTTTTATTCAGATAATCAGATAGAATGATAGCAATTGTTGAAGATAAAGACCGCCGGTCTTCCCTGGAAATTTGCAATAAAGAATGATGCAGTTCTTTGCTGGCACGAAAGCAGATGGAACTTTCTTTTTTCATGAAGCAACCTTGTGTTGTAATTTATTTTCTCCTTAGGAATTCCATGCACATGTTATGCCTTGTAAAATTTTAAAAACACTCTTGTTTACTTATCATATTGTAATAACGAAACATTCTTGAATTGTGTAATAAAAGAAATTTTTTTTAATCATTTCATTCTATCTTTTTTTTCATATTTGTAAAAAATTCCGACAATTATTCATTCTGTACTTAAGTTGTTTCAAGGAATACCATTTTTGTAGATCAATTGTATTATGTTTCATAAAATTACCAATTATTACAAAAAATCATAATATTTGATTTACAAAATCGTCCATAAATGCTATGGATTCCGCCAATTGAGTTTATTGGACGGTGTTGTGATGATGGCATTTGCAAGATTATCATATCGATAAAAAGCCCGATAGTTGAGTTAAGTCAAATATTTCTTAGGAGGAAAAAATGAAGAGATTTTGGGTTGTTTTGATGGTGCTGGGGCTGATCGCAGCCTTCAGCACAACAGTTTTCGCCGTCGATGTAAAATTCAGCGGCGAGTATTACGCGGCAGGTATGTATCTGGATAAGACCTCGTTGAGGAAAGGCGTGGCCGACGAAGGTCCCTCTACAGCCTTTTATTACCAGAGATTAAGAGTCAGAACGGATTTTGCTGTAGCACCCGGTCTGACCTTGATCACGCGCATTGATGCAATGGATCGAGCCTGGGGTGCCTCAAGGTCTGATTCATCTGATCCTAAAAAAGGAGGAGCAAGAGCTGTTGACTCTGCGGGAACTGTCGCGGAAAATGAAAACTTTGTTTTCGACTGGGCCTATATTGAATATAAAGCACCCATTGGTGTGTTCAATGTCGGCTATATGAATTATGGAAGCACGGGTACAATTTTCGGCAACAATAGTGCCCCTGAAGCAAGAATTAAATATTCTTATACCATCGGCCCGGTAACGATTAATCCGGCCATTTCAAAAGTCAAAGAGGGAGACAGAGGGACCTTCAATCCGACCGGTGTGACCGATACTGATAATGATGTATATCACCTGGAAGGTATTTATAAGTGGAAAAGCGGTAGCGCCGGTTTGAACGTCAATTATTATAATTATGCAGGTAACCGTATCGATGCCACTCAACCTTATAAGAGAGAATATTTCCTTTTCACGCCTTATGTCATGGCCAAAATTGGTCCGGTGGCCCTGCAGGCTGAATTTAATTATGCAGCTGGCAAAGACAAATATGAAAACCCGGCCACCAAACAGGATGCCGATATACAAAGTATCAGCGGTTGGGTTGATGCGACAGCTGATTTCGGGAAGTTCTACACGGGTGGCACGATAGCCTATGCGTCGGGAGACGGGGATGCTAACGATGATAAAGTTGAAGACATCCTCACTGGTGGACGTGACTGGAATCCCTGCCTGATCATGTTCAACTATTATGATCGAGCGCAGTGGATCGGCAATCTCAATGGTTACGATACCACTACCGACAACGGTCAAATGTCCAATGCCTGGTTCTTCCAGGTTCGAGGTGGTTTGAGACCGGTAGATAAATTAGATATCATGGCGTCCGTTGCTTATGCCCGCGCAGATAAGCCCAGAGCTATCCTGGACCGGGAATACGGCTGGGAAGTGGATCTGACCGGCACATACAAAATCACCAATAACCTGTCGTATATGCTGGGTATGGGTTATCTCTTCACCGGTGATTATTATAAGGGAATCAATGGTGCCAACAGCGTTGATAACAATTTCCTGGTCATCAATAAGTTGACGCTGACGTTCTAAAACAGATTGATAATCTGACCACTTTCAATCTGAGAAAAATTTAAATCCCCGCAGGTTTTCGCCCGTGGGGATTTTTTTCGCCTTCCTCAATACGCTTTTGCTGGCCGGACAAAGCCTGTATGCCTTGTTATCCTTGATGTACCATTTAGTGAAGGAAAATACGGCATCAAATTTAAATTGCATTCACCGGGAACATGAAGTACATCTTATAAAATTTTTGTTTATTGAAAGTTTAAATCCAATTGTCATTGATCCGCCGGGAGGTCATGAAGTGAATTTTAAGATAATTTTGCTGATCGTTGTGGCCGGTCTTGCCGTCATTTTTATCACACAAAATGTGTCTGCTGTTACTGTCAGTATTTTCTTTTGGTCAATTTCCTTGTCTCTTGCCCTGCTGATTTTTTTTGTGCTGGGTATGGGTTTTGCTCTCGGGTGGTTTTTGCACAGCTTTCTAGCGTATCAAAAAATTAAAAAAGAAGTGGCCGGCATTCAGGCAGACATGCGTTTAAAGAAATGACGAGGCAGGGAGGATTTAATGACCGGGCAAGAACAGGATTTGTTTTTAGAGCGTGTAGCCGGGATTCTGATCCGGTGCTTTTTGATGACCATCGCTTTACTTTTCATCTGGTTTATCTTTTTTGTGTTGGCGGGCGGATTTGTTTATGAGCTGCATTCCAGATGGTTTGATCTGGAATGGTATGACTTAAACTGGTTTTTCTACATCGGCATGGCGACGTTGAAGATTATTGCGTTTGTCTTTTTCCTCTTCCCTTATATTGCGATCCGTCTGGTGCTGCGGAAAAGCAAAACTTAAAGATATTGAATACAATAACTTTGCGAAGAATGGTCGTCAGACTCGCGCTTCTTTAAGTAAACTTGGATAACCTTGTGTGACCTTCAGGTTCATCAGTCCTGAAAAGGAATCAGTCTAATCCTTTTTGTTGATCTTCTCCTGTTCTATGAATTTCAGTGTATTATTAAAACTGAACATGCCTGGAACTGTTATATAGCTTGCATATTTTTCTTTTAAAGCTGTCTGTTTTTCCTCATTGCCGATTGAATCACTAATCGAAACGAAATAGTTTTTCATTTCCGCAAGTGTCCGTTGATCGCCGACTGGACCGTGGCCGGGAATAATTGTTTTGACTTCATATTTATTAGCAAGAGTGGCAAGTGCGTTAATCCAGGAAGACACCTGCGTGCCGCTTTTGGCCAGGAGTGCCGGATGCCAATGGTTGAAAATCAGATCGCCCGTGACAAGAAGCTTCCTGTTTTCCAGATAAACAACCACATCATTCCAGGTATGCGCCCTGCCCGTGTTGAAGATATGCACGGTTTCACTGCCGATCTTCATCATTTTTTCTTCACCGGACTTTAGCGTGACATCCGGATACCGGCTGGTCTTGCCGGAATCTTCATCCCACTGCTCTTTTCTGTATTCACCGGCGATGATCTTGGCCCGCGGATAAAGTGCATTTCCGCCAACGTGATCAAAGTGGTCATGTGTGTTGACAATCGTGATGTCTTTGGCCTTGACTTGGTTTTTAAGGATTTGAGCCGCACCTTTCATTTTGGTATCGACGATCAGCGCACTTGCACCGTCTTCGGATGTCAGGACAATGGAGTTTCCGCCGCCCAGGTAGATGGTTAATTGGGGGTCATACGAGATTGTTTCCACCTTCATAAAGTCCTGGTAGGATTTCCAGAAATAAATACCACCCGCCGTAATGACCACTAAAATTATTAATCCAACGATCAGCAGAACTTTTTTCATACGTCCTCCTTGGAGTATCCTAATGTCAAACACCTAAACCACAACTTTTCACACTTTCTGTTCCATCCATTTTCCCCCTCCCAGTAGGCGCGCGACCATCATGCTCGAAACATTATCGCCCACCGCGTTAACCATTGTGGCAGGCGCGTCCACCAAGGTGCCGATCATCGTGATGAGCGGAAACGCTTCGGGAGGAAAGCCATATAAGGATAAAATCAAAAGCTCTCCGATGGTGCCGCCGCCGGGAATTCCGCTGACGACCACACCGGTCAGAAGGGCGATTCCCAGAGCGGTCAGCATCGTATTAATGCCGGAAAATGGTATCTGAAAAATGCCGAAAAGGAAGGCGATTTTCAACACAGCGGCCAGACACGATCCTTCCATGTGTATGGTTGCGCCTATGGGAATGACGACTTCGCTGATATCTTTGGGCACGCCGATTTTATCCGCCGCCTGTAAGTTGGCGGGAATTGTCGCCATGGAACTGCCGGTAGCCAGCGCTGTGACGGACGGCGGAATAATGTTGCTCCAGAATTTTATCGCGCCGGATGTACGGCCGGCGATAAAGGCATACAATGTAAAGGCTAGAAAGAAATACAAAATGGCTGTTGGATAATATATGGCCATTGCGCGCGCGTAAGAACCCAGAAGCTTCGGGCCGAAGACGCCGACCAGGTAGGCGAAGTAGGCGCAAAGACCAACCGGCGCGTAATACATGATGAAGGATATCAGCCTCATCATGACATCGTTTGCCGAAGTCAGGAATCCGGCAAGGGTTTTTCCTTTCTCTCCCACGGCGGACGTGGCCAGTCCGACCAAAATAGAAAGGATAATCAGAGCAAGCATATTATTTTTGGATAAAATATTAGGAAAATCCGGAACAGTGAATGCCCGGACGATTTGATCGCCCGTCTTGATCTGCTGAACGTCTGCTGCTGTCGGCATGGGAATGTTTACACCGGAAGCGGGAGGAAAGAAGATGACGGCGACAAGCATGACCACCGACGCGATGATGCCTGTGATCACAAAAATCAGGATCATCGCCGAGAGAATTTTTCCCAGGCGCTTAAGGTTGGTCATGGAGGCTACGGTGGACGAAATGGAAAAGAAAACCAACGGTACAATGGCAGTAAAAAGCAGGTTCAGAAAAATGTCACCCAGCGGCTTGAACATGGCCGCGTCTTTTTTAAAGATGATGCCGAGAAGAGCGCCGATCAGGATGGAAATGATCAGAAGGATCGAAAATCCGTAGGACTTCAAAAATGGCGGCATATTTCTTTTCATACGTATCACTTTACCGGGAAATTAAAATACGTGTCGGGATAAGGTTCGTTATTGAGCGTAAAGTGCCACCACTCTTTTTCATAACTTCGGAAACCGTGTTTCGCCATCAGTGTTTTTAAAAGCAGGCGATAGCTTCTTTGCTGCGGGCCGAGATTTTTATTTTCCGGGTGCGACAGTTCATGAAAGCAATCATAGCCTGTACCCATATCAAGCGAGTTGTCCGCGAAGCGGACACCCGCGGGCAGAAAACACTCAGCAAGAGGTTCTCCTGTGGTATACGATGGCTGGATTGGCGCTGGCAACGGCACAATGGTCAGATCCACCGTACTGCCCCGGCTGTGGCCGGACCGACTGTCGATATATCCATCACGAAAAAGATTTTGTTTATCCACTGTCTGATAAAACTCTTTTTTTGTTTTGGTGTCGCTAATATCTTTGGCCCAGCGCACAAAGTGATCAACGGCCTGCTGAGGACGGTAACAGTCATATATTTTCAGGCTCATGGAAAATGGTGTCAGATCTTCTTGTGCTTTGGCCAGTGCCTGAGCCGCCTGCCTAGTCAGGATGCACTTTGGCGCCAGGTAGCCGTCCACTTTTTGGCCGAGAAAATTATGCTCGCCGAAATAACGGATATCCAGGAGGATATCAGGAATAACCGTTTCAATATCGACAAAGGTATCCGGCATAGTATCGGCGCAATACGATGTAAGGGGAGGAATAGCAAACAGTAGAGTCACCGCCAGCAGCGCGGCATGAGTCATTTTAAACTTCATGGATTGATCCTCCTCTTTATAGTGGCTCAGGGTTGATGAGAATGACGGGATTTGTCTCAGGATTCAACCAGGCAAGAATTTTCAGCAGGTCTTCCTTAGACACGGCGATACATCCTGCCGTTGTGGATTCCGCACCTGCCCAGACATGAATAAAAATTGCGCTGCCGTGATTCTTTATAACGGGATGGGTATTGTATGCGATGACGATTCCGTATTGATAAAGGTTGTCATCCCGTCTCATTTTTTCATAGGAATTAGCCTGCGTCTGGCCCTGTTTTACCCAACTATTGTAGTCCGGGGCGTTCGGATCATCAATCCACAAGTCATCTGCCAGGGCCTGACGGTAGGGCATTTTTGTGACGGCTGATTCGGTGTACCCAAAAGCTGTTCCGAATCGGTAGAG
>ENA-UOWG01003219-UOWG01003219.1-activated-sludge-metagenome-genome-assembly--contig:-NODE-3219-length-12707-cov-5.697044_pt1 | contig 12707 bp, 6 predicted proteins | sample MGYA00238147_ERZ761563 | MGnify/ENA primary metagenome ERZ761563 (study PRJEB28884, sample SAMN05720216) | anaerobic digester metagenome | isolation source: active sludge of municipal... | reverse complement strand
CTCTACGGCGAGAATCTCGGCGACGTCGTGATGCGCCGGGCGGTGGAGGCGGACCTGGTGAACAAGCCCTTCCTCGTGGCCGAGTGCGCGGGCGGCATCGAGCCCGGCGACGACCAGAAGGACCCGCAGGGCGTCAAGCTGCACGCGGCGCTCTGGAGCTCGTTCATGTCGCCCGCCGCGGGGTCGGCCATGCCGTGGTGGTGGGACACGCACATCGACCCCAACGACCTCTACGACACGTTGCGGAACGCGCCCAAGTACAAACTGCTCTACTTCGACTGCTTCTGGGACTACGCCAAGAACGCCCCCGACCCGACGCAGACGAAGGCCCTGTGGCCCGAAGTGTGGCCCGTGGGGCGGCTGAACTCCATGCGCGACGAGATGGGCTGGTCGCAGGAGGACTTCGACAAAAGGATGCGCAACATCGCAAGGAGCCAGTCGGAGATAGTCTTCCGTCGGGAGTGGTTCTACGGCGACGATAACTTCCCCGGCTGCCTTGATGAGACGCGCTCGTTCGGCGACATCCCTAAAGATGAGAACGGCGAGGACATCAGTTTGCTCAAGGTGCTCGGATTCGACCCCGCCTCGGGCAAAAAGAGCGTGTTCGCGGCCTACCCGACGTGGCAACTGCTTGGATTCCCCACCGGGGGCGACCCGGATACCAGTACGCGCTACCTGATCGACGCCTACCGCCTGAAATCGGGCGTTGAGGAGCTTCTCGACGTGCTTCTGGACGGAAACTCCACGATACCACACCCAGGATTCCACAAGAAGTACAAGTACGACATCTGCGTGGTCGAGCAGAACGGCTTTGCCAACCTGATGACCACCCATGTGCGCTTCCAGCGGGCGAAGAACCGGGGCATTGTCTTCAGGCCGCACGAAACGCAGCGCAATAAGCGTGATCCGCTCGTCGGCGTGCAGAGCATGGCCGAAATCTTCAAGACGGGGAAGGTATCCATCCCCTACAAGACGCCGGAAGACAAGAAACTGGCCGACAGCATGATAACGCAGTTCGTCGACTTCGCCTTCACGCGCACGGGGCGCAAGCGCAGCCTGACCGACTACGTGATGGCTTTCTGGTTCGCCGAACTGGAATGCCGCAAGACGCAGAACAACCTCAAGCCGTCCGTGCATCGCACTTCGCGCTACTCCATCAAGAACCCCGCCTTCCAGAGGAAGTAGTGCATAATCTTTCCTGATAGCGTATAATGTACAGTCGCTATGCATAACTAGCCGGGAGGTGCCCTTTGGCTTCAGTTGGAAGGCCCGCAACTAAAAAGGGGCCGAAGGCCGCCAAGCACCGCAAGGCGAGCCGTGAAGAGTACAGGGGCCTTCCTGATTCCGGTAAGAAGAAGCGAGTAGCCAGTCGGGACAAGACTGCGCAGCGCAAGGCGGACGCCAAGCGCCTCTCCACTCAACGCAATAAACGCAACGCCTACCACAAGGCCGACGCCAAGGCGACCAGGGGAATCCCCAAGGGGACCAAGTGCGCTAACTGTGGTTCCACCACCAACATCCAGCGCCACGTCGTGAACGGCAAGTTCAAGCAGTATCTTTGCGGTAAGTGCAACACGAATGCCATCGGCGGCAAGCCATGAGAGTCAACTTGACATCGGCTCACGGAACTCGCCGCAGGTATCTTCGCGGCTGCAGGTGTTCTCTCTGTAGGGCCGCAAACGCGGCTAGGCAACGAGAGTGGACGCGCGCCAACCCAAACAGGGCATCTGAAATCGCCAAGAAGAACTACGAGAGTCATCGTGATGAATGCATCAGGAGAGCGACTGAGTATATAGCAGCACACCAAGACGAGCACCGGGCCTACGTTCGGAGTCACTACCGCAGAAACAAAGAGCGGTACTCCGCCTATCGTCAGAATCGTCGCGCTGCGGTCGCGCAGGCCAGCGGCACACACACTGGGGAAGACATACTGTCACAGTATGCCGCGCAAAAGAAGCGGTGCTACTGGTGCGGGGTTAGGTTGGGCGGGACGTACCACATTGACCATGTGGTCCCGCTTGCACGAGGAGGGAGCAACAGCAGAGAAAACCTCGTGATTGCATGTCCATCGTGCAACCTGTCAAAGCGAGACAAACATCCGATGGACTTCGCGGGGGTGATGCTGTGAAAACAGAGGAAATCATCAGGCTGCGCACCGCGCTGGTCGCAGACGGGGCAGAGCGGATGCAGAAGTACGACTTCATCATGGACGCCATCGGCGGCGACTATGAGACTCGTCGGCTACAGGGGCTTTGGGAACGCTTCCAGCAGTTCACCGGGCTCGACCAGAAGATGCCGCTCGACAGGGAGACCTTCGAGTTCCGCCTCAATCTCATCCCCTCCGTCATCAGAGCTTCGCGCTCGTTCCTTGCCACCGTCCCAACGCTTCGTTGCCCTCCGTCAAAGCCGGAAGAGGCCGAGTCGCGGGCGCAGGCCGAGAAGCTTGAGCGCGTCTATCAGGGTTTCTGGCAGTACAGCCACATCGGGAAACGGTTGAACCAGCTTGGCTACTGGAACCCGACACTTGGGACGACCATCGGCGTCGTATGGCCGGATATCGAGAATAAGCGCCCCACGCTCCAGATGCGCTCCCCCTACGGCTTCTACCCCGTACTCAGGGACGTGGACGGCTACAATCTCAAGTGCGCCATCTTCCATTCCCGATACACGCGCCGACAGTGCAGGGCCATGTACCCCGGCCTTCCGTCATCGTTCAAGGAGTCAGACGATCTCTGTAACGTCGATGAGTATTACGACGACAAGGAGATCGTCACCATCGTTGCCGATGAGCACCGCGTCAAGGAAATCAAGAACATGTGGGGCTTCGTCGCCATGGCCATCATCCCTAACGAGACCTTCGGTGAGGGGCCATGGGGTGACGGGGACGTGGAGTGGGTCATCCCCTTGCAGGCCGAGCATAACTACCGCGAGACTATCAAGAACGCGACCCTCTCCCTCTCCCAGATGCAGCCGCTTGCCATCGAAGACGGGGACAACCTGCCCGAAGATATCCCCATGGGGCCACTGGACGGCATCCCGGTGAACCCCGGTGGCAAGGTCTACCGCGTATCGCCGCCACAGGTGCCCTACCAGATGATGCAGGCACAAACCGACCTGCTCAAGCTCATCGACCGCGTCGGGCAAGTCCCTTCAGTGATGCGCTCCGAATTCTCCGGCAACGCAGCCACGGGAAAGGCTATCTCGGCGCTTCTCGGGCCGACACAGATGGCCTACAACGTGAAGGGGAATGAGATATACCCCGCTCTCGCCGAGCTGAACAAGATGGCCATGAAGATGTGGCTGAAGATGTGGGGTAAGGAAGAGCACACCGTCTACTCACTCGACACGACCAAGAACAACAAGATGAGCGTCGAGACATTCTCTCCGGAAGAGTTCGACCCGTGGTTCGAGAACATCGTCTTCGTCGACTCGTCTTCGTACTTCGACGCGCAGAGCAGGTTCATCATCAATCTCCAGGCCGTCCAGAACCGCCTCAAGAGCAGGCAGACGGCCTCCGCTGAGACTCCTGGCGTGGACGATGCAGAGTTGGAGCAGAAGCTCATCAAGCAGGAACTCGCCGAGGACATGCAGATGCAGCAAGGCGGCCCGCAGAGTCAGATTACGCAGGCCAACGAAGCTTTTGCAGAGGCCAACGTGCAGCCTGACATGGCCGCGCAGGGAGCGACCAACGCCAACGCCACCAAGGGTTACATCGGCGAGATGCCGGTGGCTCAGACAACAGGCGGGTTTGAGTCCGGAGCAGCCCCAGAGATTCCTCCCGAGGCTCCCGAGCAGGAAGGCACCCTACTCAGTGACCTGATCGAGTTCTTCGGAGAGATTCCGAAACTCAAAGGCAAGGTCTGGCTCGCAGGCGGAGTCGTCTCCGACCCGTCATACGCCGTCGGTTCGCCGACATACGTCGGTATCGAGGTCTTCCTTGAGAAGATGAGCGACAAGAGCGCCATCAATCAGAAGATGCGCGATGAGTACCCAGAAGTCTGGGGCAATCTCGTCTACCATGAAGGCGAGCCCGGACCCGATGAGCCCTCCATCCTGGTCTTCGATCCTGAGGGTCCGACCGATGAGGACATGCCTCCCGACCTCATGGACGAGGAGATGGGTGGGATGCCTCCCGAGATGGCGGGTGCTCCGGCGATGGGAGCGATGCCGCCTGAGATGGGCGGTGTGGTGTGAGCCCCCTGCCACGACTGCCCCAACATGGTGATGCCGCCAAACTGGAGCAACTAGCGACCGGCACCAAGCAGACCAACGGCACTTCCGGGCCGACCATCCAGCGCACGCCGGTCGGCAGGCCAGAAGGAACTACTGGTATTCCAGCGCCGAGGCAGAGCGCGCAGCCGGTGGTGCGTCCTGAGCACCAGCAGGTCTTCGATGAACTGGCGCAGGCTGAACTGGTACGGCAGCAGTGGGCGGCAGTAGCCTCGCAGTCTCCGACGCCATGGGTGCAGGGGATGCTCAACATAGCTGAACAGAACTACCAAGCAGCAGCCGTGCGTGCTTACAATGTCGTGCCGAACGCTGAGTTTTAGGCATGGCGTATAAGTACCCGACTTGGAGCGAAGCCCCAGCAATCGGGGAACCGGCAAAGAAGAAAAAGAAGAAGAAGCAGGAAAAGCGCTTCGTAGGCCCAACTGTCGAGGCGGCCACGAAGGGTCTTGCCGGTCCGAGCGGGAAACTCAATACCAACTATCCAGCCAAGATGTCTGGGGTGTCCCGCGAGCAGCAGATGTCCGGGGAGTGGACACCCAACCTTACCGCCGAACAGGCGCAGGCTCAAATCACGCCTATCGGCAGCCTGATCGCGCAGGGGCAACTCAGCGGTACACCAGACCTCAACGCCACGCCGCAGGAGGCCACTGTCCGCAACATCAACATCGCCTACTTCAATCTCACGGGGAAACTTGCCACCCCGATGCAGGTACTCGCGCTCCTCAACAGCCCCGCAACATCAGGTCTGAGCGTCGAGCAGTACGTCAAGCTCCTCGCCGGTGCCGAGAAGATGCACGCAGAGGAAAAGGCTGAGCAGGCGGCTTACGAGAAGTCCAATGTCGGACTGTTCTACGGGACTGAAGTCAAGCAGATAACCAAGTACCGTGATGCCCGTGGCTATGGCGCTCGTGGAGTTGGTGGTATGGACGCGCTCAAACCAGGGACGCCGTACACCATCACCACGCCACTGAAGAGCGACGCCGATGTCAACTTGGTCAAGGAAGACATACGCCGCCTCCAGCAAGCCAGCATGAAGGACACCATGCCGAACTCGCGGGATGCTGCCATGACAGCCGACCCGATGGGCGAGATGAAGGCATTTGAGGTGATGGTCTACCAGCGCCTCTCTAATCGTGGTGTGCCGATAGATTATGACCGCGACAACTTCATCAACGATCCAGCCTTCCTTGTCCACGCGGCGATGTATGCCATGGGGCCACAGTGGGCCTACACGCTCTACGGTGACGACAATGAGAAGAAGAACGCGAACGAGGTCACTAAGTACCTTCGCAGCCTTCCATTCACGCAAGACTATCTCGACCAGATAGGTAAGCAGATTGGAGTGGGCGTGGCCGACTGGTCGAATGAAGAGACCTTCGGCATGGTCATCGATGCGATGCGCCATTCAGACCAGGAGTTCGTCAAGACCGCTGTGTGGGATGCATGGCTGTTCGGGCGCGAGAAGGACACCGCCCCTTCCCAGTCTCTGTTCGACTTCGCCGAGAAGTTCGGCATCGACAAGCTCCCCGCCGCCCAGCAGGCCGAGTACCGGCGCTCCGAGTACAGCATCTCCGGCATCATGGAGCAGGCCATGGGTGGGGCGAGCGAGGCGTGGAAGAAGGCCCGCAAGGTGCCGTGGCTGGGGCGGATGCTTTACCCCATCGACAAGGTCGGCTACGCGCTGAACTACGCCCAGATGTGGGGGATGGAAGAGATTATGAAGCGCGGCGCGGTGGTCATCGACCTCGCCTATCAGGGCAACCCGGAAATCTACGACAAGGGCTACACGCAGCAGGAGTACGTGCAGGCCGTGCTCTCTGGGGAGATGGAGGGCGTCGGCTTCTGGGACTCCTTCACCACCGAGATGTGGGACTACAACTGGGGCGTCTTCTTCGACGGCTCGCGTATCGCCGCTGCGATGGAGAACAACAAGGGACGCAACCCCTTCAGCGAACTGGCCGAGACCATCTCCGTCGAGCAGTACGGTGAGATAAAGCCGTGGATAGAGGATGTCGGCAACCTCGCCAACTTTGCAGCCATGTTCTACCTCGGCGCGAAGGTCGGCGACCCGCTGGCGCGGACGGCAATCAAGTACACTGGCAAGGGCACGTTCGCCGCAGGCAGAGCGACAGAACTGTACATCAAGGACGCTCGTCTTCGCATCGGCGAAGGCAAGCAGGCGGGACTCGACATCGCCATCGACGAGACCGCCGTCAAGACCACCCCCTTCGCCGAACCGCCGAAGAAGCCCGTCGAGATGCCCGGTCAGACGGAGATGCCAGCTGGCAAGGGAGCGGTTGGGGTCGAGACCGCCACCGACGCCCAAGGCGTGAAGGTGACGGTATACAGGGGAAGCAAGACCGGAGGGGAGAGAGGTCGGTACTTTTCAGAGAGCAAGCAATATGCAGATGAGTTTGGCCCATCCTCTGTATACGAACTAGACCTTAGTATCCACAAGGTCGCCGACTTCACTACTGGGTCCCACTCTTGGGGGAAGCGTCTAGAAGAACTTGGTGTCCCAAAGGAAACGCTAGACAAGATTGATGCGGATGTTAGAGCGCAAAAGTTGCCGCTCAATGAGCAGGCGCGGGCCATCACTGACGCGCAAAATGCGGAGCTTTCCAAGCTCGGATACACAGCAAAGAAGTTCTACGACGGAGACCCCGACAAGCTTGCTACTACATATGAAGTGATTTCTGGAGAAAAGCCACGCCCCACCACGGACGCCCAGGGCGTGAAGGTCGCCCCGGTTAAGACCGCTGAGGGCGAGTTCATGTCGGACGCCAGCATCGTTGAGGCGAACCAGTGGCTCAACGACAACGGCTTCACGACCAAGCAGTCGCACTCTGGTCTTGCCGCAGACCATCCAAAGGGCACCAACGCTCGTGAGGTTCCTCCATACGAGGAGTTCGCCTACCACGATGTGCGCGGAAAGACGCGCACCATCAAGGCAGCCGCAAAGCGCCTCGGGTACAAGGTTGAGGAGTCGGTCGATAAGAAGTCGTTTATCGTCCACGGAGATGTGAATGAGTTGACCTATGCTCTCGGACGCGAGCGGGCGGCAGAGGTGCTGGCGCATATTGAACACCCCCCCGGTACGTTCGAGCCCTCGCCGAGAGGTCCTGAGCCGCCCTCTCCAGGGCTCCCGACAACCGTGTCCGAAGCACGCGATCAGATGATGGCGACTATCTTCCGCCGCGAAAACGAGGTCGTCGCCTCTATCGACGATCCCGTCTACATCGCCAGAGATATGTACAAGGTCCCTGAATCGAATCTCGAAGCTATGGAGTTGGTAGAGCGTCTCGCTGAGACCACTGACCTTGCCGAAGTCAACCGCCTACTCTTCCAGCTTGGCGAGCACGCCGTCGAGATTGATGGCGGAGCCAGTGCGTTCTTCCAGAACATGCGCATGATGGCCTACAGGAAGGGTATGGGGCACAGGGGCTTCTCGCGCTTCTTCATCACCCCGTCGCTCAACAGCAGGGTGCATGGCGTCGACGGTTCTACCGATGCCACCTACGCCTACATGGTCGCGAACAAGCTCGGCATGAGGACTCTTGACGAAGTCGGCTGGGCGCGAATCAGGGAACTACGTACCGAGCTGTGGCGAGAGACCAACGCCCTGAAGAAGAACAACATCATCAGCCGGATTGACGACGAGATAGAGGCGAACATCATCCGTGAGCGCGGCAGCCTCGATGGTCTGCACAAGTGGGAGAAGACGGCTCGCAGTATCAAGGGCGAGAAGATTCTTGCGGACGTCAAGGGGACCGCATACCTACCGAAGTTCGACGAACGCGGCGTGCCGGTGGAAGGCTCTCGTGTTTCCTCGCCGGGGAAGGCGCAGAGTCACGTCCAGAGGCAAATCGATGTCGAGTGGAAGCGGGTCCAAGAGATTGCCAAGGATGCATCGGAAGCAGACAAGGCGAAAGTAAAGGTGGCTTTCGACAAGGCTGTCAAGGTAGCGGTGCAGACTGAGAAAGACATCGCAGACTACCTGCGTCTGTCCAAGAAGAAGAGTCTGACTAGGGCAGAGCAGCGACGGCTTTCCCAGTGCGAAGGGACGATAGACAGCTATGGCAGCGACGTACCATTCCTCCAGCAGCAGGGCATGGCTCACATCACGATGAGGCACAACCCCGACATGCTCGCCGCCTACATGAGTGGCGCTCCGGGGATGTCCGCGTGGGTGGTGGATGCCGCCGTGTTCCAGCCGCTTATGACCATCTTCAAGGAGACTGTCATGGCGTCACTTGGCTTCGCCCTCAAGGTGAACGCCGGGGACGAGTACACACGGCTCATCGCCGAGGGAGTGCCGAAGCGTTACGCCAGAGCGCAGGCCGTGAAGAAGGAGATGCGAGCCATGGGCATCTGGGGGAAAGACCTCGATGCTCAACTGCACCAGGACATGGCGATGGACTGGGCCGGGAGTGGCTCGCAGCGCATGGTGATGAAATCCTTTGACGACCCGCAGTATTTCCACTTCCTCTCAGAGGACCTTTACCGCTGGGGTAAAGAGCCAATCGTCAAGCGCCTGATGAAGGAGAAGGGCGGAGAGTTCCCACAGGACCCCGGCGACGTGCGAGCGTTCATCAAGAAGATCGTCAGGGAGGACAGCGAGGACGGTCAGGCGCTCAGAGAGTTCCTCAGCGATACTTATCGCTTTGAGGAAGGCTCTATCAACAACGCCTCGTTTGAGGCGTGGGCAGCCGAGTGGCAGGCCCGCCTTGAGACCATCGGCAAAAACCCGACCCTGCGCAGAGCGATGACGGAAAAGGTCAAGCCAGAGATTCTCAAGCGCGACGTTCCGAAGGAGCAACTCTGGCCGGTCAATGCCCCAGAGAATACCGCCTACGTCGGCTCCAACTGGAATCCTCTGACCATCGCCGTCAAGGCAAATCCCTTCCACTACGTCTATCAGGGTATCCCCATCCCGGCGAAGATTTGGGCCGGAGGTCACAAGGTGGGGACACTCCAGATGCTCGGCGCGATGTCCAACTGGCTACGTGAGACGATGTTCACCGACCGCTACTACAAGGAGCGCACCTCTATCCTTGAGAAGAAACCGGAGCTTGCGCACACGCAGAAGGGTCTCGTCGAACTTCACGAAGCGGCTTCCTCAAAGGCGCTCCACTTCACCAACCACGCCACCTACTCAACATCGGCGACGATGTTCGAGCACATGACGCGGAACCTCATCCCCTTCGGCAGCGCTTATCGGCAGTTCTGGCAGTATTGGCTCGCGACCTTCGCCAAGCATCCGGTATCGATGCAGGTCTGGATGCAGGGCTACAAGGGCATGGTCGAGAGTGCGGCTGGAGTCGCAGGTGCGGCGTCAACTGCTCTCGGCGGGCCTGAGATAGCCGCAGAGGGGTCGTTCCTTACAGTCGGCGACTACCAGGCATACCTTCCTGCTGTACCGTTCTTCGCCGTCACCGACCCGGACGCGCCAGAGGGGCTCCTTGGCACGGCCACGTCCAACCTGCCGTCTGCCGGATTCCTCGTCACAGGCGGGGCACGCACGATCATCAACGCGGCCGGGGGCGACCCATCCGACTACGCCAACATCCCCGGCCTCGCCGGGCTTGACAAGATGCCGCCATTCGGTCGTCAAGGGCGGCTTGCCTACGGGCTCTTCGGACTCAAGGATTGGGACGGCAGCGAAACGATGGTCGGCCTGTTCGGCGACCCAAAGAAACTTGAGAAGGCACACACCAACGCTATCCTCGACCAGATGCGTTATGACAATGGTGGCACTGGCGACGGCAAGGTGACCCGCGACAAGCCGTGGTGGTGGAGAGCAACTGAGACGATGCTGTTCTTCATCGGAGAAGACCGCGTAAAGCCGGAGGCGCTCTTTGCCGAGACGTGGAAGACATGGGCTCCCATCCCGGCGACGGCAACTTATTCGCCGCAGGCGGTGCGTGAGAAGAGTTCGTGGCTCTACAACTACTACGAGAGCGTCCGCACGGGCGACACGGAGGGCGCGGCCAAACTGCGCGCAGAGCATCCCTTCCTTGACCGTTATCTCGATTACTACGACGCCGACTATGAGGGCCGCGTCGCGATGAAGAAGGACCCGGCGAACGCCGACATCCTAAAATTCTGGGTAAGCCCCTACAACTATGACAACGACGGCAGTGGGTTTGACGGCTCCGACTGGCAGGACCAGTGGACGAACGGACGCCGTTCCTACAAGGACGACCAGCAGTACATCGCCTCTATCCACAATCTCTACACCGATATCTTCGGCGGCACCTACGTGCAGCAGAAGTGGGGCGAGCAGATCGTACGCAAGGAGGGACAGACCTACGCAGGCGATGTCGCCCGCGAAGAAGCAGTGGTGAACGCTAGAAAGAAGGCAGAGCACGCGCTCAAGTGGGCGCAGGCCACGGCCGACAAACTCCAGAAAGAGCGTGGATGGGACGCTGAATGGCTGATGGCGCAGTTTACCGACCCGCAGCGAAACTGGGGCATCTGGCCGCAACTTCTCAAGGAAGCTGGTAAGGACCCGAACCAGTACAACGTCGATACCATCGCCAAGGTATTCGCGTCCGGGTATGGCGGCACACTGGAGAGTCCAGAGACCGGCTACAAGGTCAAGGCAGCGTACCTCTCGGCAGAGGACGCGCTGCGCGCTTTGGACCTCGCCCAATGGCTTCCTGACCCCGATATGCGCAGGCGGTTTGTCACCGAGACGCCGTTCGTCAACGACATCCGCATCGCCCGCAAGGACAAACGCGACACGGTCATCAAGGCTGTCGTTGACTCGGCGGTGTCGGACCAGTGGTATACGCTCGGCTCGCAGCAACTATCCATGCTCGGCGTCAAGGTTTCTCCGAAGGTCGACCAAGTGCTGCTTGACCTGCACTCCGACTACCTTGAGTTCAAGAAGCTCACGCCTGGTACCGACGAATACAAGACGATGCGGACGAACTACTACGCCAAGCGCGACCGTGAACTGGGTAGGCTGAAGGGCGGCAAACTCATCACTGGCGGCGTTGCAGACAGGCTCATCGCCATGCCCGCCGTACTCGACCCCTCGGTCACTCTGATGGGTACCGGCAAAGACGCACAGGCGCTTCAGAGGTCGTTCAACAACTTCGACCGTGCTATCCGGCTGGAACTGAAGAAGAAGGACCCTGATCCGAATCATGTTGCTATGGCGTGGGACAAGCTCGTTGGCTGGAAGCAGTACGCGCCCGCGCAGCAGAAGGAACTGGAGCGCATCGCTGCATGGGCGTTCACGCTGGCAGAGGGTAAGCGTCTGCGCCGTGACCTGATGACGCACTACTCCGACTACTACAAGGCTCCCGGCGAGTCGGCGGCGTCAAAGTATGGTTCGGCCCGCGTCGATGAGTTCAACAAGACGGTCAAGCAGTTGCGCACGTTCAGTCCGACGTTCTCGAAGCAGGTCGACGCTTGGTTCGGCGCGGACAGGAACCTCGGATACCTATTCCTTTCGTGGTACGATTACTGAGATTGGGGGTGAGTTATGGCTCAAGTTGAAGGAACTGGTGGCGGCGGAGGTAAGCCGAAAACACCAAAGCCGAAGAAGCCCGGCGTCTATAACCCGCTATGGTGGGTCCCGGCAAAGCCAAAGCCAAAAGACAACGACAACAAGGGCAAACTGCCGAAACCAAAGCCCAAGCCAAAGCCCGCTCCTAGTGGCGGCGGTGGCGGCGGTGGTGGTGGTGGCGGCGGTGGCGGCGGTGGTGGTGGCGGCGAAGGCCTCTCGAACTACATACAGGAATACCGTCTGCGCTTCCATACCAACGGCAAGCCGCCCGCCGCTCTTCTCCAGAAGGCCAAGGATAACAACTGGAGCATCGCCTAATTCGATATGCAGATACGCCTACAGGACAAGTCGTACATCTCGTCGAAGGAAGCGAAACCACTGGCGATTGCTCTGAAGAGGACGATGAGCGTCCTTTTCCCCAACTTTTCTGGTCAGAAGCAGTCCAAACTCATGCGCACCCCCTACTACAAGAACCTCGCCATGTGGTATCTGAAGAACGGTATAGGGCTTCAGGGGAAGAACGGACAGGAGCTTCTCTACGCCCGCATCACGGGGACGAAGAAGTGGAACAAGGAGAACCCCTACTACAAGGCGTACGCGCGTAACCAGAACGCCGCCGTGCAGGGAGAATCGAACCCACTCGTCTACACGCAACTCGAAGACGCGCTCAAGCAGTCATTCACCAACGTCGGACTTGAGCTTCCGGATGACTACTACAAGACATTCTTCCGTAGCCGCTATGCATCGACCAGCGGCGTGAAGGACATGGGCGACAACCTCAAGACGCTCGCTATGGGCAGGCAATCACAGGGATGGTTCCAGGGAACTCCGATGGATTCCCAGCAGATCAAGACTGCGGCACTCGATAGCGAGGGCAAGGGCAACGACCTCCGCTCACGCCTACAAAAGAGTTTCGGTATCGAGAAGTCCTTCAAGGGCGCTCAAGAGCAGGGCTTTG
>ENA-UOWG01003216-UOWG01003216.1-activated-sludge-metagenome-genome-assembly--contig:-NODE-3216-length-12719-cov-4.263740_pt1 | contig 12719 bp, 22 predicted proteins | sample MGYA00238147_ERZ761563 | MGnify/ENA primary metagenome ERZ761563 (study PRJEB28884, sample SAMN05720216) | anaerobic digester metagenome | isolation source: active sludge of municipal... | reverse complement strand
TTGCCCCGCATCTCTGCGGAGGCGTAGTACATGCGGGTCGCCTTGACGCGCGTGTCGTCGAGCACGCCCTTCGGCGCGCTGCGCTCCTGCCAGATGAACGGCTTGAGCACGCCGTTCGTCTTGAAGGCGTACCAGTCGTTCGCGTCCGAGCTCGCGAGCCGCGCGTCTCCGATGACCGTGAACTTCCCGCCACCGAACGGGTTGAAGGTCCCCTGAGCGGAGGCGGTCGGGTCGGTCCCGGAGTAGACCAGGCGCTGGAAGGGCGCCACCAGGGCGGGCGGGCAGTAGATCGTGTCGGGCACGATGTTGAGCGGCTCGCTCGCCTCGTCGGTGAAGGCCATCATCGCCTGGATCACGGAGTCGAGGTCGGTCGCGAGGGCCGACACGGTGACCCCGGTACCGGCGAGCAGGTTGTCGATCGTCCGCGCGCCGGAGGTGTTCGAGAAGAACGCGACGCCGTCGAAGGCCTTGCCGCTCGTGCCGTTCGTGACCAGGCCGGACAGCAGCGACCGCGGCTTCTCGCTCATCGCGTCCACCAGGAGGCGGATCATGATGTCGAAGCTGCCGGTCGCGTCGTCGTCGAGGTCGTTCCGGTCGATCGGGATCGTCGCCTCGAAGTCGGCGTTGTTGATCTCGAAGGAGTAGTCGGCGAGCTGCTTCGCGCGCTTCTCGCCGATCCACTCGCGGACCGCCGGGATGCCCTGGAGCCAGGCGTACTTCTCGACCTTGCGGGTCGAGGGCACGCTCATCGCCAGGCGCATGATGTCGTTCGGGGAGCCGCGGCCCTGGAGGACCTCGGCCCACTGGCGCTGCACGCCGACCTGGACCATGCGGTCAAGGACCGCCGGGTTGAGACTCATGGCGTCCCTCCTACTTGATCGGGTGGCGGAAGTCGATCAGGACGTACCCGGACTTGTAGCCCACGCACAGGTACGCGATGTTCTTCGACCCCGCGGTCTGGGTGAGCGTGTTGTCGTCGCTCACGTAGAAGAGCTCGCCCACGTCGGACTGGGCGGCGCCGGAGAAGGCGACCCAGATCTTGCCGATCGCGAGCTGGAGCTTGGGGTACGTCGACGCGGCCACGCTGTAGGCGTAGTCGCTCACGCCGTCCGCGGCCTTGCCGGTGTACATCCCGGCGAAGTAGAGATCCGCCGAGTCGCTCGGAACGGCCGCGTAGCCGTTCGAGTCGTACATGAGGAGCGCGCCGCGGTAGAAGATGTCGTTTCCCGCGCACGCGGCCTCATGGAGCTCGATCTCGCCCTCGAACTCACGGGTCGTCGCAGCAGTCAGTGCCATGCGGCACCTCCTGTGTCAGTGTGTCGTGGGCCGCTACTCGGCAGCCTTCTCAGCGGCCTTGTGGGCCGCGAGAAACTTCCGGTAGTCGGCCTCGTTCAGGTGCATGGCCTCCATGGCCTGCACGTCCTCGGGCGTGAGGTCTCCCTCGTTCCCGCCTCCCGCGTGCCCCACGGTCGAGTAGTCGATCGCCTTCGGCAGGTCGGCGAGGACCTTCTCGACGAAGTCGGGCTGCTCGTCGAAACGAGCCTCCCACTTCGCGCGGTCGCGCGGCAGGATCCGCCCGTCGCTCAGCGCGGACTCGATCGCGGCGGTCTTCCTCCGCGCGAGCTCCGCCTTCGCCTGCTCCTCGGCCTGCGCCTTGTACTGCGCCAGGGCCTCCTCGAGCGTGGCGATCTTCGACTGCGCCGCCGTGAGCTCGGCGCGCGCCTCCTGGACGCCGAGCGCCTTCGCGATCGCGTCCTTGTCCTCGGTCTTTGCGGAGCCGAGGTACTCCAGGATCTCAGAAAGCACCATGTCGGGTGCCTCCTCGTGGTTGGATACCTCTCCCGTACGGGTGAGGTTGGCCTCGGCTTCCGAAGCCCGCGCCTGCGCGGTCCGTTCTCGTAGTTGCGCCGGCACATTCCGGAAACGGGACAGGTCGACGGCCGTCGCCGCGATCTGCCCGTAATCGTGCACGCTGTCTGCGAAGCCCGCCTCGACGGCCTCCTCGGCCGTGTACCAGGTCTCGGCGGCCATCGCCTTGAGGACCTCCTCGCGGTCGATGCCGGTCCGTGTGGCGTAGATGTTCGCCATCTCGAGCCGCATCTTCTCGAGGACGTCCGCGACCTTGAGGAGCTCGTCCGCGTCGCCCATGACGGTCGCCCACGGGTTGTGGATCATCAGGTACGAGCCCTCGCCCATGACGAGCTCGCGGCCGGCGAGGGCGACGACGGAGGCGATCGACGCTGCCGCGCCGACGACCTCGATCGTGAGCTTGTCCCGGATCGTCGAGAGGATGTTGTAGAGCGCCATGCCGTCGAAGACGCTCCCGCCCGGGCTGTTCAGCATCACCCGCACGCGCGGGGCGGTCTTCACGGAGTCAAAGTCCTCCTTGAAGGCCGAGACGGGAACGCCCCAGCCGCCGATCTCGTCGAAGATCGAGAGCTCGGCGATCTCGCCCTTGAAGTCGACCGCGTACCAGGTCTTCATGCTTTCCCCTTCTCGCGCTGCCGCCGGGCTTCCTGCTTCTGCCGCATCCGCTCGCGCGTCTCCGGACTGAGCCACGCGGCGCGGTGGGCGTTCGACACGGCGAGGACATGCTGCCGTTCGCCGGATAGCACCTGGCGGTCCCGCTCGGCGAGGATCCGCTCGAGGTTCGCCCGCTCCCGCGGCGTCCACGTTACCCAGCCCTTCGCCTCGAGCACACCGGCGTGCGTCTCGCGGAACTCCATCCCCTCACCTCACGCCGTATACGGGTTGACCGTGTTCGCGATCACGCTCCCCGCCTTCATCTTGATCCGCTGGAACTTCCCAAAGAGGTACTCGCCCTTCGAGAAGGTCCGCGTCGAGACGGAGCCGGAGCACATCTCGAGCGAGCCGATCAGGACGGCGAAGGCCGTCGAGTCTTCGCGGACCTGAATGAAGCCCCAGTCCTGGACGTTGTAGTCGCTCGCGTCGTGCGTGAGCGTGTCGTCGATCAGGACGCTTTCGTTGACGATCATGTCGCCCCCTCCGATTCAGCCTTCATCACCGCGATGTTGACGCACCGGCACCGGGCGCCCCCGAGGCACTCCGGATCGGGCGCCATCATCTCGGGGTCGCCCCAGTCGTGCTCCTGGCCGTCCTTCGCGAGGCAGACCTCGCAGATGTTCGTGTCGAGCACGCCCGAGCGGTAGCTCCGCTCGATGAGCTCCTCGTAGTCCCGCGCCGTGTCGTCCCGGCCGCGGCCGTAGCCCTCGTTCGTCGCGAGGTGCGCCAGGTCCTCCCAGGTCCGCTCGCCGATCTTCTCGACCGTCCGCTGGAGTAGGAGCTTCCGGAGTTCCTCCCCGACCTTGCCCTCGCGCTTGAGGTCGATCGCGAGCTGAGCCATGATCGACTTCAGCTTCGAGGCGGCGCCGTCGACCCCGAGGTCGATCTGCTCGCTCACGAGCTCGTCGTATACGTCCTCCTCGATCGGGTCCGCTGCCCGCGGCTCGAGGCGCGCCTTCGCCGTCGGGACCTGCCGGCGGATCTCCGTCTCCATGTCCGCCTGGCCGGCCTTCTTCATCGCCTTGTAGGTCCGCATGAGCGCGTCGTACTGGTCGCGCTGCCCGGGTACCTCGATCCGCCGCGCGGGCTTCCCGCCGGCGAGGAGGAGCGCGACCTTCTTGATCTGCGTCTGCCGCACGGCGAGCAGGTCCGCGGTCGCCTTCTCGACGGACGTGTCGAGTTGCAGCGCGACGTGCGGCCAGTCGACGACCTTCTCCTCGGGGCGGAGCTCGCGCGCCTTCGGGTCGAAGCGCCTGGAACGCGCGGCCTCTTCCTCGGCCGGCTCCGGCTCCGGCTCCTCGGGCTCCTCTTTCTCCGGCGCCTCCTCGATCTCCTCCGGGGCCTCCTCCGTCGGGGCCGGCGTCGGGGCCGGGACAGGCTCCTCGAGCTCGGCGATCCCCAGGGCCCGGCGGACGCTGTTCTCGAGCTCGAGCTCCTGCGAGAGCACGCCGGCCGCCTTGAGCTTCGCGATCGCGTCGAGGCCGAGCGGAGCGATCTGCCCGGGCGTGAGCCTCGGGTACTCCTCGATCCCCTCCCAGTTGTAGTCGACGAGCTCCTTGACGAAGAACTCGTTGAGGGTCTCGGCGATGTAGTCGGCGCGCTCCTGGAGCGAGAGCAGGAAGAAGTCGATGAAGCTCTCGCCGAGGGCGCGGCTCCCCGTCTCGGTCGAGCCGAGGTTGAGGAACTGCGCGAGTACGGCGACGGCGATCCGCTCGTCGAGGTAGCGGATCGACGGCAGTACGTCCGTCCCTGCCTTCCCGCCCTCGGAGGAGAGGAGCGCGACCGTCCAGCCGTTCGGGAGGACGATGTAGCTCTTCTCCTGCGCGTAGATCGCCTCGAGCGTCGCCTCCATCTCGCCCCAGGAGGTGTCCGTATGCGTGACGCCCTCCGGCGCCGTCGCGACCGGGATCCCGACGCCGTAGCGGTCGTGCTTGATCGCGTTGATCTTGAGGAGGATATTCTTCATCCACCACGAGCCGTAGGCCGCGCGGAGGTCCGAGATCCCCTCCCAGTTGTCGCCCTCGCGCCGGTTCGTGAAGACCACGACGCGCTCGATCGGGATCTCGATCTTCTTGTACGAGGTGCTGTCGATCTGCACGACGTGCGTAAGCTCGTGCTTCGCCTTGTCGTACGTCCAGGAGTCGACGGAGGTCGGGAGCCGCGGGTCGAGCTTGCGGCACCAGGTCATACCGTCGCGGAGCTCGTAGACCTTCTCGAGGATCGAGAAGCCGAAGTCGGCCATGAGGAGCGCGTGCCGTACCGTCGAGCGCCAGGTCGTGGTCATGCCGCGCAGCACGTTCCGCTCGACGTACTCGGCGATCTCCTGGTCCTGCGCGCTATCGCTCGCCGGCTCGACGGACCACGACGCGCGGATGATCGGCAGGTCGACCGCGTCGCGGACGGCTCGGATCATCGGGTCCGAGCGGCGCATCTCCTCGAAGACCTTCCGGCCGGCGGAGCCGGTGAGCTTCGCGAGGTACTCGCCGGTCTGCATCGTGTCGAGAAGCGGGCTATTCCCTGTGACACCGATCTCCTTCGCCATTACCAGCGCGCCTCCCGCATTGAGGCCGTCTCGGGCCTGGTCTTCGACGGCCGGTTGACCATCGCGGCCGGAGCGTTGTCGAGGTACATGCAGAGGTAGCGGAGGCAGTCGCAGCCGTGGTCGTTCATCTTGACCGGCTCCTCCTTCACGGGCTTGCCGTCCGGAGCCTTCGGCCACACGTACGCCGTGATCTCCTCCTCGGTGCAGCTCGGGAGGTGCGCGTCGGCCAGGGCCCGGTCGCGGTCGACCAGGGCGTCGCGGACGAGGTAGAGCCGCGGCTTGCCGTCGGCCGCTACGCGGAGGCGCGTCTCGACGGCCTGGAGGCCGGGCGAGACTTCCTTGCGGGCGGCGATCGTCACGATCCCGTGCCGGGCCATGGTCGCGCGGTCCTCGGCGTCGTGGTCGGCGATCGTCGCCTCGATCCGTTCGCCGGCCGAGAGCTCCGTGATCCGCTTCGCGTGGTCCTCGACGATCCGCTGCGTCCGGTAGAGCTCGCGGTAGCGGTAGGCGCGCCCGTCTGGGTCGATCGCCCACCACTGGCAGCAGAAGGGGTTGGTAAAGCCGAAGTCGACGACGCGCACGCGGCGCCAGTCGCGGCCTATCGGGACGGGGTCTACGAGGTGGATCGCCGGGTCGTAGCCCTCCCAGACGAGGCCCTCGGCGGCGACCCACTTGCCGTCGCGCAGCCGGTCGCGCCGTACGCCCGTCAGCAGGTCGAGCATACGGCGGTAATCGGCCGGGTTCGACGGGTTGTCCTTCGCGGAGCTGTAGATCACCTCGGCGCCGGCGCCCACGATGAGGTCGCGGTTGATCCAGTGCGAGTCCGAGTCGGGGTTGGTCGAGAGTAGGACCTGGCGCCAGCCCGCGGCGTTCCCGCGCATACGCGCGAGGAGCTCGTCGAAGTCGGCGCGGGTGAACTCATGCGCCTCCTCCATCCAGGCGAAGTCGACGCCGCCGGCCTGGCCTACGGAGCGGATCTGCTCGCGCTGCTCCTCGTCCTTCATGCCGCCATAGGCGAGGATCGAGCCGTTCGCGTACTCGAAGCGGTGCTTTGACGGGACGTGCATGCAGAGCTGCGTCCGGCCGACGACTGCGCGCTCGAAGAAGAGCACGGTCGAGTTGACCATGCTCTCGCGGGTCTTCCGGAGCATGAGGCCCTGAGCCTTGGGGTAGCGGAGCAGGAAGCCGTGGACCTTCTCCGCGGCGACGCGACTCTTGCCGCCGCCGGCGCTCCCCGTGAGGAGCAGGATCGGCGCTCGGCTCCGGAGCGCCGGGAGCTGCCAGCCGAAGGGCCGGTAGACCGCGGCGGCCTCGATCTCACCCACGCTCGCCGTCCTTCGGGCCCTCGGGCGGATGCGCCTTGTCCCACTCGTCCGGCGACCAGCCGATGTAGCCCTTGAGCCCGAGCGTGCCGGCGAGTTCGACAGCCTGCTTGCGGTGGCCCAGGAGCTCGGCGATGAGCTCGATCGCGCGCATGCGGGTGCCGTTGTCCTCGACCTCGGCGACGAGCGCGCCCTGGTAGAACTCGGAGCGCTTCGCCTTGAGCGCCCAGTTGATGCCCTCGGCTAGGGTGTAGTCGTCGAGCTCGCATGCGGCCATGATGTCGGACCAGAGCGCCGGGTTGCGCCGGAGGCGCTGCTCGAGGCGGCTGCCCTGCTGTCGAGCGGACTCCGCCTTGCACGGGTAGGTCCCGTCCGGCCGCTGGACGGCCGCGAGGAAGGCGTCGCGCTGACTCATGCGCAGGGGCCCGAAGCGGTACTTGATGTACCGGCGATCGCGCGGCGAGAGCTGCTTTGTCCTGCCCGTCGACAGGTTGATGTCGATCCCCTCCAAGGGCGTCCACGCCGGCGCAAAGAAAAAGGCGCGGAGCAGACCATCCCCGACGGGATGGGCCACTCCGCGCCTTCGGTCCTTCCGTTTCGGCGCGGCTATCAGAACACGTCTACGTTACCGATTATCGGCACCTGCGGGAAGTGCGTGTACCTGCGGTTTCTCCCGGATCCGTACCCGCCGCTCGACCGTGACGTCGACGCGCCCGCGGGGCCCGCAGACCTCGACGATCACCCGGCCGTAGTCGATCGACTCGACCTCGTCGAGGATCCGCTCGCGCTCGGCTGCCGTGAGGTGCATCAGTTCGCCCTCTGCTTCCTGGCCCACGCCGTCTCGGCCATGAGCCGCGTAACGTCGAGCATGATCCGCTCGTGCTCGCCGGTCGCGTTCGTACGCGGCCAGTACGCCGCGCGGCTCCGCGGAGCTCGCCCTCGGATCGCCCACTTCATGACGATCTGCACGGCTACGACGGCCCCGACGACGAGCGCCATCGGCAGCGCGCAGATCCCGACCATGAGCCTGAGAATCACTTCGAACCTCCGTTCCGCCGAGCGATAGCCGCCTCCCGGTCGCGGGCCCGGATCGCCGTTACGTCCTCGGCCCGCCAGTCCGGCGTATCGACGAGGCACTGCGTGTAGGTGAGCCGCCCGTAGAGCTCCGGCTCCTGATAGCGGAGCCAGCCGTTCCGCCGGCAGACCTCGAGGAGCCTGGTCCCCGGGTAGGGCGTCGCGATGTAGATGTGCCTGGCGTCGAGCGGCAGCGCGTTCGCGTACTCGAGCGTCCGCTCGATATCCTCGAGGCTCTCGCCGGGGTAGCCGATGATGAAGAAGCCGCACGCCTCGATCCCCTGGTCGCGCACACGGGCCACGACCTGGAGCGCATCGTCGAAGGCGAGCCACTTCTCGCCGATGCCCATGAGCCCCGCGGTGTGCTCGCTCCCCGTCTCGAAAGGGAGCGACAGCCTCCAGCAGCCTGATGCGCGGAGCCGCGGGAGGAGCAGGAGCATGCCGCGGATGTCGATCCCGTTCGGCGTCGACCAGCGAAGGCCGAACTCCTCGAGGAGTTGCACGACGGCCTCGAAGTGTGTCCGATCGAGCGCAACGTTGTCGTCCTCGACGAAGACCTCCTCGACGCCGAGGCGTAGCGTCAGGTGCTCGAGCTGCGCGACGAGCTCCGTAGCGCAGTGCGCCTCCCAGCGGCCCCAGTAGCGGTGCACGCCGCAGAAGTGGCAGCTACGCGAGCAGCCGCGGGAGGTCTCGATCGGGAACCAGCGCGAGCTCGCGGACTGGAGGTCGTGCGGCGCGCCGAGGCGCCAGTAGTCCTCGAGCTCGCAGTACGACGGCTTCGGCAGCCGCCAGCGCCGGCGGTCGCCGCCCGCGAAGTACGCCTCGCCGCTCCCGTGTATGACCTGGTCGACGCCCGGCGGGGCCTTGACGGCCGAGGCGTGGAAGCCGCCGGCAATCACGGTCGCCCGGGGCCAGCGGCGCCGCGCCGTGGCGGCGAGCTCCTCGTAGAGCGCGTGCTGCGTCGAGAACTGCGCGGAGATCCCGACCAGGTCGTAGTCGCCCGGAGGGAGCTCCGCGCCGAGGTGCATGTCGACGACGTGCACGGTCCAGTCCTGGTGCGTCGCGCGGATCGTCTCGCGCATGGCCCAGAGTCCGATGGGCGGGACGTAGGTCCGCCGCATGACCGGTGCCGCCGGCTCCGGCAGCTTGATGAAGAGCACTCTCACTGTTCCCCTCCCACCATCACCCCCGCGAGCACGCTGTACAGCCGCTGCGCTTCTGCGCGTGTCCCGCACCGCGCCACGCCGTACTGCCCGTGCACGAGGTACGGCACCCAGTACTCACCGTCGTGTAGCTCCTCGGGCCAGACCACCACGGTACGGTCGGCGTCAGTAGCAGGCACGGACCCTACCAGCGCGAGACAGACAGCGAGCACCGCGACGGCCTTCACAGTCCCTCGCGCTTCTGCTTCAGGGCCCACTCGTACTCCGACGCACCCTCGGCGATCATGGTGTAGAAGGTGAATGCGAGCTTCTGCATGGGGTCCTTGAGGTTGTCGATCTTGAGGTCGTTCTCGCGCATGATCCGCTGCGCCTCGTCGAGCTTGAGCGACCATCGCCGCTCCGCCTCCCTGGCCCGCTTCGCCTGCCGCCGCGCCTCCGAGACGTAGTAGGCTACAAGGCGTCGGTAGTAGCGACGAGACTCCCGCTCGTACCATGGAGCAGGCGAACGCAGAGTGTAGCGGTATCGGTCATCAACGCCCCATCCATCGTCCACCTTCCACCGACTCGGCCTGTTCATCGCTTCACCTCGTAGCAGTTACCCGTGTTCGGCGCGTTGGTCTCTATGTTGACCTCCGGTCCGAGAATGGCACACGAACCACCCGGCTCCCTGCCGTCTCTCGGCCACCTGAAACGTACTGCCTCCTTTGGTGCCATCTTCTTGTGCCGTCCGCACCATATCCGGAACTCCGAACGCTCGTAGGCGAAGTTGGCTATGTGCATCGGCACACCCCGACCGCACACTTCACACGGGTGCTCGTAGCAGTCACACATGCCCACCTCCCGCCATCCTCCTGAACGCCTCGCGGGCCTCGACAAACGTGTAGCACGCCGGACCGGCTACTCCACAACTACATGTCACCCGATAGCCAACCGTCCCGAAGTCCGAGACCATCACCTCCTTCCCGCAGTACGGGCAGCGGAGCACAGGCGGGGCGACACGGTGCCACTTCGCCTTTGCCATGGACGACAGTTCCAACTTGAATCCGTTCGATTCCCACTCCTCATCGAGTCGCGTCCCGTGGAGCGCCGCCTCCAGACTGTCCGCAGGCACCGTTATAGTCACCATGTCAGCCATGCTTCTCCTCCCCGGCCACGGCGGCGCGGTACACTGTGGGCATGAAGTAGCGAGTGCCGTAGATGTACGAGTCGTACTCCATGCCGTAGGACTTCTCGACCAGCGTTTCGTCCGCCAGCCGCTCCAGGATCGCGGCGGCGTCCCTTCGTGCGGCGGCTTCTGTTGGTCGTTCATCATAGTTCGGCTCGGTCCGCAGCACCCGCGCCGTCTCCAAAACACGCGATTGCCAAGTCATGGCTTCCTCCTTGCCCTGCGCTGCCGTTTCCATTGCTGGTAACCGTCGATGATGTCCGGCAGTCTCGCGACCAGCAGTATCACGGACGCCACGAATGCCAGCAGCATGCCCCAACCGCCGACCATCATCGTCCCTCCCTCGGGTACTTCGCCCGCAGCGCAGCCATCGCCTCGTAGCACTCAGAGCATCCGACTATCTCCGCCGCCTCCACCGCGTCGAGTGCGGCGTGCCAAACGTCGGCCTTCTCGGCTTCCCGCGACTCTATCGCCGCGTCTCTCTGCTCACGGAACTGGTCCCGCTCGGCCCTGGCGGTGTCGAGGTCGCGTTCGGTCTTGAGTAGCTCCAGAACTGTACGAGACAGGGAATCCATCACCGTTACCGAACCGATCTTCTCCCTGTCCGCCCTCCTCTGCTCCCACTGCCACCGTCGGCGCAGACGGCGGATCGTGCGACCAGCGCGGCGCCAGTGGCACTCGGCGTCATACTGCATGTCCTCGGATTCGTTCTGCTTCCTGATGGCTACCCTGAGCGCCTTGGTCATCCCGCGATGGGTCGCTGACCTCTCCCGGCGGGCTGCGTCCAGCGTCCCCACGGGCCAGACCTCGACCTCCAACCACGCACTGCTCTCGCACTTCGGGCACCAGTGCTCCATCGGGTCATCAGTGAACGCCGCGATGTACCCGCAAGGTCCGCACCGCCAGTAGCGCATCTCACTCCTCCATCACCGCGACATCAATCCATTCGGCTACTTTGATGAGCAACATATCCGCCATGCCCCACCCCGCTTCACCGGGAGGCACCCGGAGATATCCCTTCTTGTGAAGCAAATTGCTGATACGTTGTGCCATAGGACTGCACATTTCCCAACGCTTGCGCTTGATTTCCTTCGCCTCTTTCGACAGGGCCATGTCACGCCTCCTCCATCGCCGCGAGCAGAGCGGCACGGTAGTCGAGCGGGCTATACTCGTAGTCACGTTCGCTGTAGAACCTTCTGAGCAGGGCATCATCCCGCACCGCCTTCTCCAGCCGCCGCAGCCGCGTGACCTCGCCGCAGAGACGGTCGATGATGGCGACCGCCTGTTTCTTGTCTGGCAAACGAGCATGGCGCATGTTGTCCACCGTCCATCGCTCCTCAGTACCGAGTATGCTCAGCACGTCCATCCCTTGCCTCCTCACTCCAACGCCTTTGCTACGTCCATCACGTCCCTCGCCACCACAGCTATCCCCCCCTCGTCCCGCACCCGCAGCAGGAACGCCATCTGCTCAGGCGTCAGCTTCCCGTCCGGCCCCTTCACCTCCACCGCCAGGAACCGCCCCTTGTAGCAACCAACGATGTCGCTCCATCCAGTAGGTGCCAGCCGCACCGCCCCCGCCCTCCCCGCGTTCACCCGCGCACACAGCACCCCACGGCGACGGAGGTAGGACAGGATGTCTCGCTGCACCTCGGCCTCAGTCACTTCCCCACCGTCCTCAACGTCACCTCGACACGCACGGCATGGACTTTCACCGCGTCACCGCCGAATATGGCCAGAACTGCCGTCACCGCCGGGTATGACGAGTACAGGCTGGCATTCAACAAGTCGGGACTCCAACCGGACCTCCCGGCAAGCCACCGCCCCGCTTCGTCGCGGAGAGCGAACACCATGCGCTTACGAGTCACCGGCCCCGCTCCGCTATGTACCGCGCCTGCCCCTCCGTACACCGGACGGCCCGCGTGATCTCCGGCCAGAACAGGCCCTCGCCGTGGAGCTGGAGGATGCGGGCGCGCTGGTCGTCGGTCAGGCTCGAGGGCCGGCCGAGCACGCCCCTGCGGCGCTGGGCCCGCGGCTTCGAGCCGTGCGACCTCCGCTCCTTCGCGACAGCGAGCCCGCCGGTGTAGTAGCGTAGGATCTCGCCCGCCTGCTTAGGAGTGATCCGGACCTCCGCGGCGATCTCGTCTGTGTCCAGGCCGTTGATCGCGAGGTCGAGCGTGTCTACGATCTCGTGGACACTGTACGCGGCGTTGTTCATCTCTGGGCCTCCAGCTCGAAGCGCCCGTAGCGCGGGCGGAAGATCATGCGGACCGTGCCGCAGGGGCCGTTGCGGTTCTTGGCGACGATGAGTTGCGTCGGCACCGCGTCAAGCGTCTCGTCCCGCTCCCGGTGGAGGAGCATCACGAGGTCGGCGTCCTCCTCGATCTCGCCCGACTGCCGGAGCTCGGCGAGCGACGGCTCCTTGCCCTCGGCGGTACGGGCGAGCTGCGAGAGCGCGATCACCGGGACGTTGAGCTCGCGGGCCAGGCCCTTGAGCTGCTTCGAGATCTCCCCGACCCGCTCGTGCCGCGGCGTTCGGGAGTCGCCATGCTGGATCAAGGTCAGATAGTCTACGAAAATATACGCCCCCCCTCGGCGCACCATCGACCGCGCCATGCCCTTGAGGTCGCCGAGCTTCACGTTGGGCGTAGCGTTGACCAGGACCTGCTCGTGGTAGAGCGCGCTCGCGGCCTCGAGCAGGCGGTTGCCGTCGGACCGTACGATCGAGCCGCGGCGGACCATGCCGAGGTCGAACTGCCCGACGTTGGCGAGGAAGCGCTGGGCGATGAGGACCTCGCTCATCTCGCAGGAGAAGAGCCCGCCCTTGTGCTCCCCGCGGACGCTCATGTTGACGATGAGGCTGACGGCGAGGGCGGTCTTCCCGATCGACGGCCGCGCGGCGATGATGACGAGCTCGCCGGGCTGGAAGCCGT
>ENA-UOWG01003213-UOWG01003213.1-activated-sludge-metagenome-genome-assembly--contig:-NODE-3213-length-12733-cov-5.147421_pt1 | contig 12733 bp, 14 predicted proteins | sample MGYA00238147_ERZ761563 | MGnify/ENA primary metagenome ERZ761563 (study PRJEB28884, sample SAMN05720216) | anaerobic digester metagenome | isolation source: active sludge of municipal... | reverse complement strand
GTTCGAATAAGATGCTTAGGTCGCACATACCCTGCAACATGCTTTACAATAGTAGGATGATAGTAAACAATCCAAGCATGTGCGCCCATTCCATCTGCGGATTCTTTGTGATAATCTGGCCTTTGATGCGCATCTTTAAGAATAGTAATTTTGAAGATGTCAGAACGATTACGTAATTCTTCCACATTCTTAAAGCAAGCGGCTTTATCTCTAAAGTCACGAGGAGATACGTCCCATTCTCTTTTGTCCTGCACTACTACGACTTTAGGATTTAAACGCACAATATTTGCAACATTTGTATCGCAATTAGGTAATCGTGCTCCGTACAGAGAATAACCCGCATGTTCTAATCCTGCAAATATCTGCCAACCCTCGTCCGTCATATGTCTACGCATTGACTCTACTGCTAAACCTATATTAACTTTAGCAGCATCATTAGGTGCGTATGCAGGTGCAGGAGAAGGAACTACTCCATTGGCTGCACCGATATTTTGTAGTACATTTTTAATCAGCATATCAACTTCCTAGCATCGAAATCTTCGCCCCGAAAAGAAGGTGCTAATGGATGTTGTGCATTTCCCATAGTGCTCGACATCCCTGTATGCTGCACAAGAGAAGGATTATGTACGTATTCTTTCCAACCTACTCTTTTTAATCCGGTAACAAATCCCCCATCAATGCTTTTATGTCCTCTATTAGGATCAGTAACACGGTCTACTAAATACCGCAAAGATAGTAAAGTTTGGAAAGTTTCTCTATCAAAAACAAGTGCAACAGCACCCTTTCCTCGTTGGTTAGATTCGTACCATCGCGCACGATCAGTACGAGTATTTTCAGGAAAGGTGTACAGATTGAGATAACCTCTTTGCGGATACTTGCACGATTCTAGGTAATCGCGAAGATTCGCATAAGTAACAAGGTCATCTTGGAAAATTGCATACCGTTCCGCCTTAGGATTACGAATATACAATTCCCATGCACCAAGAAACCAATTACCAAATGTGCGAATATTAGGATATCTAAGCGTACATTGGTAATTAACTAAAGAAGGATGTGGACTTTGCAATCCATCAATAAATATAAGTGGATTTTTAAAGCCCCCATTCGCAAGACTAGTAAGTGTTCTCTGTAGAAGATTATCAATCCTCTCTGGAACGGTAGTTACTCCGTAACTCCAATCCATATCATCCCCTCCCAACTTATTATACTTGTTCCTCTTGTTCAGGTAACTTAAAAGAAGTATTAGCGGCTTGCTGTTTAGCACAAGAAATTGCCCACCTAATTAGAGCACGAATGGCGAACTTAGGAGGTTGAGGAAATATGGTCGACTTTTGTCGCCATTCCCTTGCACTAACATACATCTTCTCTACGTACTCTTCAAAGTGCTCCTCCACAAAAGCAATTCCTTTCTTATCCATCTCCGCAGCAAGAGATTTGCATCGACACCCTGTATGTGCTTTGATGCCCATTGACTCGAACCAACGAGTAAGCGTAGAACCTACTCCAGGTAAATGTGCACCTTTAGTTCGACGCATTTCCTCATCTTTCTTAAGGCACTTCATTTTGGGAACAGGTTGTCCAGGGCCAATACCTTGTTCCCAATTATTAAAGTAATCCTCGCGAGTTTGGCATAGATAAAACCAATGTCTGTTTTTTACTACCTTATGCCGTTCACAATAACCTGGTGTTAAGCATGTGCAACCTGTCATATCTCATCCCGTAATAGTAATACTAACAGTCCCCGAACAACAGTTTCCTCCTAAACTAATAGGTTGGAAAATAAATGTTAATCCTTCTGCAATACCGCTATAAGGTGAAGAACTATAAATTAAGTTCATCGAACTATCGTATACTTTCAAGATAAAATCGCACCAGCGATTATTAGAAGCGGTTCCCTCGAATACAAAATGATAACCACAATCTGTATCACTGTTAAGATACGTTAAACCAGATTCCCACTTGCACGTATCTGTAGCAGTTAAAGTAAAAGTTGCTCCATCCGCAGCGAGACAATCGCTTATCTCCGCTACAGCAGCGTACAAAGTTGCAGGCATACAAAGATTATCAAACATGCACCTTGCACACGTAGGCGTATAAACTCTGATTGTAACAATTCCGCAACACGCATTTCCTGGTTCAATTTCACCTACCGTAGTATCAAATTGAAATGTTTCGTCAAACGGAAAACAATTAATTTCCTGTTCAATAACACCTAACTCTGGATTTGCGGGAGGAGGAAATTGACAGGCATCGCTGACAACTAGATCATACGTAATACGAATTGTCGCATATCCAATAGCGGAACTACCTGTTCCCTCACTAATACATTCCAAATAAATATTATCGGCACCGCCTAGTTGTCCTGCACCATTCCAGGTGTGCCCTAATACTCCTTGTTCAAAAGTTGCACCTTGTACTCCATCCCCACACTCAGTGCTTGTAACATCGTATCTTAGATCATTCTGGTAAAAAGACCAAAGTGTTGTGCAACAATCAGGTCGATCACAACCGCAACAACATGCTTCATTAAAAGCAATCTTACCATCTTCTGTGAGAATCTTAATACCACTGTCGTCCCACATATGAATTTTACTTGTCATACTAGCATTCCGTAAAGTGCCACGGTTCTACAATCCAACCTGCCCAATCGGGATATGTAGTCCAGCGTACTTTAAGTTCATTTGGAAGTGAAATATCGTGCGGATTGTATACTGTAAAATAATTGCCTGTTGCTGCCCATCCATGTGAATACTGTTCTACAGTACCATAGTCACTTGCCGGAATAATTTCTGTTGTTTTTCCAATATACCAAGTAGCGTATGCGTTAGAACGCACTACCCAAATAACTTTATCAACTAAATCAGGGGCAGAAACACACACAAGACCTGTATATCCTGTACCTACTTTGTAACTATATGGTATAACACCTACTTCATCTCCTAAAGTAGGAATATCCCCAGTGCCTGTCGCACTATCGTCGTAATTTACAAGATGAGGATTCTCGTCACTAAGAATATCTAGTAAATAATCTCCATCCGTTCCTAGTCCCCATAAATCATTTACCACGTATACAGGATTAACTTCAGTTGTTATTTGTTTAGAATACGCTTTAGGGTACCGTGGGTTAAATCCTAAAGCAACTATTCCTGTGCCGCTTCCACTACCAACAGTATCTTGCTTACCAATAGTAAAAATAGAATAAGGAACAATGTCGTCATTAGCTCTAATATAAATTGGATGTCGAGGGGCTACAAAAGGTTTAGAGGTATCAGCAATATTATCTGTAAAACCTCTTTTCGCAGAAAATTCTTTACGCAATAAGGCGACGACCGCATTAGTAAATTCCGCAGAATTTACGTTTACTACACGATCTCCCTTTTTAACGTAGCTATAGTCCATAATTAGCTATTCCAAAAAGTTTGCCAATTAGCACTGGCTTCATGTAATTTCGCTACAGGAGTATCGCTACTAGTATCTGTCTTCTTGTGAATGATCTCAAACCAACCTGAATCATCTACACCTGCACTTGTTTTAGTGCGCCATAACTTATTCCAAGTAGACTCTCCTATGCGACAATTAAAAGAGACTCTTACTGTATAAAATTGAACAAGTGCTGCACTAAAATAAGAAGTCCCATAAACAGTCTTAGCAATGTCCTCTACAGTAAAAAGCACTTGTTCAGGTGCAAAAGATAATCCCCAAGAAGGATAACTTAAAGTATTTACATTTACAGTAGAATTAGATTCTATTAGTAATGGTCCAAACAAATCGTCGATTTCAAACATTTCATACGTAGAAATCCACTTAATATATTTAAAAGGTTTGCCAGGGGCTAAGTCTGCTGAAGATAAAGGTGTTTTATTGGTATCATTCCAACAGTAGTCATTGTAATCAAGTGTTAAAAATTCCGTACCCGCCTGCACTTGATCGTACTCTGGAACTGTTTGGCTACGAGTAGCTGTGCCGCTACCAGTACCATCTATGTCCGCACTAATAGTATTCCAAACATGTGTACTGCTTCCATACGTAACAATTATACGTACAGGAGAAAGCGCATCTATTACTTCATCCCCTGTGCCAATACCATCATAACAAGATAACGTCGGTTGAACTTCGGCCCGCAATGCGTATAATTGCCAAGGTTGCGCATGGTCTATAGAAGGCATGGCAGGTTTATTTTTAACTATATAATTTATAAAGTCACCTACTTTGTCGTGTGCAACCTCTAAAGTTACGACAACTTGTGGGTTACTAGAATCCCAAGATTCTCTCCTAGTACCGTGCACTTCATACGCATCTATTGTAGGGTGCCATACAGCCATGTTTACTACCTATAGATTGCCTCTGTAAAAGTAAGCGGAATTCCCCTAAGTGTAGCCACAATAGGATAAAAAACTGCTTGCCAAAAAGATACATTGTTAGTATCTTTGTTTCCACTACGAGCTAACTCGACTAATTCGGTCAATTTTTCAACTTGTTGTCGTGCATATTTAATATTTTCGTCAGCAGGTTTAGCAGCGGCCATTTGTGCTCTGCGCCATACATCCTCTGCACTCTCAAATCTAGGACTAATTTGTCCTAGCAAAAATTTTCTATGTTCTCGTAAGGCATCCTCTGCTTCGGCTATACGCGAACCTTTTTGCTCTCTAACATTCTTTAAAGAATTTGTAATCGCAGATGGAATAGGACTAAATTTAGCAAATGCACGTGCTAATGTACTTTCATTACTATCAACCATTCTTTGTACTGTTAAAACAGGCTCATTTCGCAAATTTGCGAAAAAGGCGGAAATATCTTGTCCTCTAGTCGTACTTAAAAATTGTTCTTGACGTTTGTAATACTCCTTATTAGCTTGACTAATAATACTACCGTGAAAAGCCTTAACTGCTTCAAATTCCGCTCTAGCAGATTTGAAACTACTAGAAAGAAAATGTAAAGACTCCGCAGATTGCATTGCAGAATCTTGTAGTGCAAAAACAGCTCTCGCAGCTTCTCCCGCCGCAGTAGCAACAGCAGCAATGCCTGCGTATTTCATGCCAGACATTGACGCGAAGGCAATATTAAGAAGAGGAAAACCAGCTTGCCCGAAGATGCCAATACCCGCAGAAGCGAGTCCCATTGTCATCTGTGATTGCCGTCGTTCTCTTTCTCTACGTGCCTTAGTTTTTGCCTCCACATTTCTAGTATACAACTCTTCCGCGTACTGTAAAGCAGAAGCTCTATCAGAGACATCTTTCTGCGTTGCTTTCTTCTGTACACTGGAAACTCTGTCAAGTGCCTTTTGGTACCTATCTGCATATTTTTCTACATTTGCTAAGGCAATAGTCCTATCTGACACTTCCTGTTGAGCAGTTCTTTTAAGTGCTTTCTGATATCTGTCCGCATACTTTTCTACATTTTCTAAAGCAGCAGTTCTTATTGCAATATCTTGCTGTGATGTTTTCTTAATAGCTCTTTGGTATCTATCTGCATATTTCTCCACATTTTCTAAAGCAGTTGCTCTATCGGAAATTTCTTGTTGTGCAGCTCTTTTGAGCGCCTTTTGATACCTATCTGCATACTTCTCTACATTTGCTAATGCAATAGTCCTACTGGAAATATCCTTCTGGACGGCTTTTTGTTGTGTAGCAGAAACTCTTTCAAGAGACGACTCGTACCTATCTGCATACTTTTCTACATTTGCTAATGCAGTGGTCCTACCCGCAACATCTTTTTGTGCAGCTTTTTCCTGTGTATTAGAAAGTCTATTAAGTGCAGTTTGATACCTATCTGCGTACTTCTCTACATTTGCTAAAGCAATGCGTTGACTTTTTATTTGTTCAGTATACTGCTTCGCAATATCTATAGTCTTAGTAAGAGGACCAATCTCTATAACTTGAGGATTTGGAGCAGCAGATTCTTCTAAAAAGTCTCCTGTGGTAGTGCTATACTTTCCAGATGGTCCCGTAAACTGAAATTTACCAGATTTAATACCAGATTTAGTGATTATGTTTGCAATATCTTTTTCAAACTGCTGGCGCAATTTAGTAACACTATTCCCAATATTAGATAAAATTTTGTCTAATTGAGCCTGGGGATTTGTTACTTCTACGCTTATTTCGACTTTATCTGCCATTGCCAGCTTTCCACGCTAGATATTCAGCCATCGTATTAAAGACACGCTCGTCCGGCGATGTATAAATTGAGATTGCTTTAAGTGCAATAGTTATCTGAGGAATTGTCATACTAGCAATTTGTTCTGGAGTATAATGATGTGCGTTTATTAAAAGTTCGTAAATTTTCTCTTTATCAACTTTTGGTTTTTTCTGCGGATTCCTCCTTAGAATCCGTCTCTTCTTCAGCCTTAAAATTCAGTTGCCCATAAACAATATCAATCTCTTGAATGTTCGCTTGAATGTGCTCTTGTTGTACTACTAGGACATAAAATTCCTCGAAGGAAATCTTAGACTTAGCGCGGACCATCTGCCATCCAAGTCTAGCAGCGCCTTCAGTAGTACTAATAATTTTTGCTCCCTCTTGCGTTCCCCAACCACTAGAAGCAGCAGCTTTAATAGCGGCTTGCAAAAACTCTGCCCTCTCCGTGCCATAAAAAGAAGAAAGTTGCTTCTTAGCAATGCCAATTAACTTTGATTGAATATAATTGTCAAGCTCATCGTAATCCTTATCCGTGAAAGGAGAAGCTGCAAATTCCCTACCACTGATTGTCAAAGGATACGTCGCACCAGAAAGAGAAGAATTAGACATTTTGTCCCCGCTAGTAAGTAAGAGTAAAGACCTACGCCGCACAACAACGCATTGTACGGCGTAGGCTCGCCGCACCAGGAGTTAGGCTAACGCAATAGGCCACACAGTTGTACCACCTGGATCTTTGATAGCACCAATATCCGCACCGGCACCAGTGCCAACACCAGTACAGCAAGTTCGACCACTCATAACAATGTTATTTGTCTTTGTCTTAATTGCACCGGACTCGATATCTACACGTATATTGGAAATATTCTGAAGAATACCCCACGTTAATTCCCAATAAGCAGCGGCACTAGTGTAAAGACGAAAAGCCCAAGTATCAGAAGTAGCCATAACAGGGTAATCCTCTTGATCTACAATATCAAGAGACCAATCGATATTACCAGGACGCCTATTTGTACAGCAAGCCGATGTTGAATTTATATACGCTACATTGGCGGCAGTGAAAGTAAGCGTAGCAGACTCGATATAGTTCCAATCTGCATATGCAGTACCTGTTCCACAATCATCCATATACTTAATAGCTAGTGAACACATTTGAGTAGGACAAGTAAGGCAAGTAGTGTCGTAATACTCATCATCTGTTTGCGTAATGCAGCCATTGGCGGATACAGAAGCCGCCCATTGAAGAGATTGGTTTGGTTGAAAATTCCATATAACAGATAAGGAGTCTACAATTGCACTTCCGTACCATGTTTGACCTGGATCACCCCAAGTGCTAGAAGAAGGGCCCGCAAACAATTTCAAATCAATAATGTCCCCAGGAAAAATACCTGGATCTCCACCAAATCCTTCAAAAGTTGCATTCCAATCTTCAATACCTGTATACCGTTCTGGACCTCCACGAGAAGCAGAATGGTAACGAGTTTCAACTGCGTTTAATACGTTCAAAGTCCAGTTGCGAACGAAACAAATTCCATTCACAACACCGTGTTTTCCAGAACGAGGCCCAGACGGAGCAGTCATTTATTTTCTCCTATTTATAGCCGCAAATCGCTTGTGTTAAAGTGCATTTCTACATCAATATTCCACATTCCAACCCACCCCCTAATTCCTCTATTCTCTTGTGTCATAAAAGTACCTTCTTCTACATCCAATACGTTCGCACGAACGACAAAATGCCAATTAGAAGACTCAGGCCACTCTAATGCACAGAGAACAACGTCCCAATCCACCATTGCACGGTACAATTCCCACGATACAATGTGGTACATTTCATTGATGTCGTACTCACCAGTAGTTAATGCCCACGTATATCTTCTAGTAAAATGGGACGTAGAAGAAGAGTTCATTATATTAGAAGTTCCGCCATTTGCCAAAAGCATAAGCTCAGGCAAATCCCCGTCGGAAATAACGTCCTTTGGTCCAAAGGACTCGTAGTATTTAATACGATTATTTGCTCTAACAATGTCTGTCAAACTAGTATTTCGTTCTGCCATTGTCCATAGAGCACACCATACCTTAGTAAAAGGATTCAAGTCGCAAACTTCTACGTTTGCACCTGTGCCGGTTCCTGTTCCAGTACCAATCTCCATACTTACCTCTTTGAATCCTTAACAATGTCACCAAACTTCTTTTGAATTGCTTGTACCATCATTCGTAGTGTTGATCTATCAGGCATTACAATGATGGGTCGCCTCTTTTGCCCTTCCCCAAAATGATGAATAGAAGCTAACCTAGCGACAGTAATACGCGATTTCTTCCTATCCCTAGTTGGATGGTGCATTTTACGTGACATATACCCAATACTGAAACCATTGCGTGATGGAACCGTTTCAATTCCCTCTAGTAATTGATTCGTCTCACGTAAAATCCAATGAGGACTAGCGGGAGTACCGTGTTTCTTCTTTCGTTGCTGCTTTCTCTTTATAGTAGATTCTTCTAATGGTGCCCACCCTCCACCACCAGCGGAAAGAGCAATGAATCTACTGTGTAGATATTTTTTATACCTATTAGCGGCTTCATCGAATACACGCTCTTTCTTTATATTCATTCCCCGCTTGAAACGAATAAGCTCACTCAGATCAACAGTAATCTTTATAGTTCCAGGGGAGGTTGCAGGCATGTTTTACTCCAGTTAAGCACATGCTTTATAAAATTTACATTTTACAAAGTATGTGCCAAAAGAGAGTAGAAAGAGGCTTCCATGCCTCGCGGGGATGAGATTACCACTCTCAGCAGCTATCCGTTCCCGTTCCAGTTCCAGTACCCATACCGGAGAAGTTGCAAATGTAGCTCTTAACAACAGAGCTGGGCCGCTTGCACATTGCAAGAACGTTGGATTGCGTATGCAATTCAATGCCCTTGTCAAAGTCGATATTTTGTTGTTTCGCGTAGAAGCGTTGACCGCGAGTATTAACGGTCTCAACAAAATCAGCAGGACCAACGATTTCCTCGAACAAATCGTTGACACCAGAAGCGAAGTAATACGCTTCATCTTCATCGAGGAAAGTAATGTTGCCAATACTTCCGCGATAGTTGATGAAGTAAATATTCTGGTATTCAAAACCATTGGCGGCAATAGAATACCACTCTGGTCCCAACGCACTCATGCGCAAGTAATCACCATTTCTCCACCGTTCGTAGGCGGTCGTCACAGAAGAATGCGACGCAACGGCATCAAAATAGTTATCACCGCAGATACAGTAAATCTGCCCAAACGGTGTTCCACCAAGTTTATCCGCAATCAAGCGAATAATATGAACCATCGTCCACGACAGAGTAGTATCGTTCCAATCGAGATTCACAACTTCCTGAGTCAATCCAAACTCATCAAACAAATCGTAAATCTCAGTCGTTCCATCGGCGTCAAGAATAACGCCTTTCAACGCACCCAAACGATGATACTCCTGCGTCGCTTCATGGTCCAATCGCATTCCTGCAAGCTGATCGTTAACGTAGGACGCCATCATTTCCAACTCAGTTTCAGAACCAAAGGCACGAAGATTCTGAATATCATCGGCCATAATGGTTTGAAAGTAAGGAACGTGCGGAATCTTAAACGCCGTAGCTTTTCGCGTAGGCGTTGTACGAACAGCACGAATAGAGCCACGAGCGGCTTGAGGAATCAAAGCGAGTTTGCCGTTTTGTTCCTCAATCCAAACACTCGTAGTACGAACATTGACTTCCTTAAAAAGTCCCAACGTCTGCAAAAGACGCGGCTTATAAGGAAGTTTATTGATAGCGTTGGTAAGACTCATCATACCAAAGCAATCGGATTTAAAGACATCTAGAGAAACCACTTTTATATCTCCTTCTTTATAGAGTGAAGCCTGCCGTCAATACTTTTAATAACACTATTGAGCATTTGATGACTTACACCGTAAGCTCTTGCTACGTAGGATTTTCGATATCCTTCCTTAACAAGTGCCCACATTTCCCAATAAGGTGTATCTACAGTAAAGAAAGCAGTCGGATGTTCTGACAAAAATTTACCTTTTGCAGGTGATTGCTTACGTCCCTTAGCAAGTGCGTCTCTATGGTTATCTCCTTTGCTTCCTAAAAATAGATGCGAAGGATTTACGCACTTTCTGTTATCACATTTGTGGCAAACTAAATAAGCTCCTGGGTCTTCACCGTGACTTAAAAAATAAGCTACACGGTGTGCAACATATCTTATCCTTGTTGGAGGAGTACCCATAGAAAAAATGCCATAACCATTATCGGCAACATGCCCTTTCCACTCCCAACATCCGTCATCAGAAGTTTTATTAACATGCTTCCAAAATGTTACAACATCTGAGTCATTCAATCCAATAGGATTAGCGTCTGTTCCAGACTCATAACCATATTCAGTTTCTACGTATACAGACATTTGCAATTCACCGTTAAAGGCGATCAGTCAGTTTGTTCAGTTTGATTATCGGGTTCTTCAACAAACTTCGGCGTAGCACCCGTTGTCAACGCCGCCAAAGTTGAACGAATCGTTGCATTGGTATACGCAACAGGGGTAGCCTGCGTATCAGTTGTCATCATCGCATCTTGGTTGATAACAACACCGTCCCAACGATCAATAATTGTGTAGAGAGGACCCGTAGTAGCAGCACCATTTGCAACTGCATCCAAAGGTTCTCCAGCAGCAACAAAAGCAACAACGCTGGCCTCTTCCGTAGCCAACGCAACGACATTATTAGCCTTCAAAGGAAGCCCAACAACATTCGCTTTCGTATGAGGTCCGCCAGACCCCGGCATCGTAAGTTGCCCATATGTGAAATTTTTCTGAGGCGATTCAATGTGAATCAGAAAATCGCCCGTTCGTTGTCCAAGTGAAAGTTGAGTCATATTTTTCTCCTATCTTCAGTTAGCTTTAGCACGAGCTTCCGCGTCTCGCACCAAGGGGTTATCAGTAGCAGAAATCTTCGGAAGTTGTTGAGTTCCAGATTGTCCTCCGAAATTGACAACCTTTTCATTCTTCTTCAAAGCATCAACCATCTTATCGAAGTGATCCGTCACATTTCCTTGCTCATCCACAGAGCTGACAATAACATTTTCCTGATTGTAGATATTATTAAGCTCCGTAGCAACAGCAGGAGTAATCCTACCATCACTAACAAGAGCGTTGAGTTCCGCCTCGCGTGATCGTTTAATCATGTTAACGATGCCAGACGGAAGTTGCGTCTTCTTGGGAAGAGAAGCCTTAGCAGTTTCAACTTCCTTACGAAGATCGGTAATAGTACCAAACAAAACATCAAGAATCTGCTCCTCAGATGCAGAATCTTCGACTTTGATTTCCAATTTCGTACACAAATCTTTCAATGCCATCGTTTCAACCTCCATATTAACTTCTTTTGCAAAAGCCACGATTTGCTCAGACGCACCTTCTAGGTTACTGACTTCGACCTTTTTGCGAACAAAAGGTAGAATTTTATCAATGAGTCCCATTTTCTTAGCCTCCTTTGGAGTAAGATACCTTTCTTCCTCCAAAAACGCTCGAACTTCTTCCTCACTCCCGCCCATACGCTTCTTACAGATATCCACCAACGACGCTTCATACGCTTTCAAGTCTTCGGATTTCTTGGCAAGCTCCTCCGAAGACATTGGATCAAAACTAGAAAGTTTCGGCATATGAAACATAATCACAGAATTAGATGCAGCTTGAATCTCATCACCTGCAAGCAGAATCACTGCACCCGCAGATACAGCAAGTCCTTCTGCACAAGTAATAATCTTTTTGCCGCTCTTACGAAGTTTGTTGTAAATCCCAAGAGCGGTAATATAATCTCCCCCACGCGAAGTAATGCGAACGAAGCAACTATCATCAGGAGAGAAGCCCATTTGCCAGTCAATGTACTCATCGGTCACATCTTGACCGATAATGCCATTGACTGTAATATCAAGTTCATTCTTTACACTTTCATTAGCATAAAGAGCGCGAACTTGTTTCTTACAAGCAGATTCACTTGCATGTTCGCCAGAAGACTCAAGTACGGACCACTTACCATCTGATCCTTGTTTATGTACTTTCCACTTATCTCCAACTTTACGACAGGAATATGGCATGTATGGTTCCTTTCTCAGCAGCATTCAGGGCAAGCATCATCCGCATCCGAACTCGAACTCACTGTGCCATCGTCAGCAACAGTAAATGGATAATTCTTACTTGTAATAGTAAGTTGATCTCCACTCGTCGGATCGAGAAGTTTCAACTGCCCTTTAAATATTTGACGCAAATAACGATCAAAATCTTTTCGTTGCCTGGAAACTTGATCGTGCGGTTCCTCGCTACTTACAACTTGTCTTCCATCGTACAGCAAAATACCAGCGTACATAGCTGTAAGATTTACAATCATAGTAGGAACAGAAGTAAAAGGTATTTCGTAAGGCCCATTAAGAAGCCTAGAATTGACAAACTCAGTCGCTAACTCACATGCCCATGCTTTTCGTGCAGCAATAGTAGCAGCAACCTCATCGTTATCTAAGTCAGCCCATCGCTTAATATTCTTTGGGCCGTAGATCAATTCCATATCAGCGGCAGTGCAATAATCAG
>ENA-UOWG01003209-UOWG01003209.1-activated-sludge-metagenome-genome-assembly--contig:-NODE-3209-length-12746-cov-82.855882_pt1 | contig 12746 bp, 10 predicted proteins | sample MGYA00238147_ERZ761563 | MGnify/ENA primary metagenome ERZ761563 (study PRJEB28884, sample SAMN05720216) | anaerobic digester metagenome | isolation source: active sludge of municipal... | reverse complement strand
CCGCAGCGGGGTTTCATTCTTCCGGTTCCGGGACTCAGGGCTTGGGCGGAACGTAACCCTGAATCTGGTCGGCGCCATCGCCGAAGAAGTGCTTTTCCACCTGCTCGGTCAGGTACTTGCGATGCTTGGCATCGACCAGGTTGAGCCGGTTCTCGTTGATGAGCATGGTCTGCATCTTGATCCACTGCTGCCAGGCTTCCTTCGAGACGTTCTCGAAAATGCGCTGGCCGAGGGCGCCCGGGTAGGGCGGAAGATCCAGACCTTCGGCCTCGCGGCCGAGCTTGATGCAATTGACGGTACGTGCCATGTGAAACTCCGTAAGATTGATGCGGCGAATTATAAGGTCTTGAACAGCACCTTGGATCGCCGCTGGTAATTGTACATATCGCGCTTTCTGGCCGGCAGGTCGTCGACCGTGCCCAGCTTGAAACCGCGCTCGACGAACCAGTGCTCGGTGCGCGTGGTCAGCACGAACAGGCGTTTGACGCCGGCCTTCCTGGCCCGCCGCTCGATGCGCTTCATCAACTGCTCGCCGTAGCCCCATTCGCGATGTTCGGCGCTGACCGCCAGACAGGCGAGCTCGGCCTCTTCGTCGGAATGGCGATAGAGCGCGGCGCAACCGACGATGATGCCGTCGTGCTCCATGATCGAGAAATGCTCGATCTCGCGCTCCAGCAGCTCGCGCGGACGATGCACGAGGATGCCTTCCTCCTCCATCGGTTCGATCAAGGCGATCAGCGCACCGATGTCGTCCGGCTTGGCTTCGCGGATGTTTTCCAACGACTCTCGGGTGACTACCGTGCCGACGCCATCGTGGGTGAACAGTTCGCGCAACAGTGCGCCGTCCTGTTCGAAACCGATCAGGTGTACGCGGCCGACGCCGGCGCGGCTGGCCCGTTCGGCACAGGGCAGGTAACGGCGAATGTCAGGCGAAAGCCAGTCGCCGGACTTGATGATTTCGGCAACCTCATCAGCCGTCATCGCATCGAGCAGTTCGCCGCCAGGATTTGTAACGCCACGGCTATCGGTCAGGTAAACCAGCTTGTCGGCCTTGAGCGCCGCCGCCAAAGCTTCCGCCGCCTCTTCCATTTGCAGGTTGAAAATCTCGCCGGTCGGCGATGGCCCTTCGCAGTTGAGCAGCACGATATTACCGAGACCGAGTTGGGCGTTGATGCCCTCGGCGTCGACCTTGCGCACCTTGCCGGCGTAATGCATGTCGATGCCGTCGAGCACACCAATCGGCTGGCCGGTGATGAAATTGCCGCCGATCACCCGGATACGGCTATTGGCCATCGGCGTGTTCGGCAGACCCTGCGACAGCATCGCCTCGATCTCCAGGTACACGCTGCCAACCGCGTCGAGCACGCAATCCAGCGTTTCGGCGTCGGTGACGCGATAGCCACGGTGATAGACAGACTCAAGGTTCTTCTCGCGCAGTTCTTCCTCGATCTGCGGGCGAGCGCCGTGCACCAGCACCAATCGGATGCCCAGACTGACCAGCAGATTGACGTCGTAGGCCAGGGTTTTCGCGAACTCGCTGGCCACCGCCTTGCCGCCGAAGGCGATGACGAAGGTCTTGCCGCGAAAGGCGTTGATATAGGGCGTGACGGCCCGGAACCAGGAGACGAAATGCTCGTCGTAAGGGGTTTCGCTCATTGTTTGATGTATTTCCCGTTGTCTTCCTGAAGCGCCTTTTCCAGGCGCTCGCAAATGGTTTTCAGCACCTTGGCGCGGGCGTAGTTCTTGTCGTTGGCCTCAACCAGCGTCCACGGCGCCGAGCCGGTCGAGCAGCGGTCGACCATGTCGCAGGCAGCCTGCACATAATCCTCCCAGCGCTCGCGGTTGCGCCAGTCCTCTTCGGTGATCTTGAAGCGCTTGAAGTCGGTTGCCTCGCGCTCCTTGAAGCGGCGCAACTGCTCGTCGGCACTGATCTGCAACCAGAACTTGACGACCACGACCCCTGCTGCGGCCAACTGGTGCTCGAAATCGTTGATTTCGGCGTAGGCACGCAGCCAGTCGGCTTCCGAGCAGAAACCCTCGATGCGCTCAACCAGCACCCGGCCATACCAGGAACGGTCGAACACCGCGACCCGGCCGGTACGCGGAATATGGCGCCAGAAGCGCCACAGGTAGGGCTGGGCGCGTTCCTCCTCGGTCGGCGCGGCAATCGGGATAATTTGATACTGGCGGGCATCGAGCGACGCCGCCACGCGGCGGATGCTGCCGCCCTTGCCGGCCGCGTCCGAGCCCTCGAATACCAGCACCAGCGAGCGCTTGCCGACGAAGCGCGAGTCGCGCGCCAACTCCGAAAGCCGCGCCTGGTACTTGGCGAGATCGCGTTCGTAATCCTTCTTGGCCAGCTTGCGCGTCAGGTCGAGTTCGCTGAGCACCGTTTTCTGGTCGATGCTCTGGATGACCGGCGGCGCCACCGGCACTTGCAGGCGCCCCTGCTGCAGGCGGCGCTTGATCGCGTCATGCACCATGTGCCCGACGGTCAGCGAGCGATAGGCGTCATCGGTGCCCTCGACGATGATCCACGGCGCCTTGGCGGTATTGGTCACGCGCAGCACGTGGCCGGCGACTTCCTGCAACTTGTCGTAGGTCTTCAGGCGGTCGTAGCTTTCCTTGGTCACCCGCCAGGCGGTGCGCGGATCGCTCTCCAGCGCCTTGAGGCGCTTTTTCTGGCCATCCTTGGAAAGATGGAACCAGAATTTCAACACCAGGGCGCCCTCGTTGAGCAACATCGCCTCGAAATGGTTGATGTTCTCGAGCTGCTCGTCGAGCGCGGTGCGCCGCATCTTGCCGGCGATACGGTCGGCAATCGGCTGCGAATACCACGAACCGGCGAAGATGCCGACCTTGCCCTTGGGCGGCAGGGCGCGCCAGTAACGCCACATGAAGGGGCGCGAGGTTTCCTCGTTGCTCGGTTCGGAAAAGGCCAGCGTCGAGATGTGCCGGGGATCCATCCACGAGTACAGCAGGTTGATGGTTTCGCCCTTGCCGCTGCCGTCGACTCCGCTGATCAGGATGATCACCGGAAATTCCTTTTTCTCCAGCATGTCGTACTGGATGTCGAGCAATGCCGCGCGCAGCTTGGGCACTTCCTTCTTGAATGTTTCCCTGTCGATCGCGTGACCGAGTTCCGCCGATTCAAACATGATTCTTCCCCTTGAAATCCCCCCACAAAGCCTGCAAGGCGGCCAGCGCCGCCAGGGCCGCCGTTTCCGTGCGCAACACGCGCGGCCCGAGGCGCACTGCCTGAAAACCGACCTGCCGCGCCGCCTGCACTTCCTGCGGATCGAGCCCCCCTTCGGCACCGATCAGCATCTGCACATTGGGCACTGGCTGCAAATCGGCCAGCGCATGCTCCGCGTCCGGCGCCAGCATCAGCCGCAACGCACCGTCGGCCGGCCGCGCCAGCCAGCTTTCCAGCTTTTCCAGCGGCGCCACCTGCGGCACCTGGTTGCGCCCGCACTGCTCGCAGGCCGAAGCCGCCACGCCCTGCCAGTGCGCCACCCGCCTGCCCGCCCGTTCGCCGGAGAGGCGCGTGACGCTGCGCCGGCTGTCGACCGGCACGATCTGCGTGACGCCCAGTTCCACCGCCTTCTGGATCGTGAAATCCATCTTCTCGCCGGCCTGCACCGCCTGGATCAGCGTCACCGCCAGCGGCGACTCGCGTTCCACTTCGTGCCAGGCGCCGAGCGCCGCCACCACGCGATCCTTTTCGATGCGTTCGATGCGCGCTTCATACTCGCCGCCGCGCCCGTCGAACAGCACCACCGCCGCCCCCGGCGGCAGCCGCAAAACCCGCACGGCATGGCGCGCCACCGGCTCCGGCAGATCGATGTGAGCGCCCGGCGCGAGGGCTTCCCGGCAGTAAAAACGAGGCAGATTCATCGGTGCTATTATGGGCGAAATAGATGCCCAGGGGAAAAACATGGTTGCCTTGAACCCGCCCGTCTGCGACTTCGGCCAGCCAGCCACCGCCTTCGACCTGTCGGGCACCGACGGCAAGCGCCATACGCTGGCCGACTGTCGCGGCCCCAACGGCCTGCTGGTGATGTTCATCTGCAACCATTGCCCCTTCGTCCAGGCGGTCATCGACCGCATCGTCCGCGACTGCCGCGAACTCGCCACACTCGGCGTCGGCAGCGTGGCGATCATGAGCAACGATGCTGCGGTCTACCCCGAAGACTCGCCCGAAAAAATGGCGCTACTGGCCAGGCGACTGGATTTTCCTTTCCCCTATCTATACGACGAATCGCAAACCGTGGCGCGCGCCTACGGCGCTGTGTGCACGCCGGATTTCTTCGGCTACAACGCGCAACTCGAACTGCAATATCGCGGCCGCCTCGACGCCTCGGGCCGCAACCCGGCGCCGCCCGACGCCTCGCGCGAACTGTTCGCCGCCATGCGCCAGATCGCCGAAACCGGCCTCGGTCCGCGCCAGCAGACGGCGTCGATCGGCTGTTCGATCAAGTGGCGCGCCGACTAAGGCCGCGATAGCCGCACACCCACCGCGCGGCGGGGTAAAATCCACGGCTTTGTCATTGCCGCAGGGAGAAAACATGGCACAGCGCACGCTGGCTCGCTACCTCATCGAGGAACAGCGCAACAAGGGCGTCATCACCGCCGACCTCAAATTCCTGATCGAAGTGGTCTCGCGCGCCTGCCAGGCCATCTCCATCGCCATCGGCAAAGGTGGCCTCGGCGGCATACTCGGCGAAGCCGGCAGCGATAACGTGCAAGGCGAAGCACAGAAAAAACTCGACGTACTGTCCAACGAAATCCTGCTCGACGCCAACGAATGGGGCGGCCACCTCGCCGCCATGGCCTCCGAGGAAATGGATCTGCCGTTTACCATCCCGCACCGCTACCCGCAAGGCGAATACCTGCTGCTGTTCGATCCGCTCGACGGCTCGTCGAACATCGACGTCAATGTTTCCATCGGCACTATTTTTTCGGTACTGAAATGCCCGGAAGGTGCCGACCTATCGACCCCGGAAGCCTCGGAAGCCGCCTTCCTGCAACCGGGCACCGCCCAGGTCGCTGCCGGCTACGCGGTCTACGGCCCGACCACCGTGCTGGTACTGACGGTCGGCGACGGGGTTGCCGTATTCACGCTCGACCGCGAGCAAGGCAGCTTCGTACTCACCCAGGAGGGGGTTCGAATTCCCGCCGACACCGCCGAATTCGCCATCAACATGGCCAACCAGCGGCACTGGGAAGCCCCGGTACAACGTTACGTCGCCGAAATGCAGCAGGGCAAGGAAGGCCCGCTGGGCAAGGATTACAACATGCGCTGGGTCGGCTCGATGGTCGCCGACGTGCACCGCATCATGACGCGCGGCGGTATCTTCATGTACCCGCTGGACGCCAAGACCCGCGACAAAGGCGGCAAGCTGCGCCTGATGTACGAGGCCAACCCGATGGCCCTGCTCATCGAACAGGCCGGTGGCGCGGCGAGTACTGGCTACCGGCGCATTCTCGACATTGAACCCGAAAGGCTGCACCAGCGCGTGCCGGTCATTCTTGGCTCGAAAAATGAGGTGGAGCGGGTGGTTGGATATCACACTTGAAGGTTCTGGTTTTGCCGCGCTAGCTGAACAAGAAAGGCACTTCGTTTGAAGTGCCGAACTACTGATTGGTTACAGACTCACGGCAGCAGCGGCAGCCCCAACTCGGTGAGAAACCCGTTGTGCTTGGCTCTTGCCACCGCGATTTCCTGCTCGATATCCAGCAGTTGCTGGTGAACCGCCGACAAATCGATTTTTTCCTCCGCCTTGGCGGTGCTGATGTAGCGCGAGATATTGAGGTTGAAACCTTCCCTCTCAATACGCTCCATTGGCACCCGCAGGGAATAGCGATCCTCTTCGGCACGGTGCTGATAGGTGTCGACAATCTTCTTGATGTGGTCCGGCAGCATGCGGTTCTGGCGCTTACCTTTCTCGAAGTGTTCAGCGGCGTTGATGAACAGCACATCGTCCGGCTTCTTGCACTTCTTCAGTACCAGGATGCACACCGGGATACCGGTGGAAAAGAAGAGGTTGGCCGGTAGGCCAATCACCGTATCGATATGACCGTCCTTCAGCAACTTGGTGCGAATACGCTCTTCGGCCCCGCCCCGAAACAGCACGCCGTGCGGCAGGATGATGGCCATCGTGCCTTCCTGGGCAAGGAAGTGAAAGCCGTGCAGCAGGAAGGCGAAATCCGCCGCTGACTTGGGCGCCAGCCCGCCGTAGCCCTTGAAGCGGAAATCGTCGGCCATCGCTTCGCTGGGTTCCCAGCGCAGGCTGAATGGCGGATTGGCGACGACGGCATCGAATTGCAGTTTCTTGGCCGGGTTGGCCTCACGCAGTTCGTCCCACTCGTTGAACAGCGTATCGCCGTGGAAAATTTCGAATTCCGTATCCTTCATCCCGTGCAGCAACATGTTCATGCGCGCCAGGTTGTAGGTCGTGATGTTTTTTTCCTGACCATAAATCTTGCCGATGCCGTGCGCGCCCATCTTCTTGCGCACGTTCAGCAGCAGCGAACCTGAACCGCAGGCAAAATCCAGCACCTTGTCCAGCCGTTGCTTGGAGCCTGTGGTGGGGTCTTGCCCGTCCAGCGTCACGATCTCGGAAAGAATCTGCGAAATCGGCTGCGGCGTGTAGAACTCGCCCGCCTTCTTGCCCGAACCGGCGGCGAACTGGCCGATCAGGTATTCATAGGCGTCGCCCAGCACGTCGCTGTTGGTGGAAAACTTGGCCAGGCCATCGGCGATTTTTTTGATGATGACGCACAGTTTGGCGTTACGGTCGACAGCAGTCTTGCCCAGTTTTTCCGAGTTCAGATTGATCTCGGAAAACAAGCCGGCAAAGGTGCTCTGGAAGGATTCGTTTTCGATGTACTTGAAGGCGTCGACCAGCGTACCAAGCAGTTCCTTATGCTGGACGCGCGCCATCTCGGCAATGCTGCGCCATAGGTAGAAGGGCGCAATCACGTAATGCGCCTTGCGCCGCATCTGCGCCTCGAAATCCTCTATATCGTCCGTGTTTTCCGCATACCAGACCGCTAACGGGGTACGCGAATCGTCTGTCGATAGTGTCGGGTAATCGCCGCCCAACTCCTTCTGCGCCGCAGCCTCGTAGTTGTCGGAGAGATAGCGCAGAAAAAGGAAGGACAGCATGTAATCGCGGAAATCGTCCGCGTTCATCGCCCCCCGCAAATCGTCGGCAATTCCCCACAGGGTATCGCCCAGCTTTTTCTGGTCTTGCTCGGTCATTCCTTGTGTTCCTTGTTACCCTCAATCAAACGCTTCTCCCGTTCAATCTCGGCAATCAGTTCTTCCTCGGTTGGCAGGATACGCTGGTACTTGGAGGCAAAAAGTTGCTGGCTCTCCTTGATGACCGAATATTTAACGACGGTTTCATCCTTGCTGTCGCAAAGAATGATGCCGATGGTCGGGTTGTCGTCTTCGCCGCGCTTCAAATCGTCAAACATACGCACATACATGTCCATCTGGCCGATGTCCTGATGGCTGAGTTCACCAATTTTCAGGTCGATGATGACGAAGCACTTGAGCAGATAGTTGTAGAAAACCAGGTCAACGAAGAAATGGCTGGTTTCCGTGCTGATGCGCATTTGCCGTGCCACGAACGAGAACCCTTTGCCCAGCTCCAGCAGAAATTTCTGCAACTCGTCGATGATGGCCTGCTCCAGCTGGCTTTCCTTGAGCCGTCCGATCTCAGGGAGTTGCAAAAACTCAAGCACATACGGGTCTTTGATAAATTCCAGATGGGCTGAAGCATGCTGTGTAGTCGCTTCGCTGGTCTGGCTTGAGAGCAGCCGCTGAAAGCTCTGGCTTTTGATGTTGCGTTCTAGCTGGCGTACCGTCCAGTTTTGCTCTCTTGCTTCACGGCAGTAATAATCAATGGCCTGGGGGGAATCCACGCGCATGATCAGGCGCAAGTGGCTCCAGCTCAATTCTCTACACGCTGTGTAGAGAATCTCCTGTTCTGGGAAGGTCAGGTAGAACTGCCGGCAGTTGTAAAGATTGGCATAGGAAAAACCCTTGCCGAAATCCGCCGTCAAGGCCGTCGACAGGTCTTCAATCAGGCGGCCACCGTATTCGGCCTTGTGCTGCCCGCGCTGCTCTTCCTCGACAATCCGCCGGCCAATCAACCAATAGGCTTCGACCATCGCGGCATTCACCGCCGAGCGCGCCTTGCCGCGCGCCTTTTGGAGGATCGACATGATGTCTGCGTGAAAGGCGGTCAAGGGATTCATGCGGTCGACTCGTCAATGGTGGGAAAAAGCTGCTGCATCAGACCCTGTTTGAAGGTTTTCAGCGTGGCGAGTTTTTGGGCTTGGGTAGTAATAAGCTCGTCGAGGGAAGCGAGGCAATCGGCGATTTTTTTCTGCTCGGAATTTTCTGGAATATTAACGGCAAGTGTTTTCAACTGATTTGAATACAAGTGAACGACTGATATTCCTTGGGCCAGCCTTGCAATAGATTCTTTTTTAGCATTATTCAGATAGTAGGATAGAAAAACACCATTAATTTTCGAGCGAATAATGTTCAAATCGCCACCGAGAGCAATCCCACTCTTCAATACACATGAGGCTGTTGCTATGTCTATCTCGGTTTCGCCCGATGCGGGGATAATCACGTCGTTTTCTTGACTAAGCACCAATTCATCAGAGAGAACGTTTGTGTATGAAATAACGGTGTCAATTATTTCGTGGTAATGAGTATAAAGTTCGCCATATCTAATACAGGGTTGTACGCCGTCTGAAGAAATTTCAGCTTTGGAAATTCCTTTTCCTTTTTTGAAAGTCGCTACTTGCCCCAATGTGGTTTTTACCCAGCCTTGTGCATTTTCAAATTCAGGAAACCTTAAAGTTGGCACGGTTTCGCCTTCGGCGGGGAAAAGCTGCTGCATCAAGCCTTTTTTGTGCACCTTGAGGGCTTCGATTTTTTGGGCTTGGGCGGTGATGAGGTCATCGAGGGAGGAAAGGCAGTCAGCAATCTTTTGTTGTTCGTACTGAGTCGGAATTGGTAGCTTCAGTTTTAAGAAGCCCAATTTTGAGATGTTAAACCTTGTACTTCCTTGTGCCAGATGTCCGACCTTGGCCCGATACCAAGGACTGTGAAACAAAAACTGAGAGAACCTTGGAACACAGAGCAAAAGTGTGTCTGAACGGAATGCAAAGCAGAAGCTGTTCAAATAGGTTTTTTCAAATGGCTTCTCCAAAACAACAGACGCAAAACCAACTTCATCCGGAGTTTCCGAAGAGCCTGTTATTAAGACATCTCCATAAACAACATCATTTTGACGCTCACCGTTTTCGATCCGTACAAGCCCGCATTTATCGAAAGCTACAAAAGAATTATCGAAAACCTGCTTATAAGTAACAAATGGGCTTCCCTTGCCAAAATCCTCGGCAGATTTCCCACTTAGTCCGCTAACCGTTTTACCAACACTTCCTAAGGCGTGAAGTCGCCAAGCGCTTCCTTCCCGAAACTCCGGAAACCGCAATTCCGGCACCAGCCGCTTAGTTGCCTTATTGCTCATACGCCTGTAACCCGGAAATCTCCCGCCCTTGCGCCAGCCTATACAGCAGCGGCAGCAAGTCGCTCATCAGTGCCAATTCTTTCTTGCTGCGCGCTTTCCAGCCCAGGCCCAGCGGTGCAAGCAGGTCGCCCAATTGTTCGGCGTCGAAGATCATGCGGGCCAGGGTGTAGTCGACGAAGGTTTGCAGTACCTGCACCTCCAGCCCGTGGCTGTTGGCGATGGCGCGCAGTTGGCGGATTTTCTGTTCGTTCTTGAAGGCGAGGTAGCCGTCGCGGATGCGTTGTTCGCTCCAGCCCTGGCCAGCTTGCAGGGTGTAGATGTAGGCCTTGAAGTCTTCGATGTCGTCGATGAACTTGGCGTCGGCGGCGATCAGGCCGATGAGTTCGTCGCGGTTCATCTTCTGCTGTTCGGGCGCGCCCTGGTAGTTGGTGATGAGCGCCATGATGTAGTCGTAGTCGATGACGGCGGAGGCGAAGAGGACGAATTCGAAATCGAGCTGTTGCACGACGTTGTTTTCGTCTGGTGGGCCGCTGCCCTGCTGGGACTTGAGTTGCCGGGCGGTTTCCAGATAGGCGCCACGGAAGGCTTTGAGCTGGTCTTCGGGCATCACGGCGGCGATGTTGGCTTGGTCGTCGTCGGTGAGATCAGTGTATTGGTCGAGCTTGGTCTTGAGGCGCTGCACGTCCTTGAACAGGTTAATGAAGGCGGCGCGCGCTTCGTCGCCCTTGAGGTTGTCCACCTGGTCGGGCGTGTTGGCGAGGCCTTGCGAGGACATGAACTGGTCGAGCTTGGTGACGGCTGCGTCGAATTGGGCGATGACTTGCGGCGCGGCTTCGACCAGCCAGATTTCGCGGGCACGTTCGCCCTGTTCTCCAGAAAACAGGGCAATAGCCTCGTCGACCGCATCCTTCTGGCTGCGGAAGTCGAGCACGTTGCCGTAGGGCTTGCTGTCGTTGAGAATGCGGTTGGTGCGGGAAAAGGCCTGGATCAGGCCGTGGTATTTCAGGTTCTTGTCGACGTACAGGGTGTTGAGGTACTTGGAGTCGAAGCCGGTGAGCAGCATGTCGACGACGATGACGAGATCCACCTTTTCTTTCTGCGGCAGATCCCGGTTGGAGTATTGCTGGTTCTTGATGCGCTTTTGCACGTCCTGATAGTAGTGGTCGAACTCGCCGATGCTGTGGTTGGTGCCGTAGCGAACGTTGTAGTCGGCCATGATGGCCTTGAGCGCGGCTTTTTTCTTGTCCGGTTCGACTTGGTTGTCAGCCTGTTCCGTTGGCAGGTCTTGCTGAAGCTGCTGCACGTCCTGGTTGCCTTCGCTCGGCGGCGAGAAAACGCAGGCGATGTTGAGCGGGCGAAAGCTCGGGTCTGTCGCCAGACGCCTGGCCTGCGTTTCCTTGAACAGTTCATGGAAGGCAATGGCGTGGTTGATGCTGGCGCAGGCCAGCACGGCGTTGAATTTGCGCCCGGCGGTGGCGATGTCGTGTTTGACCAGAATGGCGTCTACCACGGCTTGCTGTTTCACTTCGCCGGTGGCCTTGTCTTTGTCCTTGCCATCGGCCTTGAAGTAGTCGACGTGGAATTGCAGGACGTTCTGGTCTTCAATGGCGTGGGTGATGGTGTAGGCGTGCAACTGCTTCTGGAAAACGTCTTCGGTGGTGATGTCGGAAGCCGTCTGGTCTTCGATTTTTACCTTGCTGGCGTTGTCGCCGAAGATGGGCGTACCAGTGAAGCCGAAGAGCTGCGCATTCGGGAAGAAATCCTTGATCGCCTTGTGGTTGTCGCCAAATTGCGAGCGGTGGCATTCGTCGAAGATGAAAACGACGCGCTTGTGGCGTAACGGCTCCAGGCGCTCTTTGTATTTGCGCTTGTGGGTGCCGTCGAGGGCGATGCCCAGTTTCTGGATAGTGGTGACGATGACCTTGTCGGCGTAGTCGGTGGATAAGAGCCGGCGGACCAGGGTTTCGGTGTTGGTGTTTTCTTCAACGCAGCCAGCCTGGAATTTGTTGAATTCTTCGCGGGTCTGGCGGTCGAGGTCTTTGCGGTCGACGACGAACAGGCATTTTTCAATGTCCGGGTTGTCCTTGAGCAGGGTCGAGGTCTTGAACGAGGTGAGCGTCTTGCCGCTGCCGGTGGTATGCCAGATGTAGCCATTGCCCCGGTTCTGGTGGATGCAATCGACGATGGCGCGCACCGCATAGACCTGGTACGGGCGCATGATCATCAGCTTTTGCTCGCTGGCGACCAGCACCATGTAGCGGCTGATCATTTCACCCAGCGTGCACTTGGCGAGGAATTTCTCGGCAAAGACGGGGAGCAGATTTATTTTCTGGTTGCTCTCGTCGGCGAACTGGTAGAGCGGCAGAAAGCGTTCGTCGGCGTCGAAGCTGAAATGGCGGGCGTTGTTGTTGGCGAAATACCAGGTTCGATCCTGATTGCTGACGATGAAGAGCTGCATGAAGCACATCAGCGTCCGGGTGTAGCCGTTGCCGGGATCGTTCTTGTATTCGACCACTTGCTGCATCGCCCGGCGCGGATTGATGCCCAGGGTCTTGAGTTCGATCTGGACGACGGGGACGCCGTTGATCAGCAGCACCACGTCGTAGCGATGGTGGCTGTTGTCGGTGTTGATGCGGAGCTGGTTCACCACCTCATAGGTGTTCTTGCACCAGTCCTTGATATTGACCAAGGTGTAGAACAGCGGCGTGCCGTCGTCGCGCTCGAAGCTGTTGATCTCGCGCAGGCGCTTCGACGCGGCGAAGACGTCGGCAGTGACCAGTTCGTCCTTCAACCGTTCGAATTCGCTGTCGCTCAGGTTGACGCGGTTAAGTTCCTGGAAGTGCTTGCGGAAATTCGCATCAAGCGATGCCTTGTCGCGAATATCCGTGCGACAGGCATATTTCAGGGATTCGAGCTTGGCGATGAAGCCCCGCTCGATCTGGCTTTCTGTTGTTGTCATTGGGATTCGATGGCCTGGGAACTGCGGCGATTTTATCGCTGTTGGCAAACCTCGTTCCTATTCTTTGGCCCCTTGTCACTGGTTCGCCACCCCAAGAAATCAGGACTAAAACCCTTCACTCTCTGCTGATCAATACGTTGCGTCTTACTTCTCCCGCCCCCGTCCTCCAAAACGATCAAGGGCAAATCCGGCGGCCATGCCGACCAGACGGTTGCCAAGGCGGATCG
>ENA-UOWG01003208-UOWG01003208.1-activated-sludge-metagenome-genome-assembly--contig:-NODE-3208-length-12751-cov-4.883349_pt1 | contig 12751 bp, 10 predicted proteins | sample MGYA00238147_ERZ761563 | MGnify/ENA primary metagenome ERZ761563 (study PRJEB28884, sample SAMN05720216) | anaerobic digester metagenome | isolation source: active sludge of municipal... | reverse complement strand
GGAGGCGGACCGGGGGGACGGCCTAGGGCGGTCCCCCGCGGTACTCACGCTCTCCGAATCTCCTCGAACCCCGTGTAGGGCACCAAGGCCGCGGGGATCCGGACCGAGCCGTCGGCCCGCTGGAAGTTCTCCAGGATCGCGATGATGGCCCGGGAGCAGGCGATCGCCGTGCCGTTCAGCATGTGGACGTACTTGTTCTTGCCGTCGTCGTCCTTGTACCGGACGTTGAGGCGCCGGGACTGGTAGTCCGTGCAGTTCGAGGTGGAGGTGACCTCCCCCCACTCACCGCCGTTGCGGCCGGGCATCCAGGCCTCCAGGTCCCACTTGCGGTAGGCCGGGGCGCCCAGGTCCCCGGTGCAGGTGTCCACGACCCGGAAGGGGATCTCCAGGGCCGAGAAGATCTCCTCCTCGATGCCCCGGAGCTCCTCGTGGACCCGGTCCGAGTCCTCGGGCAGGACGTAGGCGAACATCTCCACCTTGGTGAACTGGTGGACCCGGTAGAGGCCCTTGGAGAACTGGCCCGCGGCTCCGGCCTCCCGGCGGAAGCAGTGGGAGACCCCGGCCAGGCGGAGGGGCAGGGCGGCCTTGTCCAGGACCTGCCCGGAGTGGTAGCCCCCCAGGGTGATCTCCGCGGTGCCGATCAGGCAGGTGCCCTCGCCCTCCACGGTGTAGACGTTGGACTCCGCGCCCCGGGGATTGAAGCCGATGCCCTCCAGGATCTCGGTCTTGGCCACGTCGGGGGTGATGAAGGGGGTGAAGCCCTTCTTCTGGAGGCGGTCCAGGGCGAAGCGGACCAGGGCCAGCTCCAGGATCACGCCCTGGTTCTTGAGGTAGTAGAACTTGGTCCCGGACACCCGGGTGGCGGTGTCGAAGTCCAGAATATCGAGGTCCTGCCCCAGCTGGACGTGGTCCTTGGGCTCGAAGGAGAACTCCGTGGGCTTGCCGACCCGCTTGACCTCGAGGTTGTCCTTGTCCTCCTTCCCGACCGGGGCGGAGGGATGGGCCATGTTGGGGATGCGGCGGCCCTCGGCGTCCAGGTGCGCCTCCGCCTCCGCGTATTCCGCCTCCAGGGAAGCGATCCGGTCCTTGAGGGCCTTGCCCTCCTCGATGAGGCGGCGGCGCTCCTCCTCCGGGAGCTTGCCCTTCATGGCGGCGGCGTTGTCGTTCCGGGCCCGGCGTTCGTCCTCGAGGCGGCGGAGGAGCTCGCCCCGGCGGTCGAAGAGCTCGACCACGAGGTCCGGGTCGGCCTGCATGTGTCGGTCCGCGACGTTCTTCTTGACCGCGGCCAGGTTGTCCTTGATGAAGCGGTAATCCAGCATGATGGGGGATGATAGCCGAGCCGGGCGGGCAGAGGCAAGGGCGGCTCCTTGTCGGTTTCCGACGCGGATACGAGCGGGATCGGCACCCCTCGGCCCACCCCTCTCCCTTGCGCGAGTGGCGTAATTTCCTATACCATATCTCCATGAAACTGGAGATCAACCCCCGCGGGAACGGCGCCTGCCCCATCTGCACCTTCACCGACGACTGCCGGATCAAGCGCCTCCTCATAGCCAACGCGGACTCCCTGGATGGGAAATCCGACGAGTCCCTGGAGATCGTCATCTACGGATGCCCCTACTTCAAGGAGAAGGCCGACCTGTGATCGACAAGCTCGAGGCACTGGCGGAGCGGCACCGGGAGCTGGAGGTCCGGGTTTCCGATCCCGACCTCGTCAAGGACCCCGCCGCCTACCGCGACACCATGCGGGAACACGCCCGGCTCTCGGAGACCATGGTGCTCTACGACGAGTACAAGCATGCCCTGTCGGACCTGGAGGGCGCCCGCTCCCTGGGCCGGGACGAGAAGGACCCGGACATGCGGGCCATGGCCCAGGACGAGACGCGGACCCTGGAAGCCCGGATCGGGGACCTGGAAACCCGGCTCCGGGACCGCCTGATCCCCCGGGACCCCCTGGACGACAAGAACACCATCATGGAGATCCGGGCGGGCACCGGCGGCGACGAGGCGGCCCTCTTCGTGGCGGACCTCTTCCGCATGTACTCCCGGTACGCGGATTCCCGGAAATGGAAGATAGAGGTGATGAACCTCAACGAGACGGAGCTGGGAGGCTACAAGGAGATCGTCTTCTCGATCTCCGGGGAGTCCGTGTACGAGAGCATGCGCTGGGAGAGCGGGGTCCACCGGGTCCAGCGGGTGCCCGAGACGGAAGCCTCCGGCCGCATCCACACCAGCGCCGTGACCGTGGCGGTCCTCCCGGAGGCGGAGGAGACGGAGGTGGACATCCGGACCGAGGACCTCCGCATCGACGTCATGCGGGCGGGCGGACCCGGCGGCCAGTGCGTCAATACCACGGACTCCGCGGTGCGCATCACCCACCTGCCCACGGGGCTCGTGGTCCACTGCCAGGACGAGAAGAGCCAGATCAAGAACAAGGCCAAGGCCCTGCGCATCCTCCGGGCCCGTCTCTTCGACCTGGAGGAATCCCGGCGCCAGGCCGAGAGGGCCGCGGAGCGCAAGAGCCAGGTGGGCTCGGGCGACCGGTCCGAGCGCATCCGCACCTACAACTTTCCCCAGAACCGCGTCACGGACCACCGGGTCGACCTGACCCTGTACAAGCTGGACCTGGTCCTCCAGGGCGACATGGGCGAGATCGTGGAGGCCTTGAAGGCCAGCGCCCGGGAAGCCGTGCTGAAGGTCGACCGGCCATGACGGTCCGGGAGGCCCTTTCCCACGGGGCCTCCGTTCTTTCCGGAACCGGCTCCGACACCTCCTACCTGGACGCGTGCCTCCTCCTGGCCCGGGCCGCGGGCTGCGGCCGTGCCGCCCTGCTGGCCCGCCTGTCCGATCCCCTGCTCCCGGAGGCGGAAACAACCTACTCCACGTTCCTCTCCCGCCGCGCCGAGGGGGAGAGCGTGGCCTATATCCTGGGGGAGAAGGAGTTCTTCGGGCGGACCTTCCGGGTGGATCACCGGGTCCTGGTGCCCCGTCCGGAGACGGAGATCCTGGTGGAGACGGCGCTCCGGGCAGCCGGCCGCGTTCCGGGCGGAAGCGCCTCGGGAGCGGACGCCCGAGGTCCCGGCGCCCGCCGGTCCGGATCCGGCGCCGGCCTCCGGATCCACGACGCCTTCACGGGCTCCGGCTGCGTGGGGATCACCCTGGCCGCGGAGCTCCCGGGCTCGGAGGTTTCCCTGTCGGACCTCCGTCCCGGGGCCCGGGACGTCGCGGCCCGGAACGCACGGGAGATCCTGGGCCGGGATCTGCAAATCCTCGAGAGCGACGTCCTGGCCGGGGTCTCCGGGCCCTTCGACCTGATCACCGCGAATCCCCCCTACGTTGCGAGCGCCGAGACGGATCGCCTCCAGGGCCGCCCCGGTCCGGGGCACGGCGGGACGGCGGGGGAGGACGGGGTCCGTAGGGAACCCCGGGCGGCCCTGGACGGCGGACCGGACGGGCTGGACTTTTACCGCCGCCTGGTTCCGGAAGCGGAAAAAGCTCTTGCCCTCGGGGGCTTCCTGGTTGTAGAGATAGGGGAGGACCAGGGGGCCTCGGTGGGGGCCCTGTTCCGCGGCTGCGGGTTCACGGGGGTCGAGGTGATGCGGGACCTGGGAGGCCGGGACCGGGTGGTCCGGGGGATGCGGGGATGAAGGAGCTGGAGGATCTGCGAAAGGCCGTTTCCGCCTGGGAGGCGGAGGACCGCGCCAAGGTGGAGACCGCCGTGGAGGCGGCCTCGATCGCCCACGAGGGGCAGGTCCGGGCCTCCGGGGAACCCGCGGTGACCCACCCCCTGCGGGTGGCCCTCATCCTGGCGGAGCTGGGCCTGGACTCGGACGCCGTGGTCGCCGCGGTGCTCCACCACGCCCCGGACGAGGACGGCCCGGCCCGGGCGGACCTGGCGGAGCGATTCGGACCCGTCGCGGCCCTCCTGGTGGAGGAGACCTCCCGCATCGCCGCCCTCAAGGCCAAGAACAAGACCCTCCAGGCCGCGGAGACCATCCGAAAGATGCTCCTGGCCATGACCCGGGACATCCGGGTGATCCTGGTGAAGCTGGCGGACAAGCTGGACAACATGCGCACCCTGCGCTGGCTGCCCGAGGAGGAGCGCAAGCGCATCGCCGCGGAATGCCTGGACATCTTCGCCCCCCTGGCGGACCGGCTGGGCCTCTCGGCCGTCAAGGACGAGCTGGAGGACCTGGCCCTCAAGGAGCTGAACCGGGAGGCCTTCGACCAGATCAAGGCGATCGTGGCGGACAAGAAGGGCGAGCGGGCCGAGTTCCTGGCGCGGGTGGAGAAGGACATCCGGACGGCCGCGGCCCAGGAAAAGCTTTTCGTGGAGGTCAGCTCCCGGGCCAAGCACTTCTACTCGATCTACCAGAAGATGCGGAAGCGCAACAAGAGCGCCGACGAGCTGTACGACCTTTTGGGCATCCGACTGCTCTGCGGTACCGAGAACGACTGCTACGCCCTCCTGGGGGTGGTGCACCGGCTCTGGAAACCCCTGGAGGGAAGGTTCAAGGACTACATCGCCATGCCCAAGGCCAACGGGTACCGTAGCCTCCACACGACGGTCATGGCCTACGAGGGCCGGCTTTTGGAGATCCAGATCCGCACCTACGACATGCACCGGGTGGCGGAGTTCGGCGTGGCCTCCCATTGGCTCTACAAGAAGGGCCGATCCCGGGACACGGTTCGGACCGAGGACCTGCCCCTGGTGAACAAGCTCAAGGACTGGAGCGGGATGCTCTCCTCCGGGGCGGAGTTCCTCCAGGAGATCAAGCGGGAGCTCCTCAAGGAGTCCATCTTCGTCTTCACCCCCAAGGGGGACGTCGTGGAGCTTCCCGCGGGCTCCACCCCCCTGGACTTCGCCTACGAGGTCCACACCGCCGTGGGAAACCGCTGCGTCGGAGCCAAGGCCGACGGGGCCATCGTGCCCCTCACCTACGAGCTCCGAAACACCCAGGTCGTGGAGATCATGACCTCCAACACGGCCCGGCCCAACATCGACTGGCTGCGGGCGGTGAAGACTTCCAAGGCCAAGTCCAAGATCCGGCAGTGGCTCATCGTCAACGGCCAGGCCCTGGTGATCGACCGCAATGTGGTGGCCCGGAAGAAGGCCGACGCGCCGGAGGCCAAGGGCGAGGCCCGGCCCCGGGGGGAGGGCCGCCCGGAGCCCGGCAAGGCCGGGGAGACCGCCCCCGAAGCCCGTCCCGCCGTCCCGGAGCCCGACCGCCCCCTGGGCCAGATCGAGATCCACCCCTACGTGCCGAGGGCGGTCCTCTCCAGCGACAAGGCGGGGATCTCCGTGTCCGGGGGCCGGGGCCTCATGATCCGCTTCGCCGGGTGCTGCCGCCCCACCACGGGGGATCCCATTGTGGGCTACGTCTCCCGGGGACGGGGGATCATCGTGCACCGCCGGGACTGCCGGAACCTGCCTTTCCTTTCGGACTTCAAGGAGCGGGCCATCGAGGTGGTCTGGGAGACCCGGCACCCCGGCCTGACCCGGCGCTTCCGGATCACGGCCAAGCGCATCCCCGACCTCTTCGGGGAGGTGGAGACCGCGGTCAAGAAGATCCAGGGCCACCTGATCGAGGGGAAGCTCGAGGAGGACGGGGACCGCCTGGTGGGCTGGTTCACGGTGCGCATGGAGAAGCCCGAGGACGGCCGCAAGATCGAGCGCTCCGTCCGGGGCGTCCCCGCGATATTGAAGGTGCAGGTGGTGAGCGGTGATTGAGTGAATATGTGAATCGTGAATAGGTGAATCGAAGGATCCGCGGACCGCAATCCAGCCAGTCCTATGTACTAATTCACCTATTCACTTATTCACCTATACTCCCCCGCCGGCACCCGCTTCAGCCCCGCCTCGTCGCTGACGATCACCCAGCGGAAGCTCTGGTCCAGGAACCAGGTCTTGTAGACCCTGCGGATGTCCGCGGGGGTGACGGCGGCGATCCGGTCCGGGGTCCGCAGGTAGTCCGCGGGATCCCCGGCGTACACGACGCTCCGCACGACCTGGGCGCCGATGTCCGAGTTGGTCCGCTGGTTGGCGAAGACGGCGTTCACGTACTTGCTCCGGTAGGCGGGGAGCCGGTCCTCGATGGAGCCCAGGACGTACTGTCCCGAAGCATCCTTGGACCGGATCAGCTTTCCCTGCGCCAGGTAGTCCGCGGCCTCCTTCACGTACTTCCGGATCCCCTCGATGTCCGAGGCCTGGTAGATCCACAGGATCCCGTAGGAGGCCGCCGCGGGCCGGAAGATCGCCCCCACGGAATAGCAGGCCCCGTACTTCTCCCGGACCACGTTGAACATCAAGTCGTCCAGCATGTCCGCGGCCAGGGCGAAGGGCACGTAGTCCCGGTCCTGCCGGCCGGGGATGCGGAAGTAGCCCTGGATGTAGGCCACGCCCTCGGAGGCCGGATGGGCTTCCAGGATGGGGGGGCCCGAGGTCGCCGGAGGAGCCGAGACGGGGGTCGCGGAGCCCTTCCTCGGGATCGACCCCAGGGCCGATTCCAGCTTGGCCGCAAGGGCGTCCACGTCGAAGTTCCCCACCGCGGCCAGGAAGATCCGGTCGGCGTTCAGGAGGGTTCCGTGGTGGGCCTTGACGTCCTCCAGGGTGACGGAATCCAGGGACTCCGGGGTGCCCGCGGGATCCGAGGCGTAGGGATGGCCCGCGAAGATGGCCTGGGTCCCCAGGTAGCGGGCCCGCTGGTCCGGGTCCCCCATGCGGGATTCCCGGGCCTGGGCCGCCTCGTTCCTCACGTCCCGGAACCGGTCGGCAAGGAGGGACGGGCGGAGGAATCCGTCCAGGTAGATGTCCAGGAGTTCGGGCAGGTAGGTGTCGATGCAGTTGAGGTCGTAGCTGGAGTAGTCGTACCCCGAGGAATGGGAGATGGAGGAGGAGGTCCGGTACTCGACGTCCAGGATCTTCTCGTAGGGGTAGGACGCCGAGCCCCGGGAAAGGAGGGACAGGGTCATGTCGTCCAGCCCGGCCTTGGCCCGGGGCACAACCGAAGAGCCTCCCAGCAGGACCAGCTTGAGGTTCAGGACCCGGTTCGTCCGGTTCTTCTTCACGTAGAGCTTGATGCCGTTGGACAGGGTCCGGGTCTCGAAGTCCCCGATGTTGGACTTGTAGAAGGGGCCCGGCTCCGTCTTGACCGGGGAAGGGGCGGCCTTGGCGGTCGGCACGGGCGCCGGGGAGCCGGAACCCGGGGCCTCGCCGCCCGAACCCGAGGAGGCCGGGGGGGTGGACACGCAGCCGGCCGCGACGGCCAGGAGGAGGGCCGCTGAGAGGGCGGCTCCGAGGAAGGCCCGCGGGCGGGCCGGGGAACGCTTGTTCGATGTCATCGGCTTGGGTCCTCGCATCATTTTTTCCACCAGAAGGCGTTGTCCGCCCCCAGGGTCTCGTACCCCGCGTCGGCGAAGGCCTTCTTTTCGGCCTCGTAGACGCTGGGATGGACCCGGACGGCCACGATCTCGAGGTTCTTGTGGATGTACCGGTCCAGGAAGGCGGATATCTCCCGGTACCCGACCTTCTTCATGTTGTCGAGGTACCCGAAGAAATAGTCCGTGGAGGCCGAGGCCCACCAGAACCGGAGGGTTCCCAGGAAGCCCTCCACGGTCTCGAGCTCCAGGATCCGCTGGTTCTCGATCAGACGCTTGACGGTCTCGTACTCGTCCTCGCCGAAGTATCCCCGGTCGATCTTCATATTCGTCAGTTCCGAGGCCCGGATCCTCTCCTTGAGCTGCTGCGCCCTCTGGGCGAAGCCCTGTCCGGGCTTGGCCAGGAGGTAGGCCCAGAAGACGATCTGGCCTCCGTCCTTCTGGGTCCAGTAGTACGCCCCCGTGTAGTTCGGATCTGGGATGCCCAGGTCCGCCCCGACCAGAGCCTTCTTGTACCGGCCCGAGGGGTTCTCCACCAGGTAGCCCCACACGTCCGCTGCGTAGGTGGACGCGGGGTCCCGGCCCACGTCGGGTCCCCGGTAGTAGATCTGGGCGATCCCGAAGCGGGGATTCACCGTGGGATCCGGGTAGACCACGAAGGCCGTCTTGCGGACCGCCGGGAAGGCCTGGGGATCCTGGGGCTTGGCCCAGGGATCGGGTCCCCGTTCCCAGGAACCGTAGACTTCCTTCACCAACTGGTGGACCGCGTCCGCCCGCACGTCCCCTCCCACGAAGAGGGCGGCGTTGTTCGGGATGTAGTAGGTCCGCTGCATGGTCCGGAGCTTTTCCGCGGTCACGCCCCGGATGGCCTCCACGGTTCCTCCCGGATCTCGGCGCCAGGGGTATTTCGGGAAGAGCCTGCGGTCGATCCCGGCGGCGTAGATGCTGCGGGGTTCGGAATAGTTTCCGGTGATCTCGCTGACGACGACGCCCTTCTCGGATTCGATCTCCCCCGGGTCGAGCAGGGGTTCCCGGATCGCGTAGGACCAGAACTCCAGCCCTTCCCGCAGCCGGTCGGAGGGCACCGTGAAATAGTAGTTGACGTATTCCGAACCCGTGGAGCCGTTCCAGGAGGGCACCCCCAGGTCCAGGTAGGCCGAGCTCACCTCCGCCGCCGTCCTGTACTTCGAGTTGCCCTTGAACATCATGTGCTCATAGAAATGGAACACCCCCGCGGTCTCCGGGGTCTGGGCCACGCCCCCTCCCCGGATCGCGATCTCGATGTAGGCCAGAGGCGCGGAGGGATTCTCCAGCACGAAGAGCTCCAGGCCGTTGTCCAGGACGAACCTGTGCAGGCCCGGCACCCCGGTGGCTTCCGCATACAGGAAGGTCGATGAAAGAACCAGCGCGACCAAGAGCGCGAAACGGACTTTTTTCATTCCCGGAACCTCCCCTGCCGGGACGGTGCCGGCAGTCCGGCGGGCTATCGGAACGCCCGAAGCGTTCCACGAGCCCGCCAAGATCCAAATCTAAGGAGCCGGCGCCACTCCTGTCAAGGAAGCCGGAGGCGCTTCCCCAAGGGACGGGGTTCGTGGTATCGTCGGGACGATCGCCGACGGCGCCCGAGCCGGCCGGCAAACCGCCCGATCCGGAGAGCCCCCCGACCCATGGATACGATCCCCCTAGCCCTCATCCTCTTCGGAGCGCCCGTGGAACGAAGCCTGGGCAGGGCCTGCGCCGCCGCCCTTGTCTCGCGCGGGGCGGGTCCGGAGACCCCGAGGTCGGCCGGAACCTCCGGGAAACGGGGCCGGACTCGGGCGGACGCCGGAGGGCCGGAGCCCGCGAGGGTGCCGGTCCCGCCGGTATCCCCCCCGCCGTCGCCGAGCCGAGCCCGGATCCTGAAAGCCCGGGCCGCCCTGGGAAGGGTCCTTCGGACCGCGGGGCGCGGGATCGCCCTGGCCCATGTCTGGTACGTCCTGACGGTCGCCCTCCTCCTCCTGGTCTACCGGAGCGTCGACCCCCCCGTCACCGTGCTCATGGCCTACCGGGCCGGGGTGGACGGCTGGAAGCTGGCGCCCCAGCGGAACGTCAAGCTGGCCAAGGTGCCGGTCCTGGCCCGGCGCATGGTGGTCTCCGTGGAGGACGGCAAGTTCTACAGCCATAACGGGGTGGACTTCGAGGCTATCCTGTATGCCCGGCAGGTCAATCGGCAGGTCGGCCGGCCCCTCTACGGCGGCTCCACCCTGTCCATGCAGACTGCCCGGACCCTCTTTCTGGTACCCTTCAAGAGCTACCTGCGGAAGTACCTGGAGCTCATCGCCACGGTCGAGATGGAGCTGATCCTGCCCAAGCAGAGGATCCTGGAGATCTACCTTTCCTGGGCGGAGTGGGGCAAGGGAGTGTTCGGCATCGAGGCCGCGGCCCGGAGGTTCTACGGAACGAGCGTCTCCCGTCTGGACGTGGACCAGACCGCCCGCCTGGTCGCCCTGCTCTCGTCCCCCATCCGCTACACCCCGGAAACCCTGCACAAGAACGGGATCCTGCGCACGCGGTACCAGTACCTGGCGGGGAAGTACGGGGAGAAAGAGGAGCCCGGGGTCGGGACTCAGGATCCGGGGACGGACCCGTCGGCCGCGGACCGGCCGGCGCCTCCTCCGACATCGGAGGCCAGCCCGGGGTCCTGACTTCGGGGTCCTGTCGCCTGGATCCTCCGTACCACCCTGTCCAGGGTGTCCGCGAAGGCCTTTTTCTCCCGGGGACCCCAGGTCCGGGCCCGGTTCATCTCCGCAAGGCCCGAGGAGCGGAGGCCCGCCATGAAGTCCCTCCGGGAGAGCCGCTCCCGGACCGTGTCCGCCGTCCACTCGTCGCCCCGGTCGTTGATCACCGCGAGCCCCGCCTCGGCCAGGCGGGCCGCGAAGGGAATGTCCCGGGTCACCACCAGGTCCCCGGGCGCGGCCAGGACCTCGATCCGCGCGTCCACGGCGTCCGGTCCCCCGGTCTCCACCAGCAGGAATTCCGAGCCCCGGGGGACCGGAATCGGGCGGCCGGCGGCGAAGACCACCCGCACCCCCGTCGAAGCCTCCGCGGTGCCCGACCCGTCCGGCCCGGTCCGTCCCGCAGGGCGGGCCCGGCGGGCCAGGATCTCCCGCACCGGCGCGGGCAGGGAGTCCGCGTCGGCCCAGATGGTCACGCCGTGACCCCCGCACGGAACGCCAGGCCGCTCCCCGCGAGGGAGTAGTCCCGGACGTCGGCGGTGATGAAGGCGCAGCCGCCTCGCTCCAGGGCCAAGCCCCCCCGCCCGGGGCCGCCGGACGTATCGGATATCGTGATCCACCCCTCCAGGCAGAGCAGGATCTCCGGCCCGGGCCGTCCGCGCGGGACGTCCCGGCCGGGTTCGAGGCGGATGCGGTCCAGGCGGAACTCCGCGGCCTCGGAGGCATATTCCTCGACCGCGGTTCCGGTTTCCCGAGGGCCGTAGATCCGGACTCCCTCCGGAACGAAGGACAGGACGGACAGGAGTTCCGGGATGTCGATGTTCTTGGAGGTCAGGGCTCCACGAAGGACGTTGTCCGAGTTGGCCATGATCTCGAGGCCCGTTCCGCGCAGGTAAGCGTGGATTTGTCCCGGCTCAATGAAGAGGGCCTGGCCCGGGGTCAGGCGGAAATGATTCAGGATGAGGGGCGCCAGGGCTCCCACGTCCCCCGGGAAGAGCCGCATGAGGGTCAGGACCCAGGACAGGGCGTCCCGTACGGCCGGATCCGGCTCATGGTCCAGGATCCGCCGGATCCGCCGTTCCGTATAGTACAGGAGGTCCCGCTTCAGGTTCGCCGAGTAGGAGATGAAGCGGTAGAACAACACCGCGAGCTCCACCTTGCCGGGATTCCGGACCAGGTTGCCGGCGATCCGCTCGAACTCCCGGGGGGCGACCGTCCGGATCAGGCGCAGGATCTCCGGGATGGGCCGGAAGCCGCAGAGACCCTCGAAATCGTCCAGGGCGACCAGCATCTCGGGCTTGTGGTTCGGGTCCCGGTAGTTCCTGTCCGGGGCGTCCAGGGGCACCGCCTCGGCGTTCTCCTTCTCGAACCCCCGCTCGGCCTTGAGCTGCTGGGGATGGGCCTGGATGGACAGGGGCCGCGCCGCCGAGAGGACCTTGAACAGGAAGGGGAGGGCGGGGCCGAATCGCTCCACCGTCGGGGCGCCCAGGGCGGAGACGGGATCCCGGGCGATGAGCCTGTCCAGGGGCACCCGGCCGTCCTCCGTCTCCGCCACCGAGGGGGCCTTGGGATGGGCTCCCATCCAGAGCTCCGCGCAGGGCTTCCCGTCGGGCTCGTCCATTCCGAGGAGGGCCGGAATAGCATCCGGGGTTCCCCAGTCGTAGTGCTGAATTGGGTTTTCCAGGCGGAGGACGGGCATGGGAAGAGTTTAGCAAGGAATAGTGAATAGTGAATAGTGAAGGATGAAGGGGGACTCAAGGTGCATCGACGGAGAAAAACCGGGCGATCTCGCCGCGGATCCGCTCCAGGGGGCCGGTCTCCACCCGGCAGCGGGGCAGGGACTCCAGGAACTGGCTGCCGTACCGTTTGTGGACGATCCGGGAGTCCAGGACCGCCACAACCCCCCGGTCCTCGGAGTGCCGGATGAGGCGTCCGAAGCCTTGCTTGAATCGGAGCACGGCTTCGGGGAGGGAGAGCTCCAGGAAGGGGTTGCCCTCCCGGCGCTCGATGGCTTCGGCCCGGGCCTGCTGGACGGGGTCCGTGGGCACCCGGAAGGGGAGCTTCGTGATCACGACCATGCGGAGGGTGTCCCCGGGGGCGTCGACCCCCTCCCAGAAGGAGTCCGTGGCGAAGAGGACGCTGGCCGCGTCGGCCTTGAAGGCGTCCAGGAGGCGCCCCCGCTCGTCCTGGCCCTGCCGGAAGGCCGTGATCCCGAGCTCGGTCAGGCGGGGCAGGGCTGCCTCGTAGGAGGAGCGCAGGGAGTCGTAGGAGGTGAAGAGGACCAGGGCGTGCCCCGCGGAGGCCTCCAAAAGCCGGATCACCGCACGGTCCACCCAAGACTGCCAGCGGGCGTCGTTCGGGGCGGGGGCGTCGTCCGGCAGGGCCACCAGGGCGTTCTCCTCGTAGGGGAAGGGCGAGGGGTAGACCGCGGTCTCGACCTCCTCGTCCGTGCGGGCCAGGCCCACCCGGCGCTTCCAGTAGTCGAAGGACCCCCCGACGGCCAGGGTCGCGGAGGTGCAGACCACGGAGCGGTAGGGATGGAAGACCGCCTCGTTCATCATCCCCGAGAGGTCCAGGGGGGTGGCGGTGTACTTGGCGAAGGGCTCGCCCTTGCTGGTCTTCTCCCGGGAGACCCAGAGCACGGACTCAGGGTATTCCTGGGG
>ENA-UOWG01003204-UOWG01003204.1-activated-sludge-metagenome-genome-assembly--contig:-NODE-3204-length-12760-cov-39.348524_pt1 | contig 12760 bp, 9 predicted proteins | sample MGYA00238147_ERZ761563 | MGnify/ENA primary metagenome ERZ761563 (study PRJEB28884, sample SAMN05720216) | anaerobic digester metagenome | isolation source: active sludge of municipal... | reverse complement strand
TACCGCGGCCCCAACCCGTTCTCGGCACGCGCCATCGAGACGATCGCCAGGCTCTCCGAAGGTCTGTCCCGGCGCATCAACATCCTGGCCGACAAGGCGCTGCTCGCCGCCTATTCCGGCGGATCGCACCAGGTCGATGCCGCCGAGGTAAAAATTGCCGCGCAGGACGCCCGTTTCGCCCCGATCCTGCAGAAAACCACCGGGATCTTCACACCGCTTCTCAAGTGGGCGCTGGCCGGCGGACTGGTTGTCGCCCTCGCCATTCTTGCCTACGCCTTGTGGCCGCGCCAGTCCGCCAGCCCCGCTCCGGCTGGAGAAAAACCTCCTGCCGAATCAGCCCGGCCGGCGGCGCCAGGCGCGACCGCGGCGCCCGCTGCAAAGACCGCGGCGCAGCCGGTCGCCGATACGCATGCCCTGATTGCGCAGCACAGCGCCCTCTACGATGCCTGGCTGGCCACCGCTGCCGGTGACCACTATTTCATCCAGTTGGCCGCCCGCAGCGGCGACCACGCCGATGATGTCGAAAATTTCCTGGCCCGCGCCGGCCAGTGGCTGGAACCGGCGGAACTGCGCGTCTATCGGACGGGGACGCCGGAAAGCGGCAAGATCAGCGTCATCTATGGCGATTATCCGACCCGGGCGGCCGCCTGGGCAGCCGTACGAACCCTGCCGGAACAGCTCCGCCAGATGCGCCCCTACCCGCGCCGGGTGAGCACGCTACAATGACGACGATGCCCCGGTCATCCCGACGGCGCCAGAAGCGGCGCCTTGTGCTAGCATGCCGGCAAGCTGCAGTTGCCCGCAGTTGCCGCCTAACCCGCTCGAAAAAAGGCCTTTTCGGATGAAATTCGGTTTTCTCAGTGCAACCCTGTTGGCGCTGGCACTCGCCGCGTGCCAGGCGCCGACGCCGCAACAGCCATTGGCCGGCCACCTCAGTTCCGAGACTTCGCTACCCCAGGCGCGCGGCGACATTCCCGCCCCGGTCCAGCAGACGCTGGCCGTGCCCAAGCCACGCACCACGCCCAAGACCGAGACCTACAGCGTCGTTGTCAACAACGTTCAGGTCAAGGATCTGCTCTTTGCCCTGGCGCGTGACGCCAAGGTCAATGTCGACATTCATCCGGGGATTACCGGTGTCGTTTCGCTCAACGCGATCAACCAGACGCTACCGCAATTGCTGACCCGCATCTCCAAGCAGGTCGACATGCGCTTCGAACTCGACGGCCCGAACCTCGCAGTGATGCCGGATTCACCCTTCCTCAAGCATTACAAGGTCGATTACGTAAACATGGCGCGCACGGTGACCGGCACTGTGTCGACCAATACCCAGATCAACACGAACCAGCCGGCGGGCGCCAGTGGCGCTGGCGCCTCGCCGGTCGCCAGCGGCTCCGGCAACGTATCCAACACCTCGATCCAGAACAATTCGCGAAACATGTTCTGGGAACAGCTCGAAAAGAACATCAAGGACATCCTGCACGAAACCGACAAGATCTTCCCCGAGGGGTCGAGCGAAACCGTGACCGAGCAGGCCAATTCGCAGACCTCCAGCGGCGCTGCCGCCCTGCCGCAGAGCGGCGGACAGCGCGCGGCACAGGCCATAGCCAACGCCCTGCAAACCAACCCGGCGCCCGGCTCCTCGAGTCAGGCCACCGGCAACTCGGTCGTCCGGCGCAGCACCTTCCGCGAAGCCGCCTCGGTCATCATGAATCCGGAGAGTGGCGTCGTCACGGTACGCGCTACGTCGCGTCAGCATGAAAAGGTCCAGGAATTCATCGACCGCGTGATCACGTCATCGCGCCGCCAGGTACTGATCGAAGCCACCATCGTCGAGGTCCAGCTGGGCGAGGGTTACCAGCAGGGCATCCAGTGGGAACGCCTGAGAAAGGACGGCTCGACCAAGTTCTCGATCTCGCCGGCCTCGGTCAATAGCAACGTCGGCAACGCCGTAACGCCCTTCACCATCAGCTTCAGCCAGTTGGGCAGCGCTTTCGACCTCGCCGGCATGGTCGACCTGCTGCAAGCCTACGGAACGGCCAAGGTACTGTCCAGCCCGCGCCTGTCGGTGCTGAACAACCAGACCGCCCTCCTGAAGGTGGTCGAGAACTTCGTCTATTTCAATGTCAAGGCGGACACCACGTCCACGGTAAACGTCGGCACCACGGTCGCCGTGACCACCACACCGCAGTCGGTTTCCGTCGGCCTGGTCATGACGGTCACGCCGCAGATCAGCAGCGACGACGGCGTGATTCTCAACGTACGGCCGACGATATCGAGCATTTCCGAACTCAAGGAAGACCCGAACCCGAGCATTCCGGCCGGGGTCAAGAACTACGTGCCACAGATTCGCACGCGCGAAATCGAATCCGTCATGCGCGTCAACAACGGCGAGGTTGCCGTCCTCGGCGGCCTCATGGAAGACGGCGTCAACTGGAAGACCGGCCGCGTGCCCATCCTCGGCCAGATTCCCTTGGTCGGCGAACTCTTCAATACGCGAAACAACGCAGCCAACAAATCGGAGCTGGTGATCTTCCTGCGCCCGGTCATCATCAAGGATCCGAGCCTGAACGGCGATTTTGCCGCATACCGCGCGCAACTTCCCGGCGAGAACTTCTTCAGCCAGACACCCGAAGCGCAACCCTTGAACAATCTACCCCAGCGTTAAGAGGCCGCGATGAGCCTTTTGATGGACGCCCTGAAACGGGCCGAAACAAGCAAGCAGGAAGCCCGGCGCGCAGCGGCCGGTGCGGACGGGCACGAGGCGATACCAGCAAGCGCCGAGAATCTGAGCCTCGAACCACTGGCCGGATCAGCGCCGGATGGCAAGTCGCTGCCCGATCTGGCGGCCCATATCGATGCGCTCGATGCCGAACTGGCCATCACGCCAGCCCCGGCGCCCAGGCGCGCCGCGCCGCCGCCCATGCAACCGGTCGTCTCGATCGAACTGGAACCGCCGCCCGATAGCGAAGAGGAAAAGCAGGCCGCAGCGCGCAACGCCTTCGCCGCCAAGCTCTCCGAAAAACCGTCGCGGCGTCCGATGTGGCTGGCACTCGGCACGCTCGGCCTGGCCGCTGCGGGGATCGGCACCTACGTCTTTTTCCAGTTGCAATCGATGAGCGGCAGTACGCTGGCGCCCACCGCCCGCAACGCGACCCCGGTTGCCCCACGCCCAGCCCCCCCGCTGACAGCCGTTTCACCGCCAGCCGTACCGCTGACGCCAGCGGCGCCGAAAGGCATTTTGCCCCAATTGCAGGCGTCGACCGCGACAGTCCAGGAATCCGGCTCGCTTTTTGCCCCGCGGGCCGCCGGGAACAGTCACGAGGCGCGCCCGGAACCAGCGCGCCGAGTGGCAACCGCCGATTCGCCCGGCGCCGCCATTCCGATTCGCCTGACCCGCACCCGCCCCGAACCGGATGTCAATGCTCAGGCCGGCTATGCCAAGCTCCAGAGCAACCAGCTCGATGGCGCGCGCCACGATTACGAGCAGGCGCTGAAAACCGATCCCAACAATGTCGACACGCTGCTCGCGCTCGCCGCCATCGCCCAGCGTCAGGGACGCTCCGCCGATGCCGACGGCTACCGGCAGCGCGCGATCGACGCCGACCCGCGCGACCCGGCGGCCCAGGCGGCGGCCCTCGGCGCGACAACCGGCGGCGACCAGATGGCCAATGAAAGCCGCCTGAAGACCGCGCTGGCTGCGCAGCCGGAATCCGGGCCGCTGAATTTCGCGCTCGGCAATCTTTATGCGCGCCAGGGGCGCTGGTCCGAGGCCCAGCAGGTCTATTTCAACGCGGTCGCCGCCGACGCCGACAACCCGGATTACCTGTTCAACCTGGCGATCAGCCTCGACCATCTGCGCCAGCCCAAGCTGGCCGCCCAACACTACCGCCTGGCGCTGGATGCCGCGCAGCGCCGTCCGGCGGCCTTCGATCGCGAGCGGGTCAGGCTCCGCCTCGCCGAACTCGGCCGCGAGAACTAGCCCGCGATGAACAGCCCCGCTCCGCAGCGCCGCCCGCTCGGCCAGATCCTGATGGCCAAGGGGATCCTCTCCGAGGACCAGTTGCGCATCGCCCTGCTCGAGCAGATGAAGGCGAACCAGCCGATCGGCAAACTGCTGGTGTCACTCGGTTTCGTTTCCGAAACGACGCTGCGCGAAGCGCTGTCGGAGAGCCTCGGCCAGCAGAGCATCGACCTCTCGAACGCCATCGTCGACCCGCAGGCCCTGAAACTGGTGCCGCGCGACATCGCCAAACGCCACCACCTGCTGCCGCTCGACTATGACCTCACCAATCGCCGCCTGACGCTGGCGATCGCCGACATCCACAACATCGTCGGCCTCGACCGCGTGCGCACCTTGCTGCCCGAGCATGTCGAGATCGAAACGCTGCTCGCCAGCGAATCCGAGGTCGACCGCGCCATCGACCAGTATTACGGCTACGAACTGTCGATCGACGGCATTCTGCAGGAGATCGAAACCGGCGAGATCGACTGGAAGAGCCTGTCGGCGACCGACGACGAATACAGCCAGCCGGTCGTCCGCCTGATCGACTCGATCCTGACCGATGCGGTGAAACGCGAAGTCTCCGACATCCACTTCGAGCCGGAAGCCAACTTCCTGCGCATCCGCTACCGCATCGACGGCATGCTGCGCCAGATCCGCGCCCTGCACAAATCCTACTGGCCGGCGATGACGGTGCGCATCAAGGTGCTGAGCGGCATGAACATCGCCGAAATGCGCGCCCCGCAGGACGGCCGCATCGGCCTCACGGTATCCGGCCGCCAGGTCGATTTCCGCGTCGCCTGCCAGCCGACCATCCACGGCGAGAACATCGTGCTGCGCGTGCTCGACCGCCAGAAGGGTATCGTCCCGCTCGAGGACCTCGGTCTCGCCGACGAGCACCTGCAACGCCTGAAACTGATGATCGCCCGCCCCGAGGGCATCATCCTGGTCACCGGGCCGACCGGCAGCGGCAAGACGACGACGCTCTACTCGGTACTCAACCATATCAACACCGAGGGCATCCACATCATGACCCTCGAGGATCCTGTTGAATATCCGATGGCACTGGTGCGCCAGACCTCGGTCGCCGAGACCTCCAAGCTCGATTTCGCCAACGGCATCCGCTCGATGATGCGCCAGGATCCGGACGTCATCCTGGTCGGCGAAATCCGCGATGCGGATACCGCCGAAATGGCCTTCCGCGCGGCGATGACCGGCCACCAGGTCTATTCGACGCTGCACACCAACTCGGCCGTCGGCACCATTCCGCGCCTGCTCGACATCGGCATCCTGCCCGACATCATGGCCGGCAACATCATCGGCATCGTCGCCCAGCGCCTGATCCGCCGCCTGTGCGACCATTGCAAATCGCCCTACCACGCCGAAACGCATGAAATGCATCTGATCGGCACGCCGGCCGACGGCTCGCGCCCGGTACTCTATCGTGCATCGGGCTGCGAACGTTGCGACTTCCAGGGTTATCGCGGACGCATTGCGATCATGGAACTGCTGCGCATCGACAGCGGCATCGACGAACTGATCGCCCGCCGCGCCACCACCCACGAAATCCGTACCCGGGCGCTCAACCAGGGTTTCGTGACGCTGGCCGACGACGGCCTGCGCCGGGTGCTCAACGGCACGACATCGCTCGAGGAACTCGGGCGCGTCGTCGACCTGACCGACCGGATGTAGCGATGCTCTTCGACTACAAGGCCGTCAGCATCGAAGGGCGCATGGTCTTCGGACGCATCGATGCGATCAACATCGTCGATCTCGAGATGCGCCTCAAGCGCATGGATCTCGACCTGGTTTCCGGCAACCCGGTCAACCACCAGAATCTGTTCGGCAGCCGGAAAATTCCGCGCCGCGAGCTGATCAACTTCTGCTTCCACCTCGACCAGCTGGCGCGTTCCGGCGTACCGATCCTCGAAGGCCTGGCCGACCTGCGCGACTCGATCGAGAATCCGCGTTTTCGCGAAGTCATCGCCGGCCTGATCGAGGGCATCGAGGGCGGCCAGACGCTGTCGCAGGCGATGGCCGACCACCCCACCGTGTTCAGCCAGGTCTTCGTCAGCCTGATCCGCGCCGGCGAAGCCACCGGCCAGCTGCCCGAAGTCCTGAGCAGCCTCAACGAATCGCTCAAGTGGGAAGACGAACTGGCGTCACACACCAAGAAGTTGCTGATGTACCCGGCGTTCGTCGGCACCATCGTCCTCAGCGCGACCTTCTTCCTGATGATCTACATGGTGCCGCAGCTCAAGCAATTCGTTAAGAACATGGGCCAGGCGCTGCCGCCGCAAACGCAACTGCTCTTCTTCATCTCCGATCTGCTGGTCGGCTACTGGTGGCTGTTCCTGATCCTGCCGGTGCTGCTCGTCATTGGCGCGCAACTTGTTCTGCGCAGCAATCCCTTGGCCCGCCTGCGCCTCGACGCGATGAAGCTCGGCGCGCCTGTGGTCGGGCCGATCCTCAAGAAGATCATCCTGTCGCGCTTCGCCAATACCTTCGCCATGCTCTACGCTGCCGGCATTCCGATTCTCGAATCGATCCGCACGACCCAGGACATCGTCGGCAACCTGATGGTCCGCAAAGCCCTGGTCAGGGTCGAACAATCGATCCGCGAGGGCCAGAATGTAGCCGGCGCCTTCCGCGACGCCGGCCTCTTCCCGCCGCTCGTCGTGCGCATGCTGCGCGTCGGCGAAAATACCGGCGGGCTGGACAAGGCGCTGCTCAACGTCAGCTATTTCTACAACCGTGACGTCAAGGAATCGGTCGAGAAGGCGCAAACCCTGATCGAACCCATGCTGACCGTGTTCATGGGCATGCTGCTCGGCTGGATCATGCTCTCCGTCATCGGGCCGATCTACGACGTCATCAGCAAGATCAAAACGTGATTTCCCGCCGCCTCCTCTATCTCGACACCCAGCGCCTGACCGCCTATGCCTGGCGGCACGGCAAGCTGAGTGCGGAAGGCGTGTTCGAGATGCGCCCCGAGGAATACCCGCGCTTCACCGCGTACTTGGCCGCCCATCCGAACAGCCAGTTCCGGATGCTGGTCAACGTCGGCGAAGAAGGGCACGAACTCGAAACCATTCCCTTCCTTCAGGGCGCCGACCGCAAGGCGCTGATTACCCGCAAGCTGGGCCAGCATTTTCTCGGTTCGCCGCTGGTGACGGCGATCTCGCTGGGCTACGAAAAGAGCAAGCGCAAGAACGAGAAGTTGCTGCTCTCGGCGCTGACCAACCCTGCCCATTTCGACCCCTGGCTGAAGTGTATGGAAGAAGCCAGCGCCGCGCTCGCCGGCATCCATACCGTTGCGCAAATGGGTGGCCAGTTGCTCAAAAAACTGGGGAAACCGACCGCCCGTTCGCTGCTGCTGACCTATCAGGACCATTCGATCCGCGAAAGCTATCTGGTCGACGGCCAGCCGCTGTTTTCGCGCATGACGCCGCTGTTCGACAGCAGCATCGCCGGCATCGCCTCGCGCTTCGCCACCGAAGCCGCCAAGCTTTACCAGTATCTGGACGGGCAGCGCCATATCGGGCGCAACGACAGGCTGCCGGTCTATATCCTGGCGCACCCGCAAGCCATCCCGGCGGTTCGCCAGACCTGCATCGATTCGAGCAACCTCAATTTCGAGATTCTCGACAGCCATCAGGCGGCCCGGAAACTCGATCTCAAGACGCTGCCGAGCGACAGCAGCAGCGAGTTGCTGTACCTGCATCTGCTGGCTACGGAACCGCCGCGCCAGCAATTCGCCGCCGAGCCCCACCGCCACGACTACCACGTCTCGCAGATTCGCTACGGCCTGCTCGGAATCGGCGCGGTCGCCCTGCTCGGCGGCACTCTGTTCGCTGCCAAGCAACTCTACGACACCTGGAGCCTGCGTCAGGAGACGCAGGCACTGGCGGCCAGCGAAGCCGACCTGACCTGGCGTTACCGGGAAATCTCGGCGACCTTCCCGCAACTCGGGATCGACAACGAAACCCTGCGCCACGTCACCAACCGCCAGAGCGAATTGCTCAAGCAACAACGCCTTCCCGATGATGCCTTCCACCTGGTGAGCCGCGCCCTCGATGACGTGCCGACCGTTCATCTCGACGCCATCGAATGGCGCTTCGGCGATCTGGCGCCGGCCGGAAGCCAACCCGCATCCGGCAAGCCCGCTACCCTGCCCAGCGGCAATACCGAAACGATCACGCTGCGCGGCCAGATTCGTCTCGGTTCGTCCGCCACCCCCAGGCAAACGCTGGCCACCTTCGAGCATTTTGTCGAGTTATTGCGGGTCGACCGCAGCAATGACGTCACCGTCGTGCAGCAGCCCTTCGAGACCGAATCCGGACGCGCCCTGCGCGGCGGCGATGCTGAAAGCGAAAATACGCAGCCACGCCAGTTTACGGTTCAGATCACGCGAAAGCTGACCCCATGAAACTGGAACTCCGCGACCTCAAAAGAACCCAGTGGGTTGCGCTGCTGGCCGCCATCCTGATCGCCCTGGCCGTCGCCGCCGGGCTATGGACCAGCGCCGGCGCCCACAAGGCGCAGGTCGAACGCGATGCGGCCGCCGCCCGCAAGTCGGAAGTCGAAAGGCGTCTCGCCCGGGTGCGCACCGAGGAACAGGAAATCAAGACGCGTACCCAGCAGTTCCAGCAGATGGATCAGGCCGGCATCATCGGCCAGGAAAAGCGCCTGGACTGGACCGAACTGTTGCGCGATCTGCAGCAACAGCTCCGGTTGCCCGGCATGAGTTACGAATTCGGCGCGCAGGTTCCGCTGGAGACCACCACCGACACGGGCTACGCCTATCACAGCAGCCCGTTGAAGATTCAGTTGCGCCTGCTGCATGAGGAAGACCTGCTCAACTTCATCAACCGCCTGCAGCGGGAAGCCAAGGCCATGGTCCTCGTCCGCGGCTGCAAGCTGGTTCGCCCGCCGGCAACGAATTCCGCAGGCGGCGCCGTACAGCTGAACGCCGAGTGCACGATGGAATGGGTCACGCTGCGCCGCGCAACCGGAGCGCAAAAGCCATGAAACGACTACTGCCCGCCCTCCTGCTGCTGCTCGCCGCGCTGCCCGCCTGGCCGCAGGGGGAACCGCTGGGCCGCCTGTTCACGACGCCGCAACAGCGCAGCGCCCTCGATCGTGAACGCCTGCTCGGGCAAAGCCAGCGCTCCAGCCTGGACAGCGAGGCGAGCTATACCTTCAATGGCGAAGTCCGCCGCAGCAGCGGCAACAACACGCGCTGGATCAACGGCGAACCGCAACCCGCCGCCTCCGGCAGCCCCGGCGTGCCGGCCGGCGACACCTTCCACCCGGCCACCGGCGAACACGAGAGCCTGCTCGGCGACGGCCGGATCGTCGTCCGGCGCAAACCGCCAACGCCATGAGACACCGGTGGCACAGCATCGGAAAGCAGTCGGGCATCGCGCTCGTCCTGCTCCTGGTCTTGCTGGCCCTGGGCGGCGCCTACGCTTTTTACCGGAGCGCCATCATCGGCAGCGGTCGCGCACAGCAGGAAGCCAAGCTGGCCGCCACTCTGGCGCGCGCCAAGGAAGCGCTGATCGCGCGAGCCGTCACCGACGCCAATCGCCCCGGCAGTCTTCCCTGCCCGGACCTGATCACCAACGACGGCGGTCTCAGCAATTTCCCGGGCGACGGCAAGGCCGACATGTTCACCCTGACGCAATGCCCAAGCTACGTCGGCTGGTTGCCCTGGGTCACCCTCGATCTGCCCGAACTTTCCGACGATACCGGCACCCGCCTGTGGTACGCTCTGTCGCCGGAACTGCGCGATGACGACAGCGCCCAACCGATCAACAGCGACCGGGCGCTTGCCCAGCAGCTCGACGGCGCCGCCGACATCGCCGCCGTCATCATTGCCTCACGGGCGGCCATCGGCAGCCAGGCAAGGCCTTCCAACACCCCTTCCGACTATCTCGACAGCGGAAATGGCAATGGCGACGATCGCATCTACATTTCCGGCCCGCAAGGCCCGGCCTTCAACGACATGGCCGTCGCCATCAGCCGCCAGGAACTGATGGCGGCCGTCGAGAAGCGGGTCGCCAGCGAGGTCAAGGCCTGCCTTGAGCAGCATGCGGCCAGTGTGGTCAATACCGAACACACCTACCCCTGGCCTGCCCCGCTCTCAATCAGCACTTTCCGCGGAACTGCCGGCAGTCTCTTCGGGCAGATTCCGGCGACCCAGCCGAGCGCCGGTCCGGAAAATCTGTTGAAGCAGACTACCAGCGCCGTGACCAACGCAAAATCGGCCCTCGCCAGCGCGTCGACCGCAACCGACCAGATGGCTGCACTCGTCGCCGTCAGCGAAGCCGTGACCATCGCCCGGGCGCTCTACGACAAACTGTATGGCGTCGCCAGTGCGCTCGCCTCGGTGGCCGGCAATACCCAGACCGCCTTCGGCACGCTGGCTACGGACATCAACAATGCCGCGGTCAACGGACGGATAAGCCGCACCGAGCGGACCAACCTGCGAGCCGAAGCGATCACGGTGAAGACCAGCCTGACCGCGCTGCAAACTGCGCTCGTCGACAGCGGAATCGACCCTTTCCCCGGGGAGGTTCTGGCGCAGAATGTCATATTGCAGCAAAGACTCGCCACAGCGACGAGTACGCCCAGTACCGCGAACTTCACGGCGCTGCAGAATCAGGCAGTGGTTCTCGTCAATCTCTTCAGCCTGAGCACGACACCCAATCCGGACCTCACCGCCGCTCTGACCAGTGCATTGAATGCCGCCGCCACGACCGTCGCTGCGGCCGGCAATGCCGCCGCGATGCCGACCGATGCCGCGCTCGTCACAATTGCCAACACCGCCGCGCAAGCCCTTGTTGCTGCCGACGACAGCCTGCGCAACGTCATCACCGCCAGCCGCGTAAATCTTAATTCAAGTGAAATCAGCGTACGGGCAGTCCAGCTTTCCAGCCTGGTAGCGGCAGTCGCTGCCAGCCCCGGCGCCGCATCGGCCGCCGCGCTCGCTGCCGGCCTCGCCGAAATCCAGGGCGTAACGAACGCGCTTGTCACTGCCTCGAGCCCCGTCGTCGCTGCCCGAACAGCAACACTGACAGCCCTTTCCGACGCACTCGGCGCCGCCCAGGCTGCCAGTGACTTCACGCTGATCCAGTCGACCGCCAATACAGCCATCGCCGCGGCCAATACCCTCGCAACGGCAATTGCCAACAATGGCGACAATATTGCCAGGGAGAGTCTGGCGGTGGCGGCAAGCCAATACCTGGCTGCCCAAGCAACCTTCAATGCTGTCCCCGTACCGCCGACAACCCAGGCGGCAATGGTTCCCTATGTGCGCGCCGTACAGGATCCGGCACTCGACATCGGATACTGGGCACAACTTACCGCCCGCAATGCAACAGACATCGCCACCCAGGCGAGAAAGGCGCCTGCCGCCACCAGCGACAACACCGGTTCGGCCTATTACGCCGCCGACCAGGTACTCTCAGGCATCTCCGGATCGAGCGGGTCGCAGTCCCTGCTGCAAGACTATGTCGATGCACCGACCAATACCAGCAAGCAGGCTGCCGCGACAACCGCACTGAACGCGACATTAAGCCAGGTTGACTCCCTGTTGGCCAGCGCCGGCACGCTCGACAGCATGCTCGACAGCAGCAGCGCCGAGGCATTTCCAACGCTCTGGTTCGGCAGCGTCTGCGCCTTCCTGCAACCACCGAGCGGCAGCACTTCGTGGTGGACAGCAAACAACTGGGCAAACACCACGTTCTATCAGATCAGCGACCGTATACGCCCGGCCAGCGGCAAACTGCAGGTCAACGGCACCGGCACCTATCGCGTCGTGGCCCTCAGTGCCGGACGGGCGATCGGCGCCCAGAACCGGGCCACGCGGACAAGCGCAAACTTCCTCGAGGGCATCAATGCCGACGCCTCGCGCGACGGGGACGCCAAGACACCGGTCAGCGTATTTTCGAATGCCCCGGTATCGGGTACATTCAACGACCGGCTCGCCTACTGACTCTCCCAGGTACCCCGCATCTTGTATCGCTTCAAGCTACCGCACCGCAACACTGGCTTCACGCTGGTCGAACTGGCCATCGTGCTGGTCATCGTCGCCCTGTTGACCGGCGGGCTGCTGTTGGGCGTCTCGGCCCAGCGCAACGCGGCGGAGAACATCGATGCCCAGCGCCAGATGGAGACCATCCGCGAAGCCCTGACCGGTTTTGCTCTGACCAGAGGCCGCCTGCCCTGTCCGGCCCAACCTGGCCTGGCCAACACCGACGCCAATGCGGGAATCGAGAACTGCGCCCAGCAGCACGGCGTCCTGCCTTGGGTGACGCTGGGCCTACCTGAGACAGACCCCTGGGGAAACCGATTCACCTACTTCGCCAGCAGTAAATTCACCGCTGCACTTGCTGCCGGAACCCAGGCAAGTTTCACCCTCCTCACGGGCGACCCTCCGGACAACGCCGGTACGGCGAACATCAAGGCCAGCAGCGGCAGCGCCGGCAACATTGCATCCGACCTGCCGGCTGTGGTCGTCAGCCACGGCAGCCGCGGGGCCGGCGCCTGGCAGCCGAACGGCACGCAATTGGCGGGCACCGCCGGCGACGAGTCGGAAAATGCCGACGCCGACCTGACCTTCATCGCCGGCCAGCCGAGCAACAATTTCGACGACCTGCTGACCTGGGTGGTCCCGAGCATCCTCAAATCGAAAATGGTGTCGGCCGGACGGCTGCCGTGACGGCCTAAACCGCTTCTTCCTTCGGATCACGCGCC
>ENA-UOWG01003202-UOWG01003202.1-activated-sludge-metagenome-genome-assembly--contig:-NODE-3202-length-12765-cov-22.716444_pt1 | contig 12765 bp, 18 predicted proteins | sample MGYA00238147_ERZ761563 | MGnify/ENA primary metagenome ERZ761563 (study PRJEB28884, sample SAMN05720216) | anaerobic digester metagenome | isolation source: active sludge of municipal... | reverse complement strand
GAATCTCGGGGGCACGGATCTCAGGGACGCGGATCTCAGGGACGCGAATCTCGGGTACGCGGATCTCCGGGGCGCTGATCTCAGGGGTGCTGATCTCAGGGACGCGAATCTCAGGGGCGCGTATCTCTGGGACTCGAAATTTAACTGGCAGTCGCACGCGCTGCTGTCCGAGATACTCCTCCGTGCGGCTGGCGATAGCGTCGAGCGTCGTATGCTATCCGGGCTGATCGCTGTGAGCACAGACTGGTGCTGGAACCGTTTTCTGTCTCTGGAGCACCCGGAGCGGGCGTGGGCGATTGCCGAGCTGGCGAAGTGGGTGCGGCCGGATGATGGAGCACCGGAAGTTATTCGGGCAGCCGCGCGAGCGGCAGGAGGTGGTTGGTGAACGACAGCGACACAACGATTGACACACGCGGCGAGTCGGTAGTCGTCACGACCGGCGAGCTGCAGACCGTATTCCGACGCGGCGACGATGTGGCAGCAGCGAACCAGATTGCCAGCCTGCACACGCAGATCGAGCGGCTGCAGGAGGAGCGTGACGAGTGCCGCCGCCTGCTGCTGCAGGTGGCCGACGAGTGGGACAGGCTGAACCGTAACAAGCCAGGGAACCGGCCGATTGCGCCAATCGTTTTGTTGCGTGAATGGCGAGAGGCCGCGCGTGCGACGGGAGGTGAATCGTGATTGTGGTACCCAAACACACATCCACCGCCCACCCGTGCGTTCACGGCTGCGGCACCCGCTACGTGGTGACACGGCGGACAGACGGCGGATTGTGGCTGCGGTATACGCCACGCGAGGTGGAGCGGTGCGGGGAGTGCACGAGGAAGGACAAGGCCGAGAAGGCGGGAGGTGGGGAGGAATCATGAGCACGACGATTGACTTGGCAACGGTGCTGGAATCGCATCGCAAATGGCTGCGATCAGAAGCCGGTGGAGCGAAAGCGAATCTCAGGCACGCGAATCTCAGGCACGCGAATCTCCGGGACGCGAATCTCAGGTGCGCGAATCTCCAGTACGCGGATCTCTGGCACGCGTATCTCTGGCACGCGGATCTCTGGGGCGCGAATCTCAGGTACGCGGATCTCAGGTACGCGGGTCTCTGGGGCGCGAATCTCAGGGGCGCGGATCTCAGGTGCGCGAATCTCGGGGGCGCGGATCTCTGGCACGCGGATCTCAGGGACGCGAATCTCAGGGACGCGAATCTCGGGGGCGCGTATCTCTGGCACGCGGATCTCAGGGGCGCGGATCTCAGGGACTCGAAAGTTAACTGGCAGTCACATGCCCTGCTCTCTGAGATACTCCTCCGTGCGGCTGGCGATAGCGTCGAGCGTCGTATGCTATCCGGGCTGATCGCTGTGAGCACAGACTGGTGCTGGAACCGTTTTCTGTCTCTGGAGCACCCGGAGCGGGCGTGGGCGATTGCCGAGCTGGCGAAGTGGGTGCGGCCGGATGATGGAGCACCGGAAGTTATTCGGGCAGCCGCACGAGCGGCGGGAGGGGGCGATGCGTGAAGGCACGGAACAGGACTTAGTGCAGCGACTGCGGCACGCTGCTTATAAGCTCGGCAATTGGTCACGCACAATCCTACGCGCGGAGCCAGAACAAGTCAGCGGTAATGTGCTGCTCTACGAACAAGCAGCCAATGAGATCGAGCAGCTGCGCGCCCGGCTGGCCGAGGTGGAGAAGGAACGGGATGGGCTCGCAACCGAATTCCAGACCATGTGCCATGGTGTGAATCGTCGCTGTGGCGTCGGGATGAACGAACTGCCACTAGTGTCGGTGGATCGGATGGTCAAGCAACGAGACAACCTCGCGATGATGTGCCAGAGATTGGCCTATGCGTGTAGAGGAAATCCAGTTGCAGAGCGAGCAACCGACTTACTGCGACGGATGAGCCTGTTGCGCGGTCCATTGCGCTACGATGAGGCCGCGCGGGCGGCGGGAGGTAAGGGGTGAGCGAGTGCGAGCACAGATATGAACACCTTGATACGTCTAGGTGGCACGACAGCGGCGGCGCAGTCTATCAGATTCAATGGGTGCGAACCGACCGCTTCTTCTGCACTCGCTGCCTGGATATCCGCGAAGTGCGCAAGGAAGAGTGGAGTCGTGAAAAGCCAGATTGGTACAAGTAGCCGCCCGTGAGGCAGGAGGTGAGGGATGAGCGTCTGTGCCCATTGCGGATGCGATCTTCCAGACGCACCGCAATCGCGCTGCCCCACCTGCCGCAGCCAGTGGTGTGCCTGTCCTGACTTGGCCGAGATCAGGATTGCCGCGGCGGCTGTCAGGCTGGCACGGATCGTCGTTCGGCCCAGCGTCGGAGATCAGCCTCGCACCGGCGTGCGCGTCCGCCAGGTTTGGGACGGCAGGAAGCGGAACAGGGCTGCATGGAGGGACTGACAGTGACTAGCGGAAAGCCAGCGACGGCAGAGCAGGTGTACGCCATTCAGCGACTCGCGTCCTGCCGCGATGCTGACGGCCGCTGGGTGCATTCCTACGAGGAGATCGCCGCCCGGCTGCGGATCGATCCTAGGACGGTCTCGCACTACGTCCGGGAGGGCTGCAGACGCTGGCACCTCTACAGCCGGTGGCGCAAAGATTTTCCCGATGTGGGTTGACAAATGCAGCGTCGTTCCCTCAGTATGCGTGCGGAGGGTACGACGATGGGATTCTCGGGCAGGTTCACCGATCGGTTGCGATTCCCGATTCTCCTCGCTGTCGTCACCCTCATACTCCTCCCCCTACCGGCTTCGGCGCAGATTACCGTGCTGCCCACGCGGGGGAAATCCCTCGGTAGTGCGTCTGCGCCGGAGCCGGGCAAGTGGATCGTATTTGCCGCTGGTTTCCTCCCCGTGCAGCCGGTGCTGCTGGATGGCGGGAAAACGATTTTGTGGGAGGGTGATGCGGGCGATTATGCGGTGATCTACCTTCCTCCAGGTGACGCGCAGCCGGTGGTGCAGCGGGTGACACTCGGGGATGCGAAGCCGCCCGATCCACAGCCTGATCCCGACCCCGATCCGCAACCGCCTCCCACGCCCACGAAGTGGCAGGTGGCTATTTTCGTCGAGTCTGCTGACCTCGACACCATGCCGCTACCGCAGCTGGAGATCACCAGCAGCCTGGTGTTCCGCAAGACGCTCGAATCCTCTGGCCACAAACTGCTCGGCGTCTGGGACAAGGACAGGCCGACAACTACTGTCTGCGACGGTGACGTCTGTCGCCAGGTGCCAGTCGGAGGCAAGCACGATGCCTACTGGGCCGCGATCTCCGGCGACCCACTCCCGCGCATCGCCATCGCCCCGATCGGAGGTGGCGCTGTGCAGGATTTTCCGCTGCCAGCCACTGCCGCCGAGCTGCTGCAGCTGCTCCAGGAGGCCCGGCCGTGAGCGTGATCTACACAGCCGACAACTGCCACCAGCTCCTGCGACGGCCATCAACTGAGGATGGTACGCCTCAGTGGTATCCGCGTCAGACGGTCTACGGTGGCCCAGAGGCCGCCAGCATGGGTCTGCGGCCCATCGAGGATTATCCCGACGTCCTGGTGGACTGGGCCGACGCGAAAGAGATCATCGCGTTTTGCCACCAAAAACAAATCTTCGCCATGTATCACCTCGACAACTCGGGGGTGATGGATGCGGGTTGGGACCAGGATGGCTACGGGTTTTGTTGGGCCTACGGACTAACAGCTGCCGTGATGAGCTGTCGGGCGGCCGAGGGCAAGTCCCCGGTCCGCCTCGCACCGTTTTCGCTCGGGTGGCTTGTGAACTGGAGAAACAGCGGCTACTACTGCGATCGTGCGATTGCTGGTGCCAGGCAGAGTGGGATTGCATCGGCAGAGTTTGTGCCTGAGCATACGCTCAACAGCAGCAGGTTCAGGTCAGGCTGGCAAGGCGACGCGCTGCAGTACGCGCCGACCGAGTGGTGGGACACGCGAAAGCCCGATGACATCACCATGCTGCGTCAGACGCTGTCGATACTGCGGACCGGGCGCGCCGGATACGAGGCATTCATTTGGTGGTCCCATGCGCTGGCGTGTGTCGGCATGGATTGGGATGAGTCGCAGCCGAACAATGTAGTGACTATCCACTGGAACAGTCACGCAGATGGGCTGATTCGAATGAGCGGTTCGCGGGGTGTTCCCGACGAACTGTACGGAGTGAGGGCGACGAAACACGTAGATGCGTGAGGAGTATCAAGCCATGAACGAAAATGAAGCACGGCAGTGGATCAGTGAGGGTCTGCGGTGGCTATCGAAGGGCGCGACACTCACGCCGATTACGATCGACGATCAGGCGGTAGCAATCGTCCTGAAGGCCCTCGAGTCCGACGTGATTTGGGGCTGGGCCTGGAGGCTGCTGGATGGATTTATGGACGGGTCCACACTCGTCGAGTCTGAGCCTGTAGCGGACGACGTTTCCGCGGCATCGGCCGAAGTCGGGATCGACCCGCTGACGATCATTGCCATCGTGAAAGCGATCGCTGATCTGATCAAGCTGTTCCGCAAGTAATTCGCCCCGCAACCACCAGGCAGAGAAGGGGCGGTATGATGCCCACACTGTTCGCACAGATCCCCGGCGTGGATGAAGCCGTGCAAGCGGCCCGGCCTGAGGGCTGGGTCAGTATCCTGTTCGTTGCAATCGTCGTGTCGTCGTTTGCTACGCTTGGGTATTTGATCCGCCAGACGATGAAGGAGGCCCGTGAGCGCGAGAAAGAGGCGAGCGCGCGTATCTCACACCTGGAGGACTTCATCCGCACAAAGATGCTAGACTCGCTGCAGTCCAACTCTGTCGTCATGGAGAAGATGCTGGCAGCGGCTCAGTCAATGTGCGACGCGGCCAACGAAATGAGCAGTGCTATCGCGCACTGCAGACTACAGGGCGGCGGCCCACGGGATATCGGGTGATGCGGCACTGCACCGAGATCGAGCGGATTATTGGGGAGGCATGAGCGTGGACCCTATCACCCTGCTGCCCACACCACACCGCAGGCGTTTCACCAAGCGCGCGCCGATTACGATTACAAACGGTGGCGCTGCTGCGCTGACCAACTATCAGGTAAAAGTAACGGTCACGTATGACGCTGACATGCAAGCGGATTTCTCTGACCGCAGCGAGGGTAGCGCTTGTGGATTGGATGCTTGTGCGAAATTGGACAGCGACGGAGCCGACGACTGCGGTTGGCGCTGAAGCCTCTGGTACGTGGAAGGTGGTGGCCTAAATGTGCGTAGAAACGGTGATTGCGAGCGGCGATTGGTCGGGTGAGAGCGATACAGCGGCGCTGCGTGCAGCGGAGGAAAAACTCACAAAGCCGGCCTCGCAGCGCAATACGGGCATAATCATGCTCGACGGTCAATTCATGGTGAATGAGCCGCTGACGTTCGGCACCGAGGCCTCGTGCCCGATCGCGCTGCATTCTGCGAGTCATTCGCAGGTCAGCTGGGTGGGGCCTGCCACGGACGCTCCCATGCTCACGTTTTGCGCCTCGCGGCAGGCGCACTCCCGCGCTTGTATGCTGCAGAACGTGCTGGTCAATTGCCAACGCAAAAAGGATCGCTGCAGCGGCGTGGTGTTCCGCGACCTGCCGCACCATCTGCTGATGCAGAACAGCGAGGTGCTGTGGTGGCGGGGTGTCGGGGTCGACGCGGTAAATTGCTGGTGCAGCGGCCTGCGGGATTCGACGATCCTGGCCGGGAATGGTGTTGCTCTGCGGGCCACCGATTTCAACGAAGGGTATCTGCAGGGTTTGACGGTCCAAGGGACAGACGACTACTGGCCCGCCGACCTGCCGGCAGATCAGCGTGCTGGGATCGTACTCTTTGGACGCGGCATCCTGGCGCAGTCTATTGAACTGGAAGGGTCGCGGTACGGTGACTACCCGCTGATCTATGCGTCTACGTGCCGATCGGAGTTCGACGGCCTGTGGCTCGAATCCACGGTCAACACGCGCGCCAAGATCGTCCTGCACAGCGACGGCAAGCCGCCCGGTGTCTGCGAGCATGTGACGATTTCGCGCGTCGATGGCACGGCCGGTGGAAAGCCAGGGTCGTGCCGCGCGTTCTTGGAGCTGCGCGGTGTGTCCAGAGACATTACCGTGCGGGACAGTTATCTGACGCAATTGGGAGAGTCTGTCGTGTTCGCATCCGATGGTCAGCATAGCGGAACGCGGATCGAACGAGTGGAGACGGCGCATAACACGGTCCCAGCTGACAGCCTCTGGCGTGCAGCAGCAGGGGCAACGATCACACATCTGACCCGATAGGAGAGACGATATGGAAAGCTTATTCACCAGCCGTCGCACCCGTGCTGTTGTAGCCCTGGTCAGCGCCCTGCTGCTGCTCTCTGCTGCCACCGTGGCGGTGACCAGTCCGCTGCCGCCGGGGCCTGTCACTGATTATGCGATGCCGGTATCTGGCCCGTCTGTCAAGATCGTGGGCAGTTCGGGAGATGTGGCTGCCTCGTGCACCAATGACGCGACAACCACTGCACGCATCCTGCGCGATGGTTATCCGATGGGCATCGTGCTCTATGTCGAGCCCGTGAGCGAAAGGATCGCGACCCCATGACGCAATTCCTTCCCCTCACCGCTGGCGGGCTGACGTACGTGCTGTCGTACGACCCGAGCGTTACGCTCGACGTGGCAGCCACAAATGGCACAGTGGATGTGGAGGTGGTGTCGGGAAGCGGCTCTGACGGCACGTACGCGCAAGGCTCTGTCCTGCGGCTTATTGGGCACGCCAACGAGGGGTACTGTTTTTCAGCCTTCAGCGGCGACTTGGTCAGCAGCCTGAACATGCAGACGATCACGATGGACGGCAACAAATCCGTGACGGCTTCATTCAGCGCGATCGTCGGGAATGCCGTGGCGATCAACGCGGCGTGGATTGCGGCGGCGGGAGCGGGACCGTACTACCTCGACAGTGATTACACCACCTACACGCTGCACCAAGACGTGACGACGGACGGGACAGCGTTCGCTATCATTGACGATCACATCACGTTCGACCTGAACGGCTACACGATCACCTACGACAACGCAGCACCCATCACCGTGGCCAACGGCAGCTTTGAGGCGGGAACTGGATCGGTGGCCACCGGCTGGGATTTCACACACGCTCCGAACGCAGAGCGATTCGACGGCGAGTACCTACAGAACGAAGTGTATGATGGCGACTACTCCCTGAAGTTCTCATCCTTCACTGGCGACCAGTATGTCGTGTCGACCGATACCGTGACTCTGGAGGCCAACACTACGTACTCCCTCTCGGGGATGTTTTGGAACGGGAACACGAACTGGGCAGACGGCGTGTCAACATACGCGAAGCTGGTGGGACAGAACGTCGCCAGCGAGCACATCGTCTCCTGGGCGAATCCGAATTGGCGCGGCATCCAGCTCACAGAATCGGTGTTCACCACCGGCGACACCGCCGAAACGTACAAGATCGTTGTCGGCGCCAACAATCCCACCGGGGCGGCGGATTACACGGCCTACATCGATGACATCAAGATACAGAGAACCAAGACATACGGCGTAGCGGTCTCTGCGAAGAGTTGGGATCCAGACTCGTATCCGGGGGTGATGCGATACGGGGAAGCGCCGAAAGCGACCATTAAGAATGGTGCAATCCTCCAAGGCCGGGACAACGCGACGTGGGCTCACGGGATATACAGTCGCCAAACGTACGATATCTCGGTTGACGACATGTCGATCACGGTAGCTGGAGCCAATTCTTCTGCACTACGGGGCCAGGACGGAACGAGTTGGGTGATCACGGATAACGACCTGACCAGCAATGTTCGCACGATCACCAGCCGCGACAATTTCCACGGGACTGTCATATACAACGTCGGCGGAACGATTTCTCGAAATACCATTCACAACGGACCTCATGCAGGTATTTATGCCAGCCAGGGGAACAGCACCATCGACAACAATGTTATTCAGTTGAAGACAAAATACACCAACGCCTTTGCAATCGTGATGCGCAACGCCAGCGAAGCGCACCACAACACGATCAACTGTGGGGTGGGGGAGTTCGCAGCGCGCGGCATCCAAATCAGCGGCAACACAACGGGCAACACAGCCAAAATACATCACAACACAATCACCGTTCAAGGCACTACGGATAACCAAGAATATGGCGGCGCTCAGATAGGCGGCTTCTATGGTATCCAAATAGAAAACTGCTCAGATGTGGAAGTCTATGAAAACACTGTTACCGCCATCGCTTCTGTCACCGATGCGGCAGCATTTCGCATGAACGTTGATGGCGCTGACTCCGGCTCCAATGTATATGTGCATGACAACACCTTCATAGGGCAGCGCACTGGTACTGGCGTCGGTGCCGCCCCGCTAATGTTCACGAACGTGTCAGGACACGAAGTGACGTTTGAACATAATACCCTAGAGTCAAATAGTCTCTTCGTCCGGCGCAGTAGAGCATGTTCGGATATTGTTCTGTCGTTCAGCACCCTGAAGGCAACTGGAGATCTGGCGGAACTCATACCTATCGAAAGCTACAACTGGGATTTCCAACAACTCCACATCATTGAGAACTTGAAGTGGGTTGACAATTCATACTACGATGCCGCCAGCCAAACACTGCTGAAGAACGCCTCGGTACTGAACTTCAACGGTGCTGTAGACCCCTACTCCTCCTTCATCCACAGCTTCACCACAACCTTGCGGGTGGTGGACGGCAGCGATACACCGCTGGCCGGTGCTGCTGTTGTGCTAACAGATAAAGACGACGCTGAAGTGTATTCGGGCGAAACGGGCGATGACGGCACAGTGGACGTCGTGGTGGACGAGTTCCGCACGGTGGGTGACGTGAAGACGAGCTACAGCCCCTACACGCTGTCTGCGACGCATGGTGAGCTGAGCGGCTCACAGGAGTTCACGGCGGACCAGATTCAGACAATTACAGCAGTGGTGGAGTAAATAGTTATGGCAACGTGGTTCGCTAGACAGTCGTCTGTCGACATAAACGCTTCCAATGTCTGGAACGCGGCGGCGGATGGCAGCGGTGCGTGGCTCACATGGGCTAATCTTGGTGTGTCTGACGTGCTGGTTGCCAACGGGTACACGGACATTGCGATCAACGTCGACTTCACATGCGACACCATCACCAACGCAAACACCTATGGTGGGACCGCTGGCGGGCAGTTCACGGTGTCGACGGACGCTGCAAATCGAACTATCACGGCGGATATTGTGGGGCAAAACACCGGCACGGCTACTGCAGGTGGCTGCGTCAATGCTACGCTGAGTAGTACATACACATTAACGATTGACGGCGACGTGACTGGTGGTGGTACTGGAAATGGACGCGGCATGTCTATCGCTGGGTCTAGTGGCAAGTTGACAGTGACAGGCACTGTTACGGGTGGAACGAATACCACCGCTTATGGCATAGCCGTATCGTCCTACACTGCTACAAATACTACGCTGAACAATGTCACGGGCGGCACGACCGGGGCTGGGCCTGCCGCACCTGGCATGTGCGAAGTAGAGCACATGGGTGGCATCATAACTCTGACTGGGATCGCGTCATCGCCGAATAAATGCCAGCAAGCTATTTCCACGATTGGCACTGTCATAATGAGCCCTGGGGCATCGCTCCTTAGTAATAGCGGGACACGGATGTTCCCGATCTCTGGCCGCATCAAGTGGGAAACGGTCGATGCTGGAATGCCTATCACACTGTACGATGAGGCAGGCGATCCGCACGTTCTCAAGGTCCCCGACTACCCCGCCGAAGAGGACGTCGAATCTGGTGTTGACTATGACTACGAAAACTACACCGGCACGCTCAGCGCTAGCTGCGACTACCCCGCCGAGGCTGACGTACAGTCTGGCGTCTCGTTCGGCTCTGGTGTGTACACCGGCACATTCACAGCACCGGCAGTTGGTGATGTCCAGGCTGGTGTGACGTACGGGGGTGGTGGGACAGAGTACGAGGGCACGTTTGCGGTGCCATCTGTGGCCGATGTGGCAGATGGCGTGACGTACGGTGCTGGCGGTACGGAGTTCACCGGCACGCTGGCAATGCTGGGCGAGGCGCAGATGGAAGCCATTCTCGACGCCCGAGGACTGACCGAACCCGCCTCCGACACCGCAGACAGCGTAGCCCGTCGTGGGGCGAGCGAGGTCACGCTGAGCGACGTAGGCAGCGGTGGCGGTGCCATGCACTCCACCACGATTGCCACTCTCGCCTCGCAGACGAGCTTCACACTCACCGCTGGCTCGGCAGACGACGACGCCTACGACTACTGCGTCGTGGTTGTCACCGACGAGTCTACCGCTACCCAGAAATGCGTGGGTGTAATCAGCGACTACACCGGGGCCACCAAGACGGTGACACTCGGTGCCGATCCGGCTATTTTCACGATGGCTGTGGGCGACACGGTGGAGATTTATCCGCCTGTTGGCCTGCGGTGGATCAATGGGGCTGTGGCCGCGGGTGCAGAGACTGTGGAGGCGACGCTGGCCGCTGGGGCGATTACATCGGATGCGTTTGCGGCCGGGGCCATTGACGCTGACGCTATTGCGGATGGGGCTATCGATGCCGCCACGTTTGCTGCGGATGTGGACGATGAGGTACGGGCGTGGATCGTGGACAACTCCACAGGCGACGGCGCGAGGATTGACTCTGCGGCGCTTAATACCTGCACAAGCGTGACTATCCCGGCAATCAAAAACAAGACCGACAACCTACCCAGCGATCCCGCCGACCAGTCCGCTGTGGAGGCTGCGATCACGGCAGCGGCGTCGCCACTGGCGACGAGTGTGGAGCTGGCAGCCGTTCAGACGCACGGCGATTCGACGTGGGCCACGGCCACAGGGTTTCTGGACGCAGCTGACGTGCGAGATGCGATTGGCATGTCTGCCGCCAATCTTGACACGCAACTATCGGCCATCAGCGGGTACGTGGACTGCTTGCCTGCGACGTGGGTGGTTCCGCCAGCCGGAAGCGACTGGACGGCGACGAGGGCGGGATACATCGACAAGCTCAACGTCACGGGCGCGCTCGCGCACAGTGACGCTGCGGCGACGTACAAAGCTGACGTGAGCGGGCTGGCAACGAGTACGGAGCTGGCGGCTGTTCAGACGCACGGTGACACGACGTGGGCCACAGCGACGGGATTCAGCACGCTGGACGCGGCTGATGTGCGGACTGCTCTGGGAATGGCGGCGGCGGATCTTGACGACCAGCTGACTGCAATCGGTGGCACGGTGGACTCGCTGTCGTCTGGCGTCACCGTGAGCGACAAGACGGGGTTCAAGCTCGCCAGCGACGGGCTGGATGCGATTGCGACAACAGCTCCGTCAGGGCCGGCAACGACGTTCCGGGAGATGGTGGTGCAGACGTGGCGATGGTTTTTCAAGCGCGCCACAAAGACATCTGAGTCTCTTGTCACCTACGCGGATGACGGGACGACGCCAATTACGACTCAGGCGATCACGGCCAGCGGGACGGACGAAGAACGAGGGGCGGCAACATGAGTTCCGGGCTGTGCACAATCGTGACGCTGTGGCCAGGGTTCGGCCTGGGCGTGGTGTACCTCCCGATTGTCCATTACCACGTACTCGAGGGGCCGAGCCTGGAGCCACACGACATTGAGGGGCCGTCAGCAGAGTCGCATCTGCTTATCGGGCCATAGGAGGAAGTATGACTCTGGAACGGCATCCAATCAGCGTCGGAGACACACTGACACCGCTTGGCGTGCAGCTCATGCAACGGAATGCAACTGGTGTACTGACCGCTGTGGATCTCGATGGCATGACCGTCAAGTTCAGCCTGGTGGCTGCTGACGGCACTGTCCTGCAGGATGAGACGACTGACGGAGTGACAGTCGTCGATCCGGACAATGGGCTCGTCCAGTATCAGTTCGCAGCGGGTGACGTCGCCAGCGAGGGCGAGCATTTTGGTTGGTTTACTGTATACGCAGGCTCGCATCGTGACACATATCCAGTGGGCGGGAGAAAGCTGCTGATCGAGATCACAGCGGCGGATTAAATATGGGTCCTTCCTGGGCGCGTCACGAACTGCGCCGCCGACCATCGTTACGACCGACACAGACACGCAGAAGCTGTTTTTAGGAACGATGACATGGTAGCTGATACACAACCTTACAAAGTATGGGACACGGACGACGCGAGCGACTACGCAGAACTGATGCGGATGATCCCGTCGGACTTCGTGCAGGCTCTTCCGCGACGCGAGCTGTATGGTTCTCCGCAAGCGGACGAGCTGGGACTGACGCCGGTCGAAGCGGTGCCCGACGTCCTGATCCTGCCCGACCAGTACGACGAGAAGATCAAGGAGGCCCACGATCAGCAGAACATGCCCGTCTACCACATGCGGGCGACGTGGCGGCCTCCCGGATACAAGTACAACCAGAACGGCATCGGGTACTGTTGGACGTGGGGCGGAACCGGATGCCTCATGACCACCCGTGCCTGCGAGGACAAGGACACGGTCTTCCTCGCCCCCGTGTCGATGGGCTACCTCGTGGGGTGGGCCGACAGAGGAAACTACCTCGGTTCGTTCATCCAGGGTGCTCGTGAGCAGGGAATCTGCCCTGCGGTCGACGGCAACATGAACGACCTGCGTCGATCGGCCAGCGTCTGGAACGCAGTCGGTCGCCGCGACGAGTTCAAGCTGGACTTGGTGTGGGACACTCGAAGCAGTGCGATGAAGCAGCACTGCGTTTCGATTCTGTGCTACGGCAGAAGCCTTTACATCGCATACAATTGGTGGGGCCATGCC
>ENA-UOWG01003196-UOWG01003196.1-activated-sludge-metagenome-genome-assembly--contig:-NODE-3196-length-12783-cov-9.510921_pt1 | contig 12783 bp, 10 predicted proteins | sample MGYA00238147_ERZ761563 | MGnify/ENA primary metagenome ERZ761563 (study PRJEB28884, sample SAMN05720216) | anaerobic digester metagenome | isolation source: active sludge of municipal... | reverse complement strand
ATTGCGTTTGCCGTAAGCCGTCTGCCGTACGCCGAGTTCCTTCATGTGCGCTCTGGTTCGTTCCATGGCCTTTACCGTACGCCGTCCACCGTCTGCCGTACGCCGAGTTACTCATAGATCATCTTGTCCCTCCAGATCCGCTCAGGTATAATCGACCCATGAAGCGCGAGATCTTCGTCGGCGGCGTGGGTATCGGCGGCCTTCATCCCGTTTCCATCCAGTCGATGACCAACACGCCCGCCCAGGACGTCGAGGGGACGCTGCGGCAGATCCGCCGGCTGAAGCGGGCGGGCTGCGACATCGTGCGCGTCGCCGTGCCCGAGCGCGCGGCCCTGCCGCCGTTTAGGCGCATCGTGGCCGGCGCGGCGCTGCCGGTCATCGCCGACATCCACTTCGACGCCGCCCTGGCCCTGGGAGCGCTCGAGGCCGGCGCCCACGGCATCCGCATCAACCCGGGAAACATCGGCGGCAACGCGAAGCTGAAGGCGGTCATCCGCCTGGCGGCGCAGCGCCGCGTGCCCATCCGCATCGGCGTGAACGCCGGGTCGCTGGAGAAACGGCACCGCGGCCTGCCGCGGGCCGAGGCCATGGCGCGCTCGCTGCTCGACCGCGTCCGCTTCTTCGAGGAGCAGGGTTTCCGCGACCTGAAGCTGTCGCTGAAGTCGCACGACGTCGCCGAAACGGTCGCCGCCAACCGCCTGGCTGACCGCGCCTGCGACTACCCGCTGCACCTGGGGGTCACCGAGGCCGGCACAATCCTCGACGGCGGCATCCGCTCGGCCGTGGGCATCGGCAGCCTGCTGCTCGACGGCATCGGCAGCACCATCCGCGTCTCGCTGACCGCCGACCCGGTGCGCGAGATCGGCATCGCCCGGCGCATCCTCGCCGCGGTCGGGCTCGGCCGCAACGGCATCGACCTCGTTTCCTGCCCGACCTGCGCCCGCACCTCGGTCGACCTGATTCCGCTGGTCGCCGAGTTCGAACGGCGGGCGGCCCGCCTGCGTCTGGACCGCCGCCTGCGCGTCGCCCTCATGGGCTGCGAGGTCAATGGTCCCGGCGAGGCGGCGGGCGCCGACGTGGGGCTGGCCTTTTCCCGCCGCCACGGTTTCCTGTTTCGCAGGGGGAGGATCGTGGCCAGGGTCGGAGCCGAGGATGCCATCCCGGCGCTGCTGGAGATGATCGGCGGGATGGCGGCGGAGGCGAAAGATGGCTGACATCGTCACTTGCCCGGCCTGCGGCGCCCGCAACCGCGTCCGCGAGGGAATTCAGGGCACGCCTTTGTGCGGCCGCTGCAGGAAGCCGCTGCCGGCGGCAGGAAAAGGGGAGATCCGCGTCCTCGGCGCGGAAAATTTCGAATCGGCGATCCGCCTCAGTCCCAGGCCGGTGCTGGTCGATTTCTGGGCCTCGTGGTGCCAGCCCTGCCGGCTCATGGCCGCCGTGCTGGAGAAGTTCGCCGCCGTTCGCGACGACGTCGTCCTGGCCAAGGTCGACATCGACGCCGAGCCCGGCCTGGCGTCGCAGTTCCAGATCTTCGGCGTTCCCACGCTCGTCCTTTTCGTGAAAGGGCGCGAGGCGCACCGCCTGAGCGGCGCCGTCAGCGAAGCCCGGTTAGCGCAGGAATTCGCCCCCTGGCTTTCGAAGAAGTAACCAAGCGAACTCGATGTGTTAGTGTTAGTGTTTGTGTTAGTAACGGCAAGCAAACGAGCTATTAATAAGAATCAACGAATGGAACGGTGAAGGCAGATTGATTTCGATACCGATCCAGGGCGTAGTTGAGTCAAGTAGTTCGAATCCATGCTGTTCCAAACACAAACACTAACACTAACACAAATAGATCGTTTCTTCGTTCCTATCTCGGCTGCAGCTTGAGGTTGCCGGGCGCTCCGGTGCAGTCGAAGCCGTTCTTGGTGCGCGTGTCGGTGTATCCGGCAGTCCCGGGGAACCTCACCGCATAGGTGAAGGAGGCCGAGGCCTTGGCCTGGGCCGGGACGTCGGCGGAGAAGGTATAGCTCGTGTTGGCCGCCACGGTGAACTGCTGGGTGGCGCTGCCCTTGCTCGAGCTGATGGTCATGCCGATCTTGCCGGCGCCGCCGATGTTCTTCACGTAGCTGAAGAAGCGGAAGCCGTTGGAAAGCGTGCTTTCCTTCGGGCATCCCGAGCAGGTCTCCTGGACGAAGTTGGGGTTGTCCTCGTTGTCGCCGTCGCCATCGCCGCCGCCTCCCGTCTTGCAGGAGACGGAGCCCAGCAACGCGACCGCGACCACCACTCCCAGCACCAGCCAAAGCCGTTTCGTCTTCATGTGAACTCCTTGCCGAAGAGGGGAGCGCTTCGGGGCCGGCATCCCCGGCGGATATTTTGTTGGAATGGAATCGAAAAGTCAACTGACAGAAGGGCGCACGGCTCACGGCGTACGGCATACGGTAAGAGCAAGATACGATCTGATGATATGAATGACCCTGAAGGTGCCAGCAAGAACGGTCAGCCCCTGACTAGAAATCTTAAGCATCCAAGCGAATTGGCCTTCGTTACGTCGAACGTCGAACCTCGAACGTCGAACCTTGAAGCTCTGGAAGTCTTAGTTGCCTTTTATTCTTTCGTATAGGTTCAGCGCGTAGTTGTCGGTCATGCCGGCGATGAAGTCGATGATGCGCCGCGCCAGGCTGTCGCCGGCGGGATAGGGATTGACGAACTCGGCCGGCGCGCGGGCGACGTGGGCATGGATGGCCAGGAGCACGTCGCGGATCTGGGCCTTCTCGATCAGCCGCTCCTCGCGCGAGTAGACGTTGCGGAACAGGAAGGAGCGCAGCCGCAGCAGCTCGGCGAACACCGGCGTCGAGACGGCGATGGCCTCCAGGCCGTTCTGCAGCGTGGCCTCGATGACGTCGATGACGATGGTGTCGATGCGCTTGGCGTACTGGCTGCCCAGCCGCTTGCGGCTCGGCTCGGGGATGTCGCTGTCGGCGATGATGCCGGCGCGCTTGGCGTCGTCGATGTCGTGGTTGACGTAGGTGATCATGTCGGCCAGGCGCACGATCTGCCCCTCCAGGGTGCGCGGCAGCAGCTTGCGCTCCCTGGGGATCACCTCGCCCTGGCCCTTGGAGTGCTTGAGGATGCCGTCGCGCACCTCGCGGGTGAGGTTCAGCCCCTGGCCGCCGTTCTCGAGCTTCTCCACCACGCGCAGGCTCTGCTCGTAGTGGCGGAAGCCGCCCGGGCACAGCTTGTCCAGCACCGCCTCGCCGATGTGGCCGAAGGGCGTGTGCCCCAGGTCGTGGCCCAGGGCGATGGCCTCGGTCAGGTCCTCGTTCAGGTTCAGCGCCCGGGCGATGGTGCGGGCGATCTGGCTCAGCTCCAGGGTGTGGGTCAGGCGCGTGCGGTAGTGGTCGCCCTCGGGGGAGATGAACACCTGCGTCTTGTGCTTCAGGCGGCGGAAGGCCTTGGAGTGCAGGATGCGGTCGCGGTCGCGCTGGAACTCGGTGCGCACCGGTGAGGGCCTCTCGGCCCGCTCGCGGCGGGCGGCGGCGCTGCGGGCGGCGCGCGGGTGCAGCACGGCGTCCTCGCGCGCCTCGAGCTCCAGGCGGATGTTCCTCATGGGTTGCTCGCGCAGTCGGGGCAGCAGAACGAGTCCACGGTGCTCTGCAGCGGGCAGCCGGCGCCGCAGGCGGCCAGCCATTCGCAGCCGCGGCAGCGCTCCATGGCCCAGTCGCGGCGGCGCAGGGACTCCAGGAAATCGTGGCCGTAGATCCTGGCGAACGGATCGTTGAGGATGTTGCCCAGCGGGCGGAAGAAGCTCTGGCAGGGGATCACCGTGCCATCGGGCTCCACCGCCAGGTTGTACTTGCCGGCGGTGCACTGCTTGACGCCCAGGTCGTTCTCCACCGGGTTCAGCCTGCAGTACTGGGTCGGCGTGTACCAGATGAAGCGCATGCCGCTTTCCTCGGCCCGGCGCCGCAGGCGGTTCAGCAGCGGCAGCAGCTCCTCCTCGCCCAGGCCGCGGTCGACGCGCCGCGAGCGGCCGGCGCGGATGATGGAATTGACGGCGAAGGTGGTGGTCCCCAGCCCCTTCAGGAAGGGAACGATCTCCTCGATGCCGTCGCGGTTGGCCCGGGTGATCGTCGTGTTGGTCAGCACGTGAATGCCGGCGGCGACGGCGTTGCCGATGCCGCGCACGGTCAGGGCGAAGGCGTCGGCCCCCACCATGCGGTCGTGGACGTCGGCGCGGGCCGACTCCAGGGTGACCTGCACGTAATCCAGGCCCGCTTCCTTCAGCTTCCGCACGTAGCCGGCGTCGGCCAGGCGCACGCCGTTGGTCAGCAGGCCGGTGATGGCGCCCAGGTCCTCGGCATAGGCGATCAGCTCGGGAAGGTCGTCGCGCAGCGTCGGCTCGCCGCCGGTGAAGTCGAAGTGGGGGATGCCGTTCTCCCACAGGGTGCGGATCGCCCGCCGCCACTCGCCGGTGCCGAGCTCGGCCGACTCGCGGCGCTGGTTGTAGCAGTGGGCGCAGTCGACGTTGCAGCGGTAGGTCAGCGCCAGGTCCATGCGGTAGGGGGCGGAGACCGGGGTCTGGAAGGCCTCGATCGGCTCGATGCCGAAGTAGGTGAGCGGGCAGACGTCGGCGCGGTTGACCAGCAGGTCGATCTTCTCCAGCGTCCCGCGGTAGTCGCGGCCGGCGCGAACGCGGCCGACGCGGAAGGCGGTGGCCAGGCGCCGCCGCGCCTCCGCCTCCGGGAAGTCGTCCAGGAAATACTTGACCATCGCCGTCGCGGTGGCGTTGAGGTGAATGACGCGGTAGGCGTCGACCATGAGGATGGAGCTGCCGTCCCGCTCCACCCGCAAGTGCAGGCGGCGGGCGCCGAACTTGCCGGCGTTGGTGTAATGGTACAGGCCCGGAGCCAGCAGCTGGGCATGGCCCTTGCGGGCGTAGGCGCGCCACAGCAGCGGCAGCAGCGCCGCCAGCACGGCCAGGAAGGCCAGCAGCGCCGGCAGCAGCCCCTCGCTGCGCCCATAGCGGGGGATGCCGAGGTCGACGGCCAGGAAGCGGCCGCGGCTGAACAGCCGCGCCGTGAAGGCGGCGGCGAAGGAGGCGGCGGCCAGCGCGACCGCCGTGGCGGCCATGCCCTTGCGCAGCGAATAGGACTTCATCGCCCGCCTCCGGCGCAGGCGCAGGCGCAGCCGGCGCAGGCGCAGGCACAGGCGCAGGCGCAGCTGTGCCCGCTCCCGCCGCCGTGCCCGCCCGAGCTGGTGGTGGGGGCGGGGGGCGGGTTGCTGACGCGGGTGACGGACTGGGTGAAGGCGGCGCTGTCGCCGAGCAGCGAGCCGGAGAACGCCTGCAGGCTGCCAACCAGGTTGGCGGCCGCGCCCTTGACCCCCTGGCCAACGCCCCGGCCGGGAGCCGCGGACCCTCCGCGTCCCGGCGCGCCCTGCGGGAAGCGCCGGTACCAGGGGCCTGTTTGCCCGGGAAGGAAGACCGTGTCGCGGAGGAATGGCTCCAGCTTGTCCTCGTACTGCGGGTCAAGGGCCAGCCACTCCAGCGACCGCTCCAGCTCCCCGGGCAGCGTCTCGCGCGGGCAGGAGCGGACCTGCTCCCAGGCCTTGTTCATGATCGACAGGTAATAGGCGTTGGTCTCGCGACGCGAGAAGCCGGCCATCTTCTTCTCCAGGGCGGCGATCATGGCCGTGAACATCGCCTTGAGCTTCGCCTTGTCCAGGCGTTCCTCCGCGTCGACGGCGGCGAGGAAGGAGGTCTCGTACTCCTGGAGCTCCGTTTCTCCGCCGGTGGCGGCGTGGTAGCGGTAGTCGCCGGCAGCGGCGACGCGCACCTCGAGCCGGCCCTTCTTCAGCAGCCCGAAGATGACCAGCAGCAGCACCTTGGCCAGGGGCAGCTCCTGGAGCAGCGCCGCCTCGGGCGGGGCCAGGCCGCGCTTGATGCCGCCGCTCTCGATGCCGACGCGGGGCGGCAGGTAACGCTGCAGGCGCCGGCGGCCGCTGCGCACGGCGAGGACGATGATCAGCACGATGATCCACACCGGCGCCAGCGAGAAGACGAAGGCGATCAGCGCGAAGATGACCGACAGCAGCGAACGCAATACGGAGCGTCTCGGCTTTTCGGCCACGGCGGCCACCAGGGCGCGGGGGAAAGAGGCGCCGGCGGCGTAGGGCATGGTGGCGGGCTGGCCGCGCCATTGCCAGACATAGACGACGCGGTCCCCCTCGAGGCGCATCTCGCTGGGCTTGTAGCCGCCGGCGCCGAAGTCATGATACTTCACGCCGTCGGGCGTGCTGCCGGGCGGGAGGTTGAAGCGGATCTCGATGCGCTCGGCGCTCCCCGAGACGAACTTGCGGTCGTACCAGGTGGTCTTGAACTGCAGCGAGGCGAAGCCCCCGTCGTCGCTGTCGGGGAAGACCATGCGCGGGAGCAGGATCGAGAGCTCCAGCGTGCCGCTTGCGCCGGGGCGAATGGCATGGGCGCCGAGGTGGACCTCGACGCCCGGCTTGACGTATTCGGAGCGGCGGATGTCGCCGATGCTCGCGCCGGCGATGGCGGCCCGTGCCGAACCCAGGTCGTAGTCCTCGTTGGGCATGCCGACGTCGACGATGTCGACGGGATGGCTCCCCGGCTCGGGGATGAAGGTGATGGCGTAGCGCAGTTCGACCTGGCCGTCGGCCCGGACGGTCAGCTCGGCCGCGAGGTCGTTCACCTGGAAGGAGTAGTCGGCGGCCAGCGCCGGCAGGCACAGGGCCAGCGCCAGGGCCGCGATCCGCGCCCGCCTCACCATTTGGGCTCCTCCTCGATCTGGTACTGGCTGTGGCAGTAGGGGCAGGAGATGAAGACGGCGCCCAGACGCACCTCCATGGCCTCCTTCTTCAGCTCGGCGCCGCAGTTGCGGCACTTCAGCAGCTGGGTGCTGACGTCGCCGCCGATCTCGATCCGCTGCTGGACGACGACCTCGCGGCGGCGGCGGAAGGCCAGCCAGGCGAGGAAAAGGGAAGCGGCGATCAGCAGCAGCCCGACGGCGACGCGGCCGGTGATCAGGAACGCCAGGCCGATGACGAAGATGACGAAGGAGAAGCCCAGGGCCAGCACGTTTTCCATGGCTGGAACATAGCAAATCCCCCCCGCGTTTGCAACATCAAATACAAGTGACGCGTGACGCGTGACGCGTGACGAGTAAGAAAAACCTTGCGTACGGCACACGGCGTACGGCAACAGCACGAACTGGGTTGCGTGATGAGTTGAGAAGGTTCTACGTTCCACGTTGGAATGAGCTCCGTTCTCGGAGTTCGGTTGATAGTGGACGGTGTGCGGCAGCAGCAGATAAATGGCCTGGATCATGGTCATGTCCTCCCTAAATCGTGTACCGACTTCTGCTCTTTGTTGTTCCTGACACATGATGATCGTTTCCGGCTTTCTTGCTGGCACTGACACAGTTGCTGACACCTCGAGATCGTTCATGCGGCTGCCGTCCGCCGTACGCCGTCCGCCGTCCGCCGAGCCTCATTTCGTCCGGTTGCAAAGATATGATATAGTGCGGACGATGAGCCCGAAACGCACCTTGCTTCTCGCCGCCGCCCTGGCCGCGTTCCTGGTCTTCGCCGCGATGCCGGCAGCGGCGGCGGACGCGGCCGGCCATTTCCGGCGCGTGGTCTTTGCGCCGGCTTCGCCGGCGGCCGGGCGGCCGGTCCTGTTCACGGCGAGCGGCTTCCGGACGCCGGGCCTGCTCAAATGGGACATGGGGGACGGCACGGTGCTGGTCACCGGCGGCCAGGCCGCCCCGGGCGACGACGCCACCCTGTCCTACGTCTATGCCGTTGCCGGTACTTACCTGGTGAAGGTCTTCGACGATGGCGGCAGGGACCCCGTGCCCGCGACGGCCGTCGTCGTGGAAGTCTCCGCCGCCGCCGCGCCGCCCCCGCCCACGACGCCTCCGGGACAAGAACCCGGACCGGCCGAGCCGGCTCCGCCGACCCGGGCGGAAGCGCCCCCGGCGGCGGCGCCGCAGCCGCCGGCCGCTACAAGCGCTGAAGCGCCGGTTGCCGCAGCTCCGGTCGAGCCGACCCCCGACGAGGACGCGCTGGCGCCCCGTTCCCGAGGCGGCCGGCCGTTCATCAAGCTCGGACCGTTCGCCGGCTGGTTCCAGCCGCGCGACGCCTGGGTCAGGAAGATCTATGGCGACGGCGGGATGCTCTACGGCGCACGGGTCGGCCTCCACCTCTGGAAGGGCTTCTACCTGTGGATCGGCGCCGCGCATGCCCGGCTCGCCGGCGCCACGACGCTGACGGGCGAAACGACCGCCATGACCCTGCTGCCGGCCAGCGCCTTCCTGCGCTTCCATGCCACGCTGGGGTTCCTGCGGCCCTATGCCGGCATCGGCTACACCTACCTGGGGTTTCTCGAGACGTCTTCCCTGGGCGAAACGAGGGACTGGGTCGGGAACGTCGCCTATGAAGCCGGGCTCGAAGTGCGGCTCCACCGCCATCTTTTTCTGGATTTGGGCGCCCGCTACGACGAGCTTCGCGTCTCTCCGACCGGTTTCGAGGTCGACCTCGGCGGCCTCCAGGGTGGGGCGGCGCTGCTGCTTTCTTTTTAAAAGTCGGCTTTTTGGTTGACAGGGGGCCAAAAATATAGCAATATAGTATTTAATATAGCTCTCCTTAATGGATTTCAAAGATAAAATAAAAGAGCAAATCTCTATCGTCGACGTTGCTTCGCTTTACGTGAGCCTGAAACCGGCAGGCAAGAACTTTAAAGCGCTGTGCCCTTTCCATAGCGAAAAAACCCCGTCCTTCTTCGTCATGCCCGACAAGAACACCTTCAGCTGCTTCGGCTGCCACCGCTTCGGCGACATCTTCACCATGGTCCAGGAGATGGAGAACATCACCTTCGTGGAAGCCATGCATTTCGTCGCCGACAAGTTCAACATCCCCTTTGAAAAAGGGCGCTCCCAGGGGGTGAAGAAGGATGAGTACCTGCAGCTGAACGAAACGGCGCTGGAATATTTCCGTCAGAGCCTGAACTCCCCGGGCGAGGGCCGGGCGGCGCTGGACTATCTCCTGCGCCGGGGCCTGACGCGCGAGACCATCGAGCTCTTCGCCATCGGCTACGCTCCCGATTCCTGGGACGGCCTGGCCGGGCGGCTGCGGCAGAAGCGGGCGCCGCTGGAGAAGGCCGTGGAGCTCGGCCTGCTGGTGCGCAACGAGAAGGGGCGCATCTATGACCGCTTCCGCGGCCGCGTCATCTTCCCCATATTCTCCGAGACCGGCGCCATCCTGGCATTCGGCGGCCGCATCGTCGTCGCGGCCGGGGACAGCGCGCCCGGGGCGGCCCCGGTTGGGGCGAAGTACCTGAATTCACCCGACTCGCCGGTCTACCGCAAAGGCAACCACCTCTTCGGCTTCCACCTGAGCAAGAATCCCATGAAGGAGGAGAAGGCCGGGCTGCTGGTCGAGGGCTACCTGGACATGATCAGCCTCTACCAGGCCGGATTCCGCCATGTCGCCGCCTCGCTGGGCACGGCGCTGACCGAGAAGCAGATCCACCTGCTGAAGCGCTTCTGCGGGCAGATCCACCTCTTCTACGACCGCGACGCCGCCGGCGAGGCCGCCACCATCCGCAACATCGAAAAGCTGTTCGAGCAGAACGTCAACCCCGGCATCGTTCTCATCGAGGGGGCGAAGGATCCCGACGAGTTCGTGCGCGCCAGGGGGGCGGAGGCCCTGCGCGGGGCGCTGCAGCACCCCGAGGACGGGTTCAACTTCCTGCTGGGCAAGGCCGCGCGCGAGTTCGATTTCCGCGATCCGGCCGGCAAGCGCCGCGGGCTGGACATGGCCCTGGCCGTCGTCTCGCGCATCGGCGACCCGGTCATACGCGAGGAGTACGTGCAGCGCCTGGCCTCCTTCTTCCAGGTCCGCGCCGAGCTGCTCCGGACCGAGGCCGCCCCCTCCGCCGCCGCCGCCGCCGGCAGCGCCGAGCCGCTGGCCATCAGCCTGATGGAGGAGAAGATCCTCGAGGCCGTGCTGCGCGTACCCGACGTGGTGCCCGAGATCCGCGAGTTTTTCGACGACGAGCTGCTGGCCGCCCTGGCCGGGCGCAACATCATCCGCCAGCTGTTCGCCAGCCATGCCCGCTGCGGCGAGTTCCGCTTCGCCGAGATCAACCAGCGCCTGACGCCCGCCGAGCAGGCCCGGCTGCATGAGGTGTTCGCCCGCAAGACGCTCGCCTGCAAGGAGCGCGCGGAGATCGAGAAGGACATCATCACCGGCATCAAGAATTTCCAGCTCAAGCTGGTCCGCAACCGCACCCGCCTGCTGAACCAGGAGATCGCCGCCGCCGAGCGGGAGCGCGACGGCGAGAAGCTGAAGCGGCTGATGCGGCAGAAGGCCGACCTGGTCGTCCGCCCCAGCCGGACCGACCGCTCCCCGGAGGGACCGATTGCAAAAGAAAACTGAGAAGAAAGACACGGCCAAGCCCGCAGGGAAGCCCGCCGCCCGGGCCGCGAAAGCGCCGGTCGCCAAAAATGCGGCCGGGGCGGCGAAACGAGCGCCCGCGCGCAAACCGCTGCCGGCCGCTCCGCGGCAAGCCGCCGTTCGGCCGGCGGCCAAGGCCGCGCCGGCGCCGAAAAAGCCGTCCGCGCCGCCGCGAAAGAAGCCGGCCCCGCCGGTCCAGAAAAAGCCGTCCGCGCCGCCGCGGAAGAAGCCGGCCCCGCCGGTCCGGAAAACGCCGGCCGCGCCGCCGCAAAAAAAACCGTCGGCGCCGGTCCGGAAAATGCCGGCCGCGCCGCCGGCCCGCAAGCAGCCGCCCAAGCCGGCCGCGGCGGTGGCCAAGGGCGCCGTTTCCTCGGTCATGCTCCGTGAGCTCGTGGCCCGGGCCCAGGCCGAGGACGGCAAGATCAGCCATGAGGCCTTCATGAACTTCCTGAGCGAGAACAGCCTCCTGCCGCGCAAGAAGGAGATCGTCGCCCACCTGGAGGCCAACAGCATCCGCATCCTGAAGAAGAAGTCGCTGCTGAGCCTGGAGCGGCTCAACGAATACAACGCCTTCCGCGAGAGCTTCGCCAAGGAACTGAAGGCCATCCTCAAGCGGGTGAAAAAGGGACTGGGCATCATCGAGGCCGCCGCCATCAACTACATCTTCGGCGGCGAGGAGACGGTGCGCAAGAACCAGAAGTTCATCAAGCACTTCCTCAAGGAGAACGACATCAAGCCCGCCAAGGCCCCGGCCAAGAAGGCGGCCAAGCCCGGCAGCGAGCGCTCGGAGATCGTCGGCGACCCGGTGCGCCAGTACCTGCGCGAGATGGGCAGCGTCAACCTGCTGTCGCGCAACGAGGAGATCAGCATCGCCCGCAAGATCGAGCGCGGCGAAAAGAAGGTGATCAAGGCCCTTTCCAAGACCAACATCGTGCTCAACCTGGTGATCAAGCTCGGCCAGGACGTGCTGGAGGGGCACAAGAGCATCGACGAGGTCATCGAGGTCAGCGAGGACATCTACGACGAGTCCAAGAAACAGGAGCTGCGCGACAACTTCCTGCGCCAGTACGAGGAGCTGAACCGCCTGAAGCGCGAGTTCAAGAACCTCAAGAAGTCGCGCTCCTCCAACTTCATCCGCGCCAAGAAGCTGGTCGAGATCACCCACCTGATCCAGGACATGTCCATCCTCGACGAGCACCGCCGCGAGTTCATCAAGAAGATCATGGATCTTCAGGAGAACTACGAGCACGTGCGCGAGCGGGTGAAGAAGCTCCGGAGCCACATGTCCCGCCTCTCCTCGCGCTCGGCCGAGCGCAAGCGCATCGCCGGCGAGATCGAGGAGCTGCACAAGCGCCTGGAGCGCAACAACGAGAAGTTCGAGACCAACGAGGAGGACCTGGAGAAGACCTGCAGCGACATCCGCGAGGGCCTGAAGCTCATCGAGATCTCCAAGAACGACCTGGTGGAGTCCAACCTGCGCCTGGTGGTGTCCATCGCCAAGAAGTACATCAACCGCGGCCTGCAGTTCTCCGACCTGATCCAGGAGGGGAACATCGGGCTGATGAAGGCGGTGGAGAAGTTCGAGTACCAGCGCGGCTACAAGTTCTCCACCTACGCCACCTGGTGGATCCGCCAGGCCATCACCCGCGCCATCGCCGACCAGGCGCGCACCATCCGCATCCCGGTGCACATGATCGAGACCATCCACAAGATCAACCGCACGCAGCGGCGCCTGGTGCAGGAGCTGGGGCGCGAGCCGACCGAGGACGAGATCGCCAAGGAGAGCGCCTTCACCTCGGAGAAGATCCGCAAGATCCTCAAGATCGCCCAGGAGCCGATCTCGCTGGAGACGCCGGTGGGCGATGACGACTCGCACCTGGGCGACTTCCTCGAGGACGAGAGGACCGTCTCGCCTCCGGAGATCGTCTCGCAGATGAACCTCAAGGAGCAGCTGGAGGCGATCCTCTCCACCCTGACCGAGCGCGAGGCGCGGGTCATCCAGATGCGCTTCGGCCTGAACGACGGCAACGAGCACACCCTCGAGGAAGTGGGGCAGGAGTTCCAGGTCACCCGCGAGCGCATCCGCCAGATCGAGGCCAAGGCACTGCGCAAGCTCAAGAAAAAATCGAAGAAGCTGGTCAATTTCCTGGATAAACCTGAGAACTACAAGTAACGAACTACAAGGATCCGGAACTGGTCAGCGGCTTTCAGTCCGACGGTCCTTCAAGGTTCCACGTGCCACGTTCCACGTACCAAGTTAAGGCACTTCTCCAATGCTTTTTTCTGAACTTGGAACTTGGTACGTGGTACGTGGAACCTCGA
>ENA-UOWG01003194-UOWG01003194.1-activated-sludge-metagenome-genome-assembly--contig:-NODE-3194-length-12790-cov-35.309698_pt1 | contig 12790 bp, 14 predicted proteins | sample MGYA00238147_ERZ761563 | MGnify/ENA primary metagenome ERZ761563 (study PRJEB28884, sample SAMN05720216) | anaerobic digester metagenome | isolation source: active sludge of municipal... | reverse complement strand
CGTTTCTGGCGGCTTTTCGATCCATAAAAGCGTTTAAGGCCGAGGCGAAGTTTTCTACCTGGCTGTGCCGGATTGTCATCAATTGCGCGAAGAACCGCCTCAAACAGCGCCAGAGCCTTTCACGTTACGGAAGCGCCTCTTTGGAGAGAGTGGCCGCCGAGCAGGGCGATTGCGCTTGCTGCCTTGCCGCATCTAATGAAAATGATCCGGCTTTACAGCTGGAGCGTAAAGAGTTGGAAGTCGAAGTGCAGAAATGCATCTCGATGCTTGACGGTGATTACCGCGAAGTTATGGTCCTGCGGGACATTCAGGGTTTTTCGTACGAAGAGATCCGGGAGGTTTTACAAATACCTGATGGAACCGTGAAATCCCGGCTGTCGCGCGCGCGATTGGCCGTAAAAGATTGTCTGAAAAAAGTCATGGGTGCTTTATGAAAAAGTGTTCCGCTATCGAAAATCTTCTGCCGCTTTATTCGGAAGGCATTTTAGCCGATGCGGAAAAGCGGGTGGTTGAAGAACATTTGTCGGAGTGTACAACCTGCCCAAAAGAGTTGGACTATCTGCGGAAAGCAGGGCAGCTTGCTAATCACCTTCCCGATGTGGAGGAGCCAATCTGGTTTCAGCAAAAAATTATGGCGCGGGTGCGCGAAGAGGCTGATAAAAAAAGTTTCACGCACAAGTGGTTCTATCCGCTCAAGATCAAGATCCCTGTGCAGATTATGGCAACCATCGTTATCGCGGTTCTGGCCGTTTATATATACCGGTCGGGCGATGAGCAGGTGAAACAGATTTTGCCGGGTGCCACAAGACCCGTTATGGAGATGCAGAAAGGACAGGCGCCGGGGCAAATGCCGCAGGCAGCAGATATGGCTTTGTCTCCGGCTGCTCCACCGGAAAAAGTACCTCCCCGAGAAAAATTAAAACAGGACAAGCAAACGCCGGTTCAGGTGGTCCGAGGGGGCGTTCAAAAATCAGAGTCGCCGGAAAACAAACCCAATTCCGCTAACGAGTCCGATGTATCTCGAGCGAAAGGATTGGCGGAGAGTAAAGACGAAGCCCAAGGGACGTCTTTGGCTGAAAAATATGAATCAGCCCGGGCTTTGCAGCGGATAGCTGATCAGGGGGAAAAAGCGGCAAAGCAAGCTTTGCCGACATTAGCCAAAAAGAAAGAATCGGACATAGCAGCCGCCCCCGCCGCGCCTCAGTCGATGGGAGCCTTCGCAGTCGCGCTGCCACAGGTCAAAGTAGTCGTGCGGGTTAATGATCTGAATACCGCTTTAGCGGAGGTGGAAAAGGTTCTTGCTCAATACGATGCAAAAAAAGTGACGAAGCAATTGGCGAGGGGTGAGGCGCTTGTCCTTGCCGAGGTTTCAGGCAAGAATTGGAAAGACATTCTCTCGAAGTTAAAAAGGATAGGACAGGTGGACGAAAAAGTCATACCCGCCGATAAGGGCGAGATCAGTTTGAATGTGTTAATAGAAATATTGTGTCCGTAGTTAATGATAAGATCAGATTGCCCGGTTTTGATTGTCGGGCGGTTAAGGAGTGCCGATTTCATCCCTGTTTTTTTCTGTTTAAAAAAAACGTTGAGTAAAGCGGGAGAAACGCCTGGTCAGGGGAAGAGAAGCCTGGATTTTTTCCAGCGCAGCGCGGGTCGCTTCCTCGCCGATAGCGACAAGATCCTTTGCCCGGCTGAAGTCCGTCCAGTGAAGATCTCCCACAGCGGGATGGATAACGACATCCGCGTTTTTAAGTTCGGCGGCTTCCAGTGCGTTGGCCGTAATTTCTCCGGCACGGTATAAAACATCTTTGGCTGTTGTAATGCCGGTGTCCGCCGGTAGATCGCGATCCACCATGACGGCGATCACAACATCTGCTCCGGCGGCGCGAGCCGCATGGACAGGTACAAGACTCGTCACGCCGCCGTCGGCCAGTAGCCATTCACCCAGACGAGTAGGTTCAACTGCTCCGGGAACGGAGCAGCTTGCCAACACCGCCTGACGCAGCGAGCCTTCACTCAAGACAACCTGCTTGCCTGTGATCAGGTCAGTGGTCACGGCTTGAAAGGGGATGCGTGTGGCACGGATATCCACGTCAGGGATAAAGTAATTGATGAGAGATTGAAAATCCTCAGCAGGCATGATGGAAGGTTGGAATAAAGCCCGAACCATATAATATTGGTTTTTGGTGAAAATCTGTATCTTTTGAAAAAAACTTTTTGGCCCCGGTGAAAACAACATGCCGACGGACTTGATGGCGGATTCCTCAAATTCGGGACTCTTCAGGTAGGCATCGGCTTTTGCCGTAATTTCCCGCGTTGTCATGCCCAATGCATAAGCGCCGCCGATCAGGGCGCCGGCGCTGGTTCCTACGATCAGATCGATTTCAATACCATGCTTGTTCAGAACATTGATGACACCGATATGAGCGAAACCGCGAGCTCCACCGCCACCCAGGGCGAGGCCAACTTTTTTGCCAGTCCATTTCATGATAGGTTGCTCCACCAAACCGTGAATCTTTTTACCAATACCACTCTCGCCTGTCAACTTGATACTCTTTAACAATGATTTTTTATAGTGTTGACATCCTTTTCTTTTACTCCTATAGTTTCTCCCTGTGAAAGAAATCCGTTGTCCATTTATTTTAAATGGAAGGCTTAATCTGTAAGTAAAATGGTATGCCCATACCGGTCAACCAACAAGACAGGAGGAGTCAACATGTCAGATCTAAAAGAGTATTTAGGCCCATTATGGCGTGATGAAGCGCTCAGAAGGCTTCAGTCGGAACTTACCCCGGAAAAGATGAACAAGGTCACAACATCGATGTCCAACATTTATAAAAACTGTCCCGGCGGTGTGGAACTGTTTCTATTTATCGCATGTGAAGACGGGAAAGTTACCCGCGTGGAAACGGGAACCGGCGAGCCTCCCCAAGCCGAATTTAGAATCATCGGCAATTATGAAACTTTTGCCAGAATTTCCCGCGCAGAACTTGGTGCACAAAAGGCTCTGATGACCGGAAAACTTAAACTTAAAGGTAATTTGGCAAAAGCGCTCAAACTCGCAGCCGTGTCAGACCGACTTAATAAAGTTCTGGCTCAGATACCAACTCAGTATTAACCGAAGGGAGATAAATTATGCCCAGAATATTAGACCCCCAAGACAAGTATTACATAGACAATCCGGGACGCGTCAAGGCGATACAGGCCCAAATGCATAAGCGCGGCATTGATGTGTATCTCGGTTCGCGCATCCGTACAATGAGTTTTGTGATGGATACGTTCTGCCCGTGGAGAAGTTATATTGTCATTCCACCGGAAGGACAACCCACTTATTTTACGTTTGTTGTTGACGCGCTGCGTGTGGGTGATGAGACATGGATTGACGGTGACCATGTTCGCGCCTACGGACCGATGGGCGGTATGGATCAGGTTTCCGCTATCACTGATTTTATTAAAGACGAACTCGGCATCAAAAAAGGACGCATCGGCTATGAGGACGGGATTTCCGCCTATACAGCCGAAGGTAATCTTTCCCATTGGGAATACACTCATTTTAAAGACGCACTTCCCGGTTTTGAATGGGTCAATTCACACGATATTATTGATGCACTTTCTCTCATCAAAGATAAAGGCACTATTGAACGATTCCGTACCGCATCGTTGATTGTTGATGAAGGGCATAAAGCGGCGCGGGCAGCTCTGGAAAGCGGCGGTTACAGGGGAATGACTGAAACTGTGATTGCTGGTATCGCCGCGCTGGCCATGCGCAAAGCAGGCAGCGTGTCGGAATGGAATTTTGCCGGGCTTAATGAAATTTCCAGCGGATTCCGCACGGGCTTGGGCGCCTGTACGCCGCCTACCACCAAAGAGATCAAGGCAGGTGAACCGCTGATGCTGGATTTTCATGCAATGTTTAAACTGGCGCTGGGCGACCACTCGCATAATTATCTGATCGGGCCGGCAACAAAACGTCAACGCTGGCATGCGGATAATTTTGTCGCGATCATTCAGAAGGTAATTGATAATTATCACGCCGGGACAACACCCGGGACACTTGCTGCCATGATGATGGACTTTGCCGAATCCCGTGGATGCGGCGATTTTATCCAGCCGGCCTGTGAACACGGGATCGGTCTTTTTGGTGATGAGTGGAGGATCGGCGCTATTGTCAATCCCGACCTTCCCTACTGGACGGACCAGGATCACGTCTATTCAGAAAATGAAATGGTCGTCTGCGCAATGCAGTACGCCGCGCCGGAAGAGAACATCGGATTCCGTTATGAAAATGATATTGTCATCACCAAAGACGGTTGCGAGGTTTTGTCGAAATATCCGCTCGGTATTGAAGAAATTTCATAAAACCTGACAGGCATAAAATTTCAGGTTGTCAAAAGAGAATATGTGATGAAACTGTAAAAAGTGAAAAAACCTCAATTTTTACAAATGGCTTTAAAGGTCAAGGAAGATTGATAAAATGAAATCATTTTGGCTGTGTTTTGTGCCGCTTTTTGTGGCCGTTAACGCCATGGGTGTTTTGCCGGTGTTTATCAACCTGACGGAGGGTGTTGAAAAAAAGCAAGTCAGGAAAATCATTCTGCAGTCAATGGTAACAGCGTTAGTTGTGGCTATCGCATTCATCGCGGTGGGAATGTGGATCTTCAGGTTTTTAAATATCACCGTCGCCGACTTTATGATCGCGGGAGGTACGCTTCTTTTTATCATTTCCATTCGTGATATTCTTGTCGCCGAGAAAAAAACATCCATGGTTGATCAGGATAGTGTCGGTGCCGTGCCGATTGGTGTGCCGCTAATCACCGGCCCGGCCGTGTTAGCGACATCCCTGATTCTGATCAGTGAACACAGCGCAGTGATGACGTCACTGGCCCTTGCTGCAAATATTCTGATTGCGGGTGGAATGCTTTTCATGGCGCCGTTTATCAACCGGGTGCTGGGAAAAACAGGTTCAAAAACCATATCCAAAATCATCAGCCTGCTTCTGGCAGCTATCGGTGTAATGATTGTCCGCAGAGGCATTGCCATGTTTATCGCCGGAGGGATCCAGGTTTAATTCATCGGCTAAATGGCGTGTGGTGACAGGATCGGATTTGCGGGGTAATCCAGCCCGATCAGGCGGCGGACTGATTTCCGCCGCCGGCATCCTGTTCATGATTGCCCAACCTCCGATATCCGGCGCAGCATTGGCAACTAAGAGCGGAAACGCTGCTAGGGTATATACTTGAATGATACCCTCAGCTTGACACGATATTCAACCACTTTATTTTTCTCGATTCTCATGTCCAGCTCCTTGACTTCCGCAATGCGGATTTCCTTCAGGCTCTTGGACGCGGTTTCCACAGCCTTTTTGGCCGCGTCTTCCCATGATTTTTCACTGCCCCCGATAATTTCAATGACTTTATAAATGTTGCTCATGATCCTACTCCTTTCTGTTTGATGCGTTGAAAGCCTCTAAACGTCACACACCGGCTTTGGTGATCCGGTAACAATGGATAATGCCAGCTGTCCGTTGCAAGGATCCATGCCGAAATGCCACTGCCCGAAAAGGCGTCAACCGATGAAAACAAACGAAAAAATATTCAAATACAATATTGGAGAGAGTACTATCAGAAAATTAGGTAAAACCATTGGAGATCTGCATAATATCGCTTGGAAGATCGGATACAGAATGATGATCAAATGTGGCTGCCATTATACCTCTTTTGAGGAAATCGTCAATCAGAGAATGGAAACAGGCTGATTGCTTTCGACAAACATTTGATTTTCAATGAAAATCAGCGTTCTTGTCCCCAGCGAGTGCCGGGGAAAGAATCTTATCAAAATATTTCAAAAGCGCTGTCTCAGGCCATGTATCGAAGAAACTTAATGCCCGCAAGACGAGCAGTTCGATGAAGAGCATGACGAGCAACCGGAGCTGTTGGATGCACTATTGCCCGCGGAAACGCCGGAACGCATGGAGGAGTATTTACCTTTTCCCACCTTGGAAACCAGCTTATGAGTCTTTTTAGATTTGCATTTCGGGCATACGGCGTTAGGCTTTTCGCTGAGGCTCAGCGTAACCACTTCAAATTGTTTTTTGCATTTATCGCATTCAAATTCGTATATCGGCATAACTTTTTATTCCTTACTTTTTCTTTCAATCTAGAGATTAAGACGGAAAATGTCAATACCTGCAAGGTAATTCGGGCCTGCAATTGTCCATTGACATAGCATGTCCTTCTTCTTATACTGCCATGAATGGAAAACATATTTTCTCCGCAAATTATTTGCTTTATCGAAAGGAAGTCATGAAGGAAAAAGGTAAATTAAAATCGATTTTTACGAAGTCAATTCATGCCGGAGAGGACCGGGCGCGCTATGCTGATTCCATTACCACGCCCATTGTTCAGTCATCCACTTATTCTTTTAAGGATAGCAAGGAAATCGAAGCTTACACCAAGAACGACAAAAAACGGTACGAGTACGGACGATACGGAAACCCTACAGAGAAAGTAGCAGAACGTCGCCTGGCAGAACTCGACGGCGCCGAGGAAGCCTTGATGTTTTCTTCGGGGATGATGGCGATTGCCACAACCATCCTGGCGTTGGTGCAGTCTGGGGATCACATTGTCATTACCGATGATTGTTATGGGAAAACGTTGGAATTTTGCAGATCCTATCTCAAGCGGTTCGGCATTGAATGCACAATCGTGCCTTTTGGCGATTATGAGGTGCTGGATGCTGCTATTAAAAAAAATACACGTTTTATTTTTTCGGAATCGCCGACTAATCCGTATCTCAATGTGTTTGATATGGTTAAATTCAAACAAATCGGTGACAGACACAAAGTCATCACTATCATTGATTCGACATTTGCCACGCCGTTCAACCAGCGGCCGCTCGATTACGGAATAGACCTGGTAATCCACAGCGCGACAAAATATCTTGCCGGTCATAACGACATACTGGCCGGTGTGCTTCTGGGGAAAAAAGAGCTGGTCAGCAAGGTCCGCGAGCTGCACAAATCTATGGGCGGGGTCATTGATCCGCACTGCTGTTATCTGCTCTTGCGCGGGCTGAAAACATTTCCGCTGAGGGTAAAGGCGCAGAATGAAAGCGCGCTCAAGATTGCCGAATATCTGGAAGGGCATCCGAAGATTGAAAGAACCTATTATCCCTTTCTGAAAAGTCACGCCCATTATTTGATCGCCAACGAGCAGATGAAAGGTGGAGGCGGCGTTGTTACCTTCACTGTCAAAGGCGATCTGGACGCGGCGAAACGGTTTATGGATTCACTCGAGATGATCTATATTGCACCCAGCCTGGGTGGCGTAGAGACGCTGATTACGCATCCCGCTACGGTGACCTATTATCGGTACACCAGAGAACAGCGCTATGAACTCGGAATTGTCGATAATCTTTTCCGATTGGCCGTCGGTATTGAAGATGTTGAGGATATTATAGCCGACCTCGAACGAGGATTTGCCAACATCTGATTGAATCGCCAATCTCCAACGACAAACCGTTTCAGGAGAGAATCCCGTGCTCTCCGATTATTTCATACCTAGTTCGTCCACCTTTATAATGCATTCGGAATAACGCTTTTGATCAGGACGGGGGTTTTTATGGCGGATGTAATCATTATCGGAGCGGGTTATGCCGGAATGAGCGCCGCGGCGCTTCTGGCTCACGCCGGCAGAAAAGTCGTTGTCCTGGAAGCATCAGGCATGATCGGTGGCCGGGCCCAATCTTACAGGGACGAACAAGGTTATACCCGCGAATACGGCGCTCATTCGCACAGGCTTGCGCATAAAGGCATCGCCAATGAGGTGTTCAAAAGACTTGGAGAAGAAATTGATTTTCTGCCCGAGACAAAAGATGCAAAGCTGATCTTTAAAGGCAGGCTATGGGAAAGACCTGAAGGCCCCATGGGATTTTTAAGAACACCGATGCTTTCATTTCGGGCAAGACTTGTGCTCCTTGCTCTGCTGGCCCGAATCAAAAAGGCCGATCCTGCAGCATGGTATGACAAAACCCTGCTCGATTTTTATAAAACATCTTTTCAGCATCCCGAAGTTGAGGCATTTCTGCCGTTTCTCGGTATGACCATCATGTGCCCCGATTCCGATAAGGTCAGCGCCGGTGAAGTTATCGACTTTTTGCAAAGGGCGCTTGCGGCTGACGTCGGCGTTGGCGAGCCCAGGGGCGGCTCTGCCCGGATATTCTTGACGCTGAGTAAACATATAGAACAAGAAGGCCAGATCCACCTTCATGAAAAAGCTGAAGAGATTATCATCGAAAATGGACGGGTGACAGGTGTCAAAACAAGCAAGGCAACAATCCATGCCCCGGATATCATTTTTGCCGCCAGACTGCCGCTGGTTCTTGAACTGATCGACAACTCTCTTCTGCCTGCGGCTATGATCGATTACGCAAAAAATATTGAGAACAGCTCCAGTCTGGTCATCGATTTTATCACGGGAAAACCGATTACCAGCATTTGTTCCGGCATCCTTGGTGTTGATATTCCAATCTGGGCGCGCTTCCAATCTAATGCCGATAGTTCATTTACGCCGAGCGGGAAATATATGTCAACCTGGGGAATTATGCTCCCGTGGCATTTTGATGGCGATGAGAAGATCGTCCTGGAGGCGGAAACAAAACTTAAAAACACGATTGCAACTGTCTTCCCGGATTTTCTGAAGAGGGTTATCGAAGAGAGAAAGATCATTGTACCTGTGATGAATGGTAACGTCCTTACCCCGGCTCAGTCCAAGCCTCACCGGCCGGATACCCAATGTTCTTTGATCCAAGGCCTCTATTTTATCGGCGACACGGTCAGAGGTGATGGATGCTCCGGTGACATCAGCTTTTCTTCAGCGATGAAAGCAGTTGATAAAATACTGGGCGCCCAGATAAAATGACCATGAACCTGGAAAACATATCTGCCATACTGGTTAATGCTTTAATCGCATTCGAAGAAGGGCTGCGTAAATTAAATCCTCTGGCCATTTCAGACATCCGGGATGAACTGACAGCCCATGTGCCGACGCTTGATGCCGCTCGGGCATTTTTATCGGCAGCCGATCAGAATGCCCCGCAGGAAAACGGACGTCAGGAATTTTTGCGTGCCTGTGATTTCATCCTCATAGCCATCAGAAATTTTGCCAATGGAGAAGATCTCCAGGCCGCCTATATTTCAGCGCTGCGTGCGGCGCGCAAATCCTGCCGGGCACAGGAAGCGCTGTTTCCCCTGTGCGGCGTTTTCCCTGCAGTGAATCGATACTTTCTGGAGCCGGGAGCAGCCTCGATTTTACTCCCCGGAAAAAAGACACAAAGTTATAAGACGGGACTTTTTCATTTCGGTGTGAATCAGAATCCGCATGCCCGGGGCGGTTATTCTCTCTACATTCCGGAAATCTATACACCAGAGCGCGCCTGGCCACTGGTTGTGGCCTTGCATGGCGGATACAGCCACGGGCGGGATTTCATCTGGTCATGGCTCCGCGAAGCCCGTAGCAGAGGTTTTGTGCTTTTCGCGCCAACCTCACAGGCTATGACCTGGTCGATTGCCAACGTTGAAGTTGATCACGAGCCTTTGAACCGCCATCTGGAACAAGTCTATTCGCGTGTCCATATTGACCGATCCCGTATTCTTCTGACCGGAATGTCCGACGGAGGAACCTTTGCCCTTGCTATGGGAATGTCCGGAAATATGTCCTATCAGGTCATTGCACCGGTTTCCGGCGCACTTCCCCCATTGGATATGCGTCAGGCGCGGGGAAAGCGTATCCTTTGGGTACACGGCGCACAGGATTGGATATTTCCTGTGAGTTGGACTGTTCAGGCCTGCCAAAATCTGCAACAATCAGGCGCTGACATCAAACTCAGGGTTATTGAGGATCTCTCGCATACCTATCCGCGTGAGGCAAACGACACGATCCTGCGGTGGTTTGAAATGGACAGCATCGGATAGCGGATTGCCGGGCAAAATGATGATGGGCAATGGAAAGAAGATATATTTTTGCCGTGATCATGATTGAAATCCAGACTCCACCTACCTACGAGTCAAGCATCTGAAAGCATAAATCTTCTTGCAGATTACGTATTGAAAGAAGCGGCGATCCGCTTGAGCGACGGGTTGTGTTTTTAATCTTTCTGACTTTAAAATTCGGGATAGGTAATGATGGGCGTTGCCGCACAATGTGGCAAATGCCGGATACTGATAACGATGAGGTTTAAAGTCCAACAAAGGTTGGCACCAGGAAAACAAAACATCAGCACGTCTGTCCGTCAAACGCAGGGCAGATGTGCGTTTTGAAAAAAAGTGTAAAATTTATTTTACCGATATTGTTGTTCTTTTAAAAATTAATTTTTTCTCTTGACAGGAACATTAATGTTACCATTTGCCTCGGACGCGATATCCGGTATCCTCACCGTTTTGGATCATGGAGGACTTTGCCCCTCTCCGGGGCTAGCGCTCTTTTCTCTTCTTCAGTTCCAGCGCAGCTTTCAGGCCTTTTTCACGGATAACTTTGATTTTAAGTCCGGTTTCAGTCAGCTTGAAAAAGCGTTTCCCGTATTTTCTGAGCATTTTTTCATTGACGCTGAAGCCCAGACCCGGTGTGTTGAAGGGCTGCAACATCGCGTTTTTGTCCGGGAGGATCGGATCGATGATGCCCTCACGCTATTGCGGTATCCACGACGGCGGCTCATAGGGATACTCCAGCGGCAGAGTATTTTCACGGTCGGCCAGCACTAGGTTCCAGTTGACGTAAAAGCCGATTCCGTTTGTCCAGGTGTGCGGTGTATACAGGCGCCCCTTCTCGTGGCACATGTCGATGACCCTCTTCACCTGGGCGATGCCGCCGGCGAAGGTTGCGTCAGGCTGGTAAATGTGGAAGCAGTCCTTTTCGAACATGATCTTGATTTCGTCCCATCCGTAATTCAATTCGGCTCCCGATATCTTGACCTTTGAATATTTTTTCAGTTCCGCGTTGCCGTCGTAATCGCGCGAATCCAACGGCTCCTCCAGCCATTCGATGCCGTTTGTGTGGCAGGCGTCGGCAAATGCTTTGGCGCGCACAAGATCCCAGGCCGGGATCTTATCCACAATCGTGACCAGCCAGCCCTGATTAGCGTCAACGCCCAGACCCTCGCGCTCCACGCCCATAGCAGAACCGGCGCCGTACCCCTCAATGCCTTCGTCGGTCGTCAGCTTGATCAGCGTGAACCGGTTGTGAGTCTGAGGATACCCGGGAATCCAGGTGGGCCAGAACGTTTCTTTGAGAGGGACGGACACATGATAAAGCTCGATGCGTGAAATTTTTATTGCATTTCCTCCTCTTCTCTGTATTCCAGCGTTTCATGCACTCTTTCGTGTTCATTCATCGTTACGGTTCCTCCCTCGCTTCCGCAACTTTTATGCTATTTTCCGGTAAAGTGCGGGTCGCGTTTTTCCAGAAATGAATAGACGCCTTCCTTGAAATCATCGGTGGTGGCGGCTAGGCCCTGGTAGGCGGATTCAAACTCCAGTTGCGTGGCTAGATCGGTATTAAGCGATCGGTTGAGCAGGTGCTTGATCATGCCGATGGAACGCGTCGCGCCGTTGGCGAGTCTTTTGGCGAAGGCGGTGGCTTCGGTCATCAGATCGGCGTCGTCAACGATGCGGTTGATCATCCCCAACTTCAGGGCCTCTTCGGCGCTGATCGGGTCGCCGGTGAACATCAGTTCCTTGGCTTTGGCCAGGCCGACCAGGCGGGGTAAAAAATACGTGCCGCCGAGATCCGGGATCAATCCGCGGCGGACAAAGATCTGGATGAAACGTGCGCTTTTGGCGGCAATGATGATGTCGCAGCTCAGTGCCAGATTGAAGCCCGCGCCGGCCGCCACGCCGTTAACGGCCGCAATAATGGGCTTTTCGCAATTGGCCAGGGCAAAGCATATCCGGCCGTAAGCATGTGCGGACAGCTTCATCCCCAGGCCTGTGGTCATATCAGGCCGGCCGCCGGCCCCACCCAGGTCCGCACCGGTGGAAAAGCCCTTACCGGTGCCGGTGATGATGATCGCCCGGACAGCGTCGTCCTGCTCGAACTCATTGGCCTTCTGCGCCAGTTCTTCAAGCTGAGCCATGGTGACCGAGTTTAATTTTTCGGGTCGATTGAGTGTGATAATCGCAAAGCCGTCTTTTACGTCGTACAGAGTGTCAGCCATAAATAATCTCCATGTTTTTCATGTTCATTTTCAAATCCTGATGTGTTGTACGCTCAGGCGTCATCTCTTCAGTCATTTCGCTAAAGCAGAATTTCTAGATCGGTTATCGGATAAACCACGCAGGGTTGTATATAGCCGAATGCCCTGTCGGATTTTCTCAACTTGACGCCACCGGGGTGATAGACCTTTACTGTGAGCATCTTTGTCCACTTCATTCGTTTCTGTTTAAATAAGTAATATGAGTAAAGTATCACTTACAGCAGTTACAAAGGCCTGCCTCAAGGCACTTGTACCATATATTAAGTTAGAGTTCAGTTACTTTTTGATTATTACGGATCGAAAGGGAACATGTGTGTCAAAATTGCAGCATGCTTAACTTCAGGAAGCAGTGCTCAAAAGCGATCCTTACCAAAGCATTCTCATTCTTAACGACACTACTTTATAATTTCCATCCAATACAAGATTATCATAAAGTCAGAAATCACTTTACATGAATGTTCGAGGGGCGGAGAATCGCAGCTCTTAGCGAGCTGTAAGAATTTCGGGGCAGGGTGAGTTCAAGCAAATTCCAAGATACCTTGCC
>ENA-UOWG01003193-UOWG01003193.1-activated-sludge-metagenome-genome-assembly--contig:-NODE-3193-length-12797-cov-7.694004_pt1 | contig 12797 bp, 18 predicted proteins | sample MGYA00238147_ERZ761563 | MGnify/ENA primary metagenome ERZ761563 (study PRJEB28884, sample SAMN05720216) | anaerobic digester metagenome | isolation source: active sludge of municipal... | reverse complement strand
AACAACGGCGTCACGGGCGTGACGACCGCAGGGAGGAACGTACCGTGAACGCAATGGTTGGCTGTTTGGTGGTCGGGGATTCTTGGTCATCGGCGGTGGTTGCTGGCGAGGGAGATCACGCCGGATGGCCGCTGAACCTCGGGATTGCTGGCGAGATGCGCCAGGCCGTTGCCGGAAGCACGGCCGCGCAGTGGGCGGCAGACTTTGACGGGCGATTGACCCGCGCCGCTCAGACGCAGGCCGAGACGGTGATACTGTCCCTGCTGGGCAATGACGCTTTTGCCGCGCTGGCGGATGGAACCGTGACACCGGATGAAGTCATCGCCGGAGTGACCGCGCTGCGGTACGTGGTTGAAACTGTGCGCAAGGGCCGCACGATTGTGCTCCTGTACGCCGACCCGTTCTGTGGGCGCGATCCTCGATCAGCGATAGCATGCCCGCTTCTTAACTCCGCAATCTGCGGGGCGCTGCCCGCTGGCGTCGAGACGTTTGACACGCGGAGCGTGTTGCGGCCCGAGCACTTTGACGGGCGCGACATTCACCCGAACCGCGCCGGTCACGAGGCCATCGCGGCGGGACTGCGTGATATGCTGACAGCCAACAGCGCGATATGCGACAAATAACGAGTTTGATCAACAACCCAACAGGAGACCCCATCATGAGGAAAACCAAGAAGACGCTGAGGACCACGATCGATTCACGCGAGGCGCTTGAAAGCGTCATGGGTGAATATGCCAAGGCGACGATCGATGCGGCGGCGCTGCAGGCGGAGATGGAATCTCGGATTGCGGAGATCCGGACGGCTTACGAGGTGCGCTTTGCCGACTTGGGCGAGATGGCGGAGGGGTTGCTGGCCGACATCGAGGCGTGGGCTGCGGGGCACCCGGAGGCGTTTGCTGACCGGAAGTCGCTGGAGCTGCTGCACGGCACGATCGGGTTTCGGACATCGACGCCGCGCGTGGCACTGCCCAGGGGGACGGACGAGAACGGCCTGGCCACGCAGTTGGCGGATGCCGGGTTGTCGATCTACACCCGGACCCTGCGCGAGCTGGACCGGCAGCGCATCCTGGCGGATTGCGCCAACCCGGATGATGGCGAGGAGGCTCGGCGGGTGTTGGCGGCCTACGGTATCCGCGTGGCACAGAGCGAGCGTTTTTTTGCCGAGGTGCGGCGGGAAGACGCCGCGGCGCAAGGGGCATAAAGTTGATGCATGTGGAGCGCCGACATGAAGCCGATCGACATCCGCAATGAGAAGTTTCAGACGATCTACGCCAGGCTGACGGAAGACCGCCTGGCCGTGTACGATGCGCTGCTCGCGGCCGGGATGTGCACCACGCGCGAACTGGCCGAGCGCATGCATCGAGACGTGTTGAGCGTGCGGCCGCGCGTGACGGAGTTGATGGCGATGTGCGCCGCTGAACTGTGCGGCCGGCGCGACGGCGAGGGAATGTACCGTGCGAGGCCGTATGTCGAGTGGCAGGCGTGTTTCGCCCGCGAGCAAACACGGGCGACGATTGGCGAGCAACTGACGCTTGGGTTTTGACGGGGGCGGAAATGGACATGTATGTGCATGCGGCAATCGAGGGCGGATTGGACGCTTATTTAAGCCGGGAACAGGTCCGTACCTTGGCGATCGAGGCGCGCCGCGCATATGCCGTGGCGGTGCAGTCTGGGTTTACGCACCCTTCGGAGCCGTTCGACGACTGGCGGCATCGCGAGCAGTTTGAGACGGTGGGGGTGGCCAGCCTGAAGGCGGCGCGGCAGCGGCACTACCGGCCGCTGCTGGCCCACTGGCAGGATATGCGCGGCCGGCCGCTGCAGGCGCTGGCGAGCCGCCAGCGCGCGGCCATGGAGCCGGCGGCCCAGGCCAGGGCGGTGCTGGATCGCGAGTGCGCCGCGGCCGCGGCAGCGGGATATTTCGATTCCAGCGCATCCGCGCGCGGTTATTGCGCGGGGTTCTTGCGCAACAAGCGGCGCGTGGAGATCGCCACGGCACAGCCGAAGGATCTGTGGCACGCGGTGTTTATGATTCGACGGCGTTGCGGCCAGGTGCGGCGCGGCGGCGTGGTGCGGTTCAGGGCGGAATAAGACATGACAACATCCAACATCGAACAGCCAACAGCCAACAGCCAACCTTTAACAGCCGGCGTGCGGCAGGCGACGTTCGGCTTTATGGATGGATCGGCGGCGGGCGTGCCGTCCGCAGAGGTCCACCAGACGTTACCGGAGCGGCTGCGTGAAGCGGCGCGTCCGGACATGGTGCAGGTGGCTCCGGGCCGGTGGGCGCCAAGGGCCGGATCGGATGCGCCCGACATGACGATTGCACGGTGGCACCGCGAGCCCGATGGCACTTACACGCCGATCCCCTGCGCCGAACGCATGGCCAAGCTGACAAACCGGCTCTGCCGCATGCTGGGGATGCCTGGCCAGGCCGAGACGCTGCGCCGGCTGGGGCGGGCGGGGAACATCGAGCTGATCAAGATATCGCCGCAGATCTATCTGCTGAACCTGGACTCCTGGTTTAACCATTTGCGACGTTGCGCCGAGAATCCGGAGCTGTGGGATAAGGACGGAAAGCAGTATCGGAACTACGTGCAGGCGCAGGGGTGGGTGCGCCGCGACGCGCGGCGCCAGGTGGCCGGGCTCAGGAATGCCCCAAATTTGCGTTTTGGCGCCGGGGGGGTGTCAAGACAAGGGGGCGGGGGCGGAAACGCAAGGAAGGGGCAATCGCGGAGGTTCGCGGAGGGTCCTGGATTATGACCGCCATCGACATCCGACAGAATTTGGACGCGGCGCGGGAAGTCCTGGCAAAAACGGCGGTCCGGAGGGCGGTTTATGACGCCATGTTGCCGGAGATCCGGGCACGGGCGATCTGCATCTCCGGAGTTCAGGACCTGGACGCCGTCCAAAGGGTGCGCGATGCCATCGCGGAGCTGCCGCGCGGGGCGGACTGGCGCCAGGTGCGCAACGAGGTGGTCGCGGAGATATCCGACTGGCTGGTAAATCCGGATGCCGACGCGGACGCGCGCCGTGCCCAGGAGCGTGAGGCGCGCAACCGCGCGGAGCTGCTGCTGCGCACGCATGGGTTCCAGGCGTATGCGGCCACGCGGTACCGGGCGCAGATGGATCCGCGCAGCGGCAGCGGCTATTTGCGGTATTCGACCCAGGGCGACACACGGGTACGTCCGGAGCATGCGGCGTTGGACGGGCTGATCCTGCCGAAGAACGATCCGTTTTGGCGGACGCACTATCCGCCCTGGGGGCATGGGTGCCGCTGCATCGCCATCGAAATGGAGAATGCGGAAGTCGGCCGGATCGTCGCGGCAGAGGCGGATTTGCCGCCGGATCGCAGGACGGTGCTGGACGACACCCAATTGAGCCTGCTGAACAAAAGCTCCCGGCTGATTCGCAACGGACGGGCTTATGCTTTGGCGTCACGGACGGGCGGCGGGGCCTATACCTGGCAGCCGGGGCAGGCGCAGGTGCCGCTCGATGCGGTGATGCGGCGCTATGACGACGAAACCGGACGGGCGTTTTCCCGCGCCATGCGCGCGGCAACCCTGGCGCCGGCTGCCCGCGGGCCTGGCCGCGAAAACGTCTGGGACCTGATGTATGGCGAACTGCGCGATCGCGATCTGGCCGCGCTGGTGGAGCGCGAACGGCGGGGCACGGCGATCGAGCGCGCCACGGCGCGCGATATCGACCTGGCACGGGAAGTGGGCGATGCCGTGGATGGCAGTCGCAACCAGGTGCATGTAGGGCCGCTGCTTAAAGAGGCCAGGAGATCAGGGAAGCGGATATCGATCTTGCATAATCATCCGTCTGGCGATGTGCGTCCATCGCCCAGGGATGTGGCGCTTTTAGTGGGGAGCCATGATGTGGTGGCCGAAGTGGGCATCGGCGGCCGCTCGATCGGAGCTTCCGGCTTTAAGTCCAGCGTGATGCGCCTGGGGCGCAACACGACGCCGTCCGGACGCGACGCTGCGCTGCGGCAAATTCGCGGGATGCTGGACGATAAGGGCGCCCTTGCGGTTCCGGCGCAAACGTGGCAGAGTTATTTCGACCGGCTGGTCAAACACGGAGTGTTGAGCTATGTCCAGCAATGACCCAGACCCAAAAGCTGAGACGCCCAAAGCGATCGAGAGCGAGGCGGAGTTCGACCGCGTGATCGCGGCGATCCACGCCGAGGTCGACGCGGAGCTGGCCGCGCAGGGGATTACGATCGACAAGAGCAAGCCGGTGGACCCGGCGTTTTTCGAGACGATAGACTGACATGTCCGGACCGTTATCCATAGGCATCTCCACGCTTAAAGACACGGTTACGCCGCGCCTGAAAAAGCTGCGCAGTGCCATGGCCGAGGCGGAGCTGATGCGCAACCTGGGCGAAGCCGGCGCCGCGATCGCCACGCGGGCGTTTCGCGAAGACACCCTGCGGCCGCTGCCGTGGCCGCCGCATTCGCCGCGCACGCATGCCACGTGGCCGCTGCTGATGCCGCCCAAGGCGCACCTGTGGCGCAGCATTCGCGTGACATCGTATGATGCGCGCCATGCCACAGTCGGCACCGACCGGCCGTACGCGCCGTATTTGCAGTTTGGCACGCGCAAGATGCCGGCGCGGCCCTTCTTGCCGTTTTTCGCGCCGAACATGCCCACGCCGATGTTGGTGACCGCGCTGCAGCAGCGCGCCGAGCAGTATCTGCGCAACGTTCTGGGCGCAATGTAGGGGTTTTGGTAACCCTTTCAGCCTTCTCGCGCAGCCGCGCGCGCCTTGCGCGCATTTCGTACGCTGGCCCTCATGAAAGGCAGAGCCAGCGATAATCTGACGATCGTCTGTTACGCGGCGCGCATTCCGGCGCGTCTCTCGGGCGACGGCCTGCCGGTCCGCAAACTCGTGTTGCCGTGGGGCGCTACCACCGCCATCGACGGCCCCATCATGCTCGACGACTCCACCGTTCGCTGCTTCGCCGCCTTTCAGGCGAGCAAGGGCTTTGACCGCGTGGCTCTGGATTTCGAGCACAACACCGTACCGGGCACGCCCGCCTACAAAGAATCGCGCGAACCGCGCGAGGTTGCGGCGTTTGGCGCCCCGGTGCTGGTGCCTGGCGAAGGGCTCTACCTGGAAGCCATGGAGTGGACGCCGGACGGGCCGAAGAAGGCCGCCCATTTCTGCGATCTCTCTCCGGCGCTGATCTTCCAGCCGGGCACGCGCAAGGTGATGGGGCTGCACAGCGTGGCCTTGACCCGCGCCGGCGCGATCGCGGATCTGCACGCCTTCAGCGTGCCGCTGGCCGCCGCAACAAATCAACTCACAGGAGATCCCATGGAACGTGCCGTGCTTCTGGCCCTGCTGGGCCTCGATGATTCCGCGACCGATGCCGACATCCAGGAGGCCGCCAAGAAGGCCGGCGCTCTGCTGAAGGCGCTGGGCGCAACCGACGTCAAAGCCATGTCCGCCCTGGTTGCCAAGGCCGGGGAGCTTGAGACCGGGCTGGCCACGATCCGGCAGCTCGATCTGCCGGGCGTCAAAGAAAAGATCGCCACGTTTTCGGCGATCAACACCGCGGCCAAGGATGGCATTGAGGGGCTGGCGGCGCGTTTGGGTAAGGTCGAGCAGCAAGTGATCGTGTTCGACGCATCCAGGCTGGCCGGCGAACGCCAGGCGGTGATCGCCCAGGCGCGGCGCGACGGCAAGGTGTTGCCGTTCTCCGCCGAAGCGCTGAAGAGCGTGGACCTTGCCGTGCTGCGCGAGGTGGCCGCCAACACCCCCGCGACGTTGCCGCTGGACCAGCGCACCGCCGAGGGGATCGAGGTCGAGGCCTTTGCCGCCGGCAGCCGCGCCGGCGATCCGGGCGTCGCCCAGAGCGTCGCGGCGGCGTTCGGGCGCACCCCGGAGGATCTCCGCAAGGCCGGCGTGTAACCGGCCTGTTGTGAAGCACCCATCAACTCAGTAAGAAAGCGAGCAAAAAATCATGTCTCAGATGTTCCGCAAGATTCTGTCGGTAATGCTGATTGCCTCGATCTTCGTCCTGGCCGCGCAGGCCCAGGAGAAGATAACGCCGTTCCGATCCGGAGCGGCGTCAGGCTACACCCAGGGACCGTCCAACGTGGTCTACAAAGGCGAGATCGCCACGATCGACACCACCAGCGGCCTGCTGGTTCCCGCCGCCGACAGCGCCAACCTGCTGGTGGTGGGCTGCGTACTTGCAACGTCCGACAATGGCGGCGTGGACACGTCGCAATACCTGGCCACCAGAAAGGTGTCGGTTGGCCGCGGTGTCTGGCGGCTTGAGAACGGCGATTCGTTTACCGCCGCCGACGTCGGGCAGATGTGCTACATCGAAGATTCGCATACGGTGCAGAAGGCTGCATCGGCCACGCATGATATCCCGGTAGGCCTTATCGTCGAGGTCGACAGCGAGGGCGTATGGGTGGACACCACAGTGCTTTCCAAGGTGCTTTCTGGCAGCTTGGCGGCCCTGGCGGTTTCGGGCAACGCGTCCGTTGGCGGCACGCTTGCGGCCACGGGCAACACAACCCTGGGCGGCACGTTGGGCGTGACGGGCGTCATGACGCTGACGGCCAGGCCGGTCCTGACGACGACCAACGCGCCCGGCAGTGTGGTTGCGTCGCCCCTGAACAATCTGCCGACCGGCGCTACGACGAATGCGCTCTATTTCACGGTCACGGTCGGCAACGCGGCCTATGCGGTGCCGATGTATGCGCTGCCGTAAGCGCGAACTTTCATCCTGTATCAACCCATCAAAGAAAGACTGCTATGCAACTGAATGACGCAACGATTCGTGAACTGTCGCGCAACGTGAATGCCTCCTGGAAGGAAGGCATGGCCTGGACCGCGCCGGTCAACCTGCTGAACATCCTGTTCTGGGACGTGCCAGGCGCCGGGGCGAGCAACATGTACTTCTGGGCGCTGAACGCCGCGGGCTTCCGCGAGTGGGTCGGCGACCGCGTGTACAATGACGTGCTGTCCAACCGCTTCCAGGTGGACCACCAGACGTTCGAGAAGACGGACCGCCTGCCGCGCAACGCCATTAAGGACGACACCTATGGCGTGTTCGGCGACACCATCCGCATGTCGGCACAGGCCTGGCAGGAACTGAAGTATCAGCTCGTGATCAACGTGCTGATCAACAATCCCAAGGCCTTCGACGGGTTGGCGATCTTTGCGGCCAACCACAAGTATGGCAAGAACACGATCGCCAACCTGACGACCGACGCCCTCAGCGCCGTGTCGTTCAACGCGGCCTATACCGCGAGCGGCGCCTGGAAGTTTCCGGACGGCACCAATGTGCGGCCGCGCTGGACGCACCTGATCCATGGCCCGGCCCTGCGCAGCGCCGTGGCGGCGTTGATCGATTCGCAGTACACCGACGCCCAGCTCACGGCCAACCCGAACTACAAGAAGGTGGTTCCGGTGGAGATCGGCGAACTCTCCGGCGACCAGGCGAACTACTGGTTTTTGGTGGACGGCTCCAAGCCCGTCAAGGCGGTTTGCCGCCAGGTCCGTGAAGAGGCGGCGCCTTTCATGGACACCCGCGTCGAGCAGGTCGAGCGCACGGGCTATTTCGACGTGCTTGCGACCGGCCGCGCGGCCGCCTCGCCCACGATGCCCCACCTGATCTATGCCGGCCGCGCGGCCGCATAGTCCGACACGTTATAACCCCCGGGGCGGGCGGTTGGGTCTTTTCATGGTTCGCCCAGCCGCCCGCACCCACTTTGATAACCATGTACACCTCGCTCGACCAGATCAAGGCCCGCATCCCCGCCGATCTCCTGACGCAAGCCCTCTCCGATACGGATGGCGTGGAGATCGACGAAGCGTTGTGGCAGCAGGTCTACACAGCCGCCGACTTGGCGATCGACGGCGCGATCGGCGGGCGTTACAGCGTGCCGCTTGCGGCGCCGATACCGGCTGTAATCCAAGACGCCGCCTGCACCTTCTGCTGCGAGCTGATCTATCAGCGCCGCGGCGTAGCCCCGGAACAGAACCCCTTTGCCGCGCATGCGCGCGAATGTCGCCAGCGCCTGATTGCCATTGGCGCCGGCGAACAACCCCTATCCGTTTTGTCGGCCAAGGCCCGGCCTGCAGGCAGCATTATTTCCCAACCGTCCCGCCTTGGCGAAAAACTCCTGGTGTAACGATGACCCTCTCGGCAATGCTTAACCTGGTACGCGATGCCCTGGAGCCCTGGACGAAGACGAAGGCCGGGGCGTTTAAGGTGGCCCGCGATCCGTGGCAGCCCTATGAAATCATGTCCGCCGGATCCAAGGGGATTATCGTTTCGCTGGGATGGATCGGCGAACGGGTCGTGGATGCCGGGCAGCACAGCCCGTTGGCCGCCGGAACCATCGAGCTGGTGCTGGGCGCGCCCATGGGGCTGACCCAGGAGACCGACGCCAATCTGCACCGGCCTGTCGGCGACCGTCCGGCCGTAGTGGACCTGGTGGACGAACTCATCGCCGAAGTTTCGAAGATTGCGATCCCGGGAAGCACCACGACCGCCCACTTCTTCGAATATCTCGGGACGGAGCCGCTGACACTGCCCAACGGCGTACGCCTGGCAGCCTATCGGCTGACGTTCCAGGTGACGCGCATTGTTTTAACCCCGCACGCATAGGAGCCCATCCATGGCCAACGAACCCACGATCATCGGCACCACGGTCATCATCGGTTTCCCCACCGGAGAGACGATTTCCGGCGTGATCCGCGACACCTACAACAAGGATGGCGTCGGCAAGGTCGAATACATCCAGGACGAAAACAACAACGATGGCACGGTGATTGTGTCCGGCCTGGGGAATCGCATCTCGGTGGAAGGGACAATGTCGGCGGCCAACACCGTGCGCGTCGGCGATGTCGTCACCGTCAACAGCATAAAATACGTGGTCGAGTCGGTGGGCGAACGCCGCACGCGCCTGGCTGCGCGCATCGCAATGACGCTCTACAAGCCCGATGCCCTGACCATTTCGGCCTGACGCCATGAGTTTACCGGGGGTATTCAAACCATGGAATATGTGGCCCATAAATCCGTCTGGTTTCCCAGCGCGATCCGGCTGGGCGGCTATCGCCTGCAGGCGCCGAGGCTCGGGCAGATCCGGCTCCTGGAGGCGGTAAACTCGCCTTATCTCCTGGGCGGGCCCATCGAGCCCGAAGACACCGCCCTGGCCCTGCACATTCTGGCCACGCCCTGGCGCCGCTGCCGCCGGCAAATCGCCGCGCTCTGGCCGATCGCCCTGGCTGTACGCTGGAAGCTGCGCCGCCAAGCCCTGCGCGATCCGGCACTGCCCGCGGCCATCAACGCCCTGGTGGATGCCGCCCTATGGTCGCCAGATCCGTACGTGCAGCCCGGCGCCGCATCCCGCCTGCCATGCGCCAGCGGCATGGCCGCCCGCCTGGCCTGCCGCGCCGTGCGCCTGCAGCTCGATCGCCTGGCACACGACAAGGCGTGGCGCTGCGTCTGGGACATCCCGGTGGCCGCCATCATGGCATATGGCGTGGCCGACGCCGAGCTGGACCACCATGAGTTTCAGACCCGCGCCGAAACTGAGCAGTTTGCGCAGCCCCATCCCGGATCAATACCATGAGCGATCTTGGCGAACTCTCCTTTACCATCCGCGGCGATGCTTCGCAGGCCGAGCAGAGCGTCGATAAAACGGCCAAATCCGTCGACGTGCTGCGGCTTTCGCTCACGGGGCTCCAAAAAGCCATGATGGTGGTGACGGTAATCAACCAGGTGATCCGCCTGTTTGAAAACCTGGCTAAGGCGGTCAGTTGGGTGTCGGAAAAATATAAAGAGATGACCGGCCAGGAGACCAACGCCGCCAAGATGGAGCGCATTGCCGGCGGCGTCGACAAGCTGGCCAAATCCTACGACGAGCTCAAGCGCAGCATCAGCGAGTCCAACCAGGCGCAGAAAGACGCCGCGGCCCTGGCCGATGCCGCCGCCGCCGCCGACACTCGCGCTGCCCTGGCCCGCATCAAACTCGAAGAACAACGCGCCCTGCTGGCCACCTCCGACCCCACCAAGAAAGCCGACATCTCCGCCAGAGCCAAAGCCGCGGCAGACGATTTGACGGGCACATCTGGCACTGCAATCATTGATCGCCGCATCATCGAGAACCAAAACGCTCAAACTCAGGTATTGGTAAACAGAAACCGTTGGGAATCAGAACGCAGAGACGCGTCATTTGGTATGGCCATGTCCAGGCCAATGTACGCCGAAAACGACAAGCAACGGGAAGGGCTGGGAACAGCGTATGCGGGTTATCGGAAACGCTACTATGCGGTAGAGGCAGAGCTTGCCGCGCTGGATGCCCAGGAAGCGCGGTTAAAGCGCGAGGCGGAGATTTTAAAGGTCGAACGGCAGGCGGCGCGCACAGAAGCGAAAGCCGCCACGCTGGCCGGCCGCCAGGAAATATCCAAGGGTTACGCCGATGTTGGCCTGGTACCGGACGCCACGGCCAAAACCGCCGCGGATGCGGCACTGCCGCCGCCGCGCGGCGTGCTGACGATCAACGCCCGTGGCGGGGTGATGGGCGGGCCTGCGGCCGTGAATGACCAGGCGCGCGACATGCGCGCGGCCGCCGCGGAGGCTTTGCAGCGCGAACAGGTGACGTTGCTCTCCCGGATCAGCGGGCAACTGGAGGAATAGCGGTGGCCAACGAACCGAAAATCATCGGCGACAGCCCCCTGGCCACAGCCGGTTGGCGCATCGTGCATGACTACCGCATGGGCACCGGCACATTGCAACGCGTGCGGCATTATGCCGGGCCCGCGCTCAGCGTAGACGACATGGTGGCCGCCATTATGGCCGGTTTGCACGTGGTGTCGATCGAGCCGTCTGTCACAATCGGATCCGCCGTGGCAACGCTGCGCGTGGTATACGTTACCATCGCGATGGAAACCAGCTACGCCGACGAGCGGCGCCCGCCGCAATATCAGATCAATCCCCGCATGGTCACTGAGGATATCCGCGGGCATGTGGCCTACGAATCGGGGTCAGTCCCACGGATGGAAATCGAAAAGCTGATATCGAGCGGCGACATCGAGGCGCTCAAGACGCTGGTTGCCGGCAACGAAGCGGCCGATCGCCTGGCCCGGCTGCTGGTGGCAGGCTACAAAGCCACCGAACACTGCGCCTTTGACCTGGTCTGCACGCGCTACTACAAAAGCGCCCCGAATATCAGCGCCGATTTTACCCTGATCAACAAGGTTTATACCTGGGCCGACATCCGCACCCACGGCAAGGCGATTCCCGCCTCCGTGCCGGAGCCCAAATACGTAGACCATGGCGGCGCTGCCAGGGGCTTCGAGTGGCGCCTGGTGGGCGTGGCCCCGGTGATTCAGCGCAATGTCGAGAACGTGGTGACCTGGACGTTCAGCGGCGCGGAAGCGTGGCCCAAGTGGCTGTATTCTGGCGGAACATGGGAGCCCCCGGCGCTATGATTATCCCAAAGATATCCGGTTTTCGCTCTGCGGTCATCAACGCACTGATCGATGCCGTGGCTGCCGCGCGTCCGCTGGCCGGACCAGGACTGCTGGCTCGCGAAACCCCCGCCGGCACGCTCCTTACCCTGGCCGGGCCGCTGGCCAAACAAGAGCCCTTTCCGTATGGCGCCATTCACCCATGGGGACTGGTTTCCCTGGTAAAAGACAAAGCCACTATTGCCGCCGGCTCGATCGAGGTTGGGGATATAGATTTAATATCGATTCAAACCGTCATTACCCTGACAGGGCTCGGACAGTTTGTGTGGCTGGAATACGACAGCGCCGCGTCTACCCTGACCGTAACCGGACCGCATGCGGCCAAACCCGCCCGCGAGCCAGGCTACTATCGCACCTGGCTATACGCTTTCGATTGCGTCAACGGAAACGCCTCATTACTGCAGCAAAACCTAACTTCCTTACGCATGGGACAACCCTGGTAATGGCTACCACCTACAAAACGCGCATCCAGGTCGCCGCGCTCGTCGCCGCGCTCGGAGCGGTTGGCCTATTCTGGTGGGACCGCGGCAACTCCACCCGCGTCAGCGCCATTCGCGCCGCAGACTTTGCCGAACTGGCCGAGCGCGTGGCGCAAAACTACGCATCGCTGACGTACTCCACAAACACCGTGCCCATCACGTTATGGCGCAGCATGCAGATCGCGCTTACGTCCACCAACTTGGCCCCCTGGGGCGGCTACGACCAGGTGACGATTACGGGGCATGCGCTGGTGGCCGGCACATATGTTTACTCGTATCGTGCCAACAATGGCGGGCGGCCTAATCTTTCCGGAACGGCCACGATTGGCGGCACAAACTACCCGGCCACATACAACTATTCCGAGTCTCAATCTGTGGCATCCAGCAGGGGGTGGTTCGATGCGTACACGTCTACTGTCCCACGCGTCACCTTTATTGGCCAGCATGCGTTGATTCGGACGCCTGTAATCTTCGATCTGGGCCCATCCGGCGGCTCCGGACGCACCATTGATTTGCCGCAGACCGTGCAATTAGGCGGATGGGTCGTGCCGTTGTCGGCAAATCTCGGCAACAGACCGGTCATCAACAACTCGTCATATTTGACCACGCTGCCTGGCGATGCGGCAGATAACAGCGCGCTGCACCATGTGCGCATATCGCCATCCGGATATCCATTCACTGTGCGCGTGGGGGCCAACAGCGCCGGCGCCTTCAACATTGCCGACGCTTTTGGAGGCTCCTCGACTGCCGTGCTGACAGTCGGCACACAGCAACCGGCGCGAGCCACCTATTACTATCCGTGCGCGCGGATCTGC
>ENA-UOWG01003191-UOWG01003191.1-activated-sludge-metagenome-genome-assembly--contig:-NODE-3191-length-12799-cov-51.388967_pt1 | contig 12799 bp, 8 predicted proteins | sample MGYA00238147_ERZ761563 | MGnify/ENA primary metagenome ERZ761563 (study PRJEB28884, sample SAMN05720216) | anaerobic digester metagenome | isolation source: active sludge of municipal... | reverse complement strand
CGGGCGTCTACTCGGCACGCTATGCCGGCGAGCCGAAATCGGATGCGCGCAACAACGAAAAGCTGCTCGCCGACCTCGGCAACAATACCGATCGCCGTGCCCACTTCGTTTCGCTCATCGTGCTGGTGCGCCACGCCGACGATCCACAACCGCTGATCGCCGAAGGCGAATGGCATGGCGAGATCCTGCCGGCCTTGCGCGGTGCCGGCGGCTTCGGCTACGACCCGCTGTTCCATGTGCCGGCATTCGACCAGACCGCCGCCGAACTCGATGCCGTGACCAAGAACCGCGTCTCGCATCGCGGCCAGGCCATGCAGCAACTCATCGAGCGTCTGCCCGAACTCTGACCGTCACGGGCAATATCGTAGAGAGGCAAGGCAAATTGCTCGATCTGCCTTGCCTCGTTTCATTTTTCACCAAAAATCTCGGTCGACCGCAACCAAGACAAAATCAGGAATTCACAGTCCAGACGCCATGAACGCCGTAGAAATCGAACAGGCCATTTCCGATCTCGCCCTTGAGCCATTCGACCCGGCGGAATTCCCCTACGCCTTCCTCGCCGCCTTCGGCCACAAGGAAACCACGCTCAAGCGCCTGCGCTCCGGCAACAGCAACAGCAACACTTCGGACCTTGCCGGTGGCGTCCTGCTGCGTAACCACATTCACCTTGCCATCTGCCCCGGCGGCCAGGTTGACAAAACCCTCAAGGCGCTGCGTGCCAGCCCCGCCACCGCCAAAGCCAAGGCCAGGTTCATTCTCGCCACTGATGGACAGACGCTGGAAGCCGAAGAAATCTCCAGCGGCGATACCATCGCCCCCGCCTATCTCGATTTCCCCAACCACCTCGGTTTCTTTCTGCCGCTGGCCGGTATTACCACGATCAAGGAAATCAAGGACAACCCGGTCGACGTGCGCGCCACCGGGCGACTGAACAAACTCTACGTCGAACTCCTGCGCGAAAACCCGGACTGGTCGACGGAAGACCGCCGCGCCGACATGAACCACTTCATGGCCCGCCTGATCTTCTGCTTCTTTGCCGAAGACACCGACATCTTCAACGGCGAAGGGCTGTTTACTCAGAGCATCGAACAATGGAGCGAGCGCGACGGCAGCAACACCCATCTGGTGCTGTCCGAAATCTTCCGCGCCATGAACATCAGGAGCAGCGAACGCACCGCCGCCGAACCCCGCCTGCCCAACTGGGCCAACGGTTTTCCCTACGTGAATGGCGGCCTGTTCTCCGGCAGCACCGACACCCCACGCTTCACGCGCATGGCGCGCAGCTACCTGATGCACGCCGGGCATCTCAACTGGAAGGAAATCAACCCCGACATCTTCGGCAGCATGATCCAGGCCGTGGCCGACGACGAGGAACGCGGCGCGCTCGGCATGCACTACACCAGCGTGCCCAACATCCTCAAGGTGCTCAACCCCCTCTTTCTCGACGACTTGCGCGGTCAACTCGAAAAAGCAGGCAAAAACGAGCGCATGCTGCTCAACCTGCGCAAACGCCTCGCCCACATCCGCGTGTTTGATCCAGCCTGCGGCAGTGGAAACTTCCTCGTCATTGCCTACAAGCAGATGCGCGAGATCGAATACGAGATCAACCGCCGCCGGGGTGAAACCCATCGCGGCAGCGACATCCCGCTGACCAACTTCCGCGGTATCGAACTGCGCGACTTCCCGGCCGAAATCGCCCGGCTGGCGCTGATCATCGCCGAATACCAATGCGACGTCCGCTATCGCGGGCAAAAGGACGCACTCGCCGACTTCCTGCCGCTGTCCAAGGAAAACTGGATCATCTGCGGCAATGCGCTACGGCTGGATTGGCTCTCCATCTGCCCGCCGACGGGGACGGGGGTGAAGGTGGTGGCCGACGATTTATTCGAGACGCCGCTGGAACAAACGGAGATTGATTTCGCGAACGAGGGCGGGGAAACGTATATCTGTGGAAATCCGCCATATAAAGGTAGTAACTGGAGAACACCAGAACAAACTGATGATTTAGGGCAACTATTTGGCTCCCGATGCAACACGTGGAAAGCCCTAGATTATGTTACTGGGTGGATTCTAAAAGCGGCCGAATACAGTAGAAAATCGCCGTGCTCAAGTGCCTTTGTCACCACGAACTCAATTTGCCAAGGACTTCAGGCGTCGATACTCTGGCCCGTGATTTCTGATCTTAAGCAGGAAATATCTTTTGCCCATACCTCGTTCAAATGGGAGAACCTTGCAAGCCACAACGCTGGCGTGTCGGTAATTATCGTTGGCCTAAGCTCGTTGCCAGCAATAAATAAGCGTTTGTATGAGACAAATGAATCCGGTGCGGTAAGCATCAGAGAGGTTGATCGCATAAATGCTTACCTCTTAAATGCTAACAACGTATTTGTATCTGGCGCAAAGTTACCTCTCTCGTTTGAATCACTGATCACAGACGGAAGCGGGGCGCTAGACGGAGGTCATCTGGTACTTTCACGCGAAGAAGCTGATCACTTAAAAACAACCTCATCAGGGAAGTATTCGCATCTTGTAAAACCCTATATTGGCTCGGGTGAGTTTATTAAAGGCACACTCCGCTGGTGCCTATGGATTCAAGATACCGATTTAGATATTGCTTTGGAGCATCCGGAAATTTCGCGGCGCATTGGTGCGGTTGAGCATTTCCGAAAAGGCGCGGGCACTCGGGCACGAACAGCAGTTGGACGGCCCCATAAATTTGCCTGGACAAACAAAAAGGATGGCCCGCAGCTAATTGTTCCGACTGTGTTTTCTGAAAAACGAGAGTACATAACAGCAGGCCTGCTAGATGACCAGCACATCATTAACAACGCAGCCAGCATAATTCAATCGCCCAAGCTTTATATCCTCGCGATCATTTCTTCTTCTTTGCATCTGAGCTGGGTGCGAGCAGTTGCGGGAAAGCTGGAGGATAGGATTCGATATACATCGGCAATTTGCTATAACACCTTCCCCGTGCCTTTCCTGACCGAGCAGAACAAGGCAGACCTGACCCGCTGCGCCGAGGAGATCCTGCTCGCCCGCGAAGCCCATTTCCCGGCGACCATCGCCGACCTCTACGACCCGGAAACCATGCCGGACAACCTGCGCCACGCCCACGAGCGCAACGACGAGGTGCTGGAACGTATCTACATCGGCCGCCGTTTCAAAAACGACACCGAGCGCCTGGAAAAGCTGTTCGATCTCTATACGAAGATGACGGCGGAGGCGGCCAGCAAAGCCCCGAAGAAAACCGGAAGAGGGAAAAAATGAGCGAAAAGCCCGTCCGCCTGATCGAACCCCCAAGCGGCTACGCCGACTGGCTGGCCGACCTGAAAACCCGCATCCATACGGCCCAACAGCGGGCGACGCTCGCGGTCAACCGCGAATTGGTGTTGCTTTACTGGCAGATTGGTCACGACATTCTGGCTCGGCAGGCGGAACAGGGCTGGGGCGCCAAGGTAATCGAACGGCTGGCCGAGGATTTACGGCTAGCTTTTCCCGACATGAAAGGTTTTTCCCGCGCCAATTTGATGTACATGCGCGCTTTTGCCGAGGCATGGCCAGATGCCGAAATTGTCCAGCAGGCTGTTGGACAATTGCCCTGGGGACATAATCTCGTGCTGCTGACCCGGCTGAAAGACCCGGCACAGCGGCTGGTCTATGCCGAAAGTGCCATCGCCCACGGCTGGTCGCGCAATGTGTTGAACATTCACATAGAAACCCGGCTACTGGAGCGTACCGGCAAAGCAGTCACCAATTTCGCGGCCAGCCTGCCCAAGCCACAGTCCGATTTGGCCCGCGAGTCCTTGAAAGACCCCTATCGTCTGGATTTTCTCGGTTTGGGGCGTGAAGCCGGCGAGCGCGAGATCGAAGCTGCGCTGGTGAAGCACGTTACCGAATTTCTGCTGGAGTTGGGAGCAGGCTTCGCCTTCGTTGGCCGTCAGGTGCTACTGGATGTGGGCGGTGACGAATTTTTCATCGACCTGCTGTTTTACCACCTCAAGCTGCGCTGCTATGTGGTGATCGAGCTGAAGGGCGGCAAGTTCAAACCCGAGCATCTGGGGCAACTGGGTTTCTACATGACTGCCGTGGATCGCCAGATCAAGCACGAACAGGACAGCCCGACCATCGGCCTGCTGCTGTGCAAAAGCAAGAACAAGGTGGTGGCCGAATATGCGCTCGGGGATAAAAGCCAGCCGATGGGCATTGCCGAATACAAAATGCTGGAATCACTGCCCGCAGAACTGCAAACCAGCTTGCCGAGTATCGAGCAGATCGAGCGGGAACTGGCAGGAGACCAGGATGCCTGATGCCTCTCGATGCAAAATTTTTAACATGTGCCACCCGTCATGTTAAAAATTTCGCGTTTTCTTAACACGAGAAACCAATGACCAACCCCACCAATGCCTACACCGTGCCGTCGGTATCCATCGCCACGGCCCGTTCGGGTGCCTCCAGCACGGCCAACGCGCTGGGCATGCGTGCGATGCAGGAACGCGCTTACGCCAAGCGCGGCGAGCAGTATCTGCTGATCAAGTCGCCGCCGGCCTCGGGCAAGTCGCGGGCGTTGATGTTCATTGCCCTCGACAAGCTGCACAACCAGGGCTTGCAACAGGCCATCATCGTGGTGCCGGAGCGTTCCATCGGCGGCAGTTTTGCCAATCAGGCCCTGAGCCAGGCCGGGTTTTACTGGGACTGGCAGGTCGCGCCGCAGTGGAATCTCTGCGATGCCCCCGGTGCCGATGAGCCCAAGGTTGCCAAATCGAAGGTCGAGGCGGTGCGGAAATTCCTGGAAAGTGGGGACAAGGCGCTGGTCTGCACTCACGCCACCTTCCGCTTTGCCGTAGAGGAATTGGGGGTAGAGGCCTTCGATGGGCGCCTGATCGCCGTAGACGAGTTCCACCACGTTTCCGCTAACCCGGACAACAAGCTGGGCAGCCAGTTGGGCGCTTTCATCGCCCGCGACAAGGTTCATCTGGTCGCGATGACCGGCTCCTACTTCCGCGGCGACAGCGTCGCCGTGCTGACACCGGCCGACGAAGCACGTTTCGAAACGGTAACCTACACCTACTACGAACAGCTCAACGGCTACCACTGGCTCAAGTCGCTGGACATCGGCTATTTCTTCTACACCGGGCCTTATGTCGATGCCGTGACCAAGGTACTCGACCCGGCACTCAAGACCATCGTCCATATCCCCAACGTCAACGCCCGCGAAAGCCTCAAGGACAAGGAGCGCGAGGTCAATGAAATCCTGCATGCGCTGGGCGTCTGGAAGGGGATCGACCCGGCCACCGGGTTTCACCAGATTGAAGCAGCCGATGGCCGCGTGCTGAAGGTGGCCGATCTGGTCGACGACAGCGATCTTGCGCAACGCTCCCGCGTGCTGGCGGCATTGAAAGACCCGGCGCAGAAGGACAACCGCGATCATGTGGACATCATCATCGCCCTGGGCATGGCCAAGGAGGGCTTCGACTGGATCTGGTGCGAGCACGCGCTGACCATCGGCTACCGCAGCAGCCTGACCGAAATCGTGCAGATCATCGGTCGCGCCACCCGCGATGCGCCGGGCAAGGAAAAGACGCGCTTCACCAACCTGATTGCAGAACCGGCCGCAGAACAGGGCGCGGTGGCCGAGGCGGTGAATGACATGTTGAAGGCCATTTCCGCCAGCCTGCTGATGGAGCAGGTGCTGGCACCACGCTATGAATTCACGCCCAAGGACGCCGGCCCCCAACCGGGTTTCGATTATGGCGAAGCCGGCTATCAGGCCGGCGGACACAATCTCGGGGTCAACAAGGAAACCGGGCAAATCCATCTTGAGATCAATGGCCTGAACAAGCCGCAGAGTCCGGAAGCAACGCGTATTTGCAAGGAGGACCTGAACGAGGTCATCACCAGCTTCCTGCAGGACAAGCCTGCGCTGGAACGCGGCCTTTTCGACCAGGAAAACACCCTCCCCGAGGAACTGACCCAGTTGCGCATGGGCAAGATCGTGCGCGAGCGCTACCCGGAGCTTTCCGATGCCGATCAGGAAGCCGTCCGGCAGCATGCGATTGCCGCAATGAACGTCACGCAACAGGCCAAGCTGGCCTTGGCCGATGCGGAAGGTAGCGGCACCAGCGGCAGCACCGCCCTGATCGACGGCGTGCGCAAGTTCATCAACGTGCGCGATCTGGACATCGACCTGATTGACCGCATTAATCCCTTCGATGCCGCTTATGCCATCCTGTCGAAGGCGATGGACGAAAAATTGCTGCGCCAGGTTCAGGCCAGCATCGGCGCCAAGAAAGCAAACATTCCGGAAGACGAAGCACGCGAACTGGCCCGGCGAGCGTTACAGTTCAAAAATGAACGCGGTCGTTTGCCGGATATCAATGCTGCCGATGCCTGGGAAAAACGCATGGCGGAAGGCGTTGCAGCACTGGCGCGCTACCGCGCCCAAGCCAAGGCCGCTCAAGGGCAACAAGGAGCCGGCAGCAATGGCTGACATGGACGACGACGAACTGCTCGCCGCGCTGGGTGTCGAGCTTGCACCGCTCAAGACCAGCAGTCGTACCCCGCAGGAAGAACGAATCATCGCCGGCTTCGAGGATATCCTGCGCTTTCATCGCGACCATGGTCGTGCGCCGCAACATGGCGAGGATCGGGATATATTCGAGCGCCTGTACGCGGTCAGGCTTGATCGACTTCGCCAGTTGCCGGAAGCGTTCACGCTGCTGGCGGATATGGACACGGCTGGCTTGTTGTCGAGCGCTACGGGTCGCGCGATCAACGTGAATGGGCTGGACGAGGATACTCTGCTCGCCGAACTCGGCGTCAGCGTTGTTCCCTCAAATGAGAGCGATATCACCTTGCTGCGTCATGTCCGTTCCAGCGTCGAGAAGCAAGCCGCAGAGGAAATCGCCTCCCGCGCGCCTTGCAACGATTTCCCGACATTCAAACCGATGTTCGAGCAGGTGCAAAAGGACCTCGACAGCGGCATCAGGCAAACACGTTCGTTCCAGGTCAAGTCGATGGACGAGATCAGACCCGGCGCATTCTTCATCGTTGGCGGACAGATTGCCTATATCGCCGAAGTCGGCGATACCTTCAGCACTTCATTCAATGCGCAACGGATGGACAGTCGTTTGCGTGTCATCTACGACAATGGAACCGAAAGCAATATATTGCAGCGTTCCTTGCAGCGCGCATTACACCGGGACGACATGGCCCGTCTGATCACCGACCCGAATCCCGGGCCGCTGTTCAGCCACGACTGGGACAATGGCGACATCGAAAGCGGCACGATTTATGTGCTGCGCAGTCGCTCCGAACATCCCTTTGTTTCCCAACACCGCGAATTGATTCACAAGATTGGTGTAACCGGCGGCAAGGTGGAAACCCGTATTGCCAACGCCAACCACGATGCGACTTACCTACTCGCGGAAGTGGAAATCGTGGCGACTTATAAACTGGCCGGCATCCAGCGCACCAAGCTCGAAAACCTGTTCCACAGGATCTTCGCCAACGCCCAACTCGACCTGACCATCTTGGATCGCTTCGGTCATCCGGTCAAACCCAGGGAGTGGTTCCTGGTGCCGCTTCCGGTTATTGATCAAGTGGTACAGCACATCATTGATGGATCGATCACAAATTTTATCTACGATCCGGCCAGCGCTAGCCTGGTTCGTTCTGACTGAACCTTAACCATGTCCACATCCAGAACCATCCCCATTTTTGCCCAAAAAAAGGCGTCGACCGCAACCGCCCTCGAATTCCGCGTTTCGCCGCCGCTGGCGCTCTACGTGCACGTGCCGTGGTGCGTGCAGAAATGCCCTTACTGCGATTTCAACTCGCACGAGGCGAACGGCACGATCCCGGAAGCCGAATACGTCGCCGCGCTGATTGCCGACCTGCAATCCGCCCTGCCGCTGATCTGGGGCCGCCCGGTGGTCAGCGTCTTCTTCGGCGGCGGCACGCCCAGCCTGCTCTCGCCGGCCGCCATCGACGAACTGATTGCCGCCTTCCGCGCGCTGGCCATGCTGTCGCCGGAAGCGGAAATCACGCTGGAAGCCAACCCCGGAACAGTCGAGGCGGAGAAGTTCGCCGGCTTCCGCACCGCCGGCGTCAATCGCCTGTCGCTTGGCATCCAGAGCTTCAACGATGAACACCTCAAAGCCCTTGGCCGCATCCACGGCGCCGCCGAAGCCAGGCGTGCCGCGCAACTGGCCGGCGAACATTTCGACGCCTTCAACCTCGACCTGATGTACGGCCTGCCGGAGCAGACGCTCGAACAGGCGCTCGCCGACCTCGAAACCGCACTGGGTTTTTCACCGGCCCACCTCTCCTGCTACCAGCTGACGCTGGAGCCGAACACCCGCTTCGCCGCCTTCCCGCCGGTACTGCCGGAAGGCGACATTTGCGCCGACATGCAGGATGCCATCGAAGCGCGGCTGGCCGCCGCCGGCTACACCAATTACGAAACCTCGGCCTTCGCGCAGCGCGGCCGCCAGTGCCGGCACAATTTGAACTACTGGCATTTCGGCGACTATCTCGGCATCGGCGCCGGCGCCCATTCCAAGCTGACGCTGCACGACCGCGTGCTGCGCCAGATGCGCTGGAAACAGCCGACCGCCTATCTCGACAACACCCGCGCCGGCAAGCCGATCCAGACCGCCAACGAAGTCGTTGCCAGCCAGTTGCCCTTCGAGTTCCTGATGAACGCGCTGCGCCTGCACGAGGGCTTTCCGCCCGCGCTCTTCGAGTCGCGCACCGCGCAACCGCTGGCCGCCATCCTGCCGCAGCTGAAGGCAGCGGCAGCCGATGGCCTGCTGGACATCGGCCCCGAGCGCATCGCGCCGACCTTGCGCGGCCGGCGCTTTCTCAACGTCCTGCTCGAACGTTTTCTGGACGACGGCGACGGCGCCTGAGCGACTGGTGCCGCCGGCCGTCCGGGCCAATCAGCGGAACAGACCGCCCTTTTTGAGCATATCCAGCCCCTGAGTCAGCAGATCGCCACCCTGCGGCAGCTGGCCATTCGGCGTCAGCTGGTCGACCAGCTGCGGCAGCAGGTCGGCGAGGCTGCCCGAAGCCTGCTCCGGGCTGACCCCGAGTTGCGCGGCGATGTCCTGCAGTGAAGAGTCGCCGAGCGCGCTCTGCACCTGCTCGGGCGAAACCGGCAGATTCTGGCCGGTCGACACCCAGGAATTGACGATTTCGCCCAGGCCACCCTGTTGAAAGGCACTGACCAGGCCTTCCAGCCCCCCGTGGCGCGGATCATTGACGAGCTTCAGCACGGTTTCCAGCAGGGCGCCATTGCCGCCGGATTGCCCGCCGGCAAGCGCGCCGGCCATTTGATCAAGAAGACCCATGACGTGTTTCTCCAAAACGTTGAAAGTTCGTCCATCCTAACCGAAGGCTACAGGTAAGCGGGTGAACAATTGATTTCACGCCGGCAGCGGCTCGAAGCGCAGCCAGACACTGAAACGCGAACCCTTGCCGGCTTCGCTGTCGACCGTGATCCGCCCGCCGTAGCGCTCGACCAGCGACTGGCTGACCCACAGGCCGAGGCCGGTGCCATCCGGTTTCCTGGCCGTATAGAAGGGCTTGAACAGGCGCTCGCGCTCGGCCGGCGTCAGGCCGGGGCCGGTATCGGCGACCACCAGGCGCAGGCCGAGCGGCATGTCCAGATCGTCCCAGTCCTCGGCCGCCAGCGTCAGCACGCCGCCGTCGGGCATGGCCTGGATGGCATTGACCATCAGGTTGATCAGCACCTGCTGCAGCTCGTTGCGGTTGCACAGCACGTTGCGCACCGAATCGAGATGCTGCTCGACGGCGATCGTCCCGCGCTTGAGCAAGTGGCCGACCAGCACCAGGCTGTCCTGGATCAGCGCCGCCGGCGCCACCGGCTCCAGGTAGCCGACGTAATCCTGCGGCCGCGCGAATTGCAGCAGCTTGGCGACGATCAGGCGGATGCGATGAACCTGCTCCTGGATCAGCCGCACCTCCGGCTCGACCGGCTTCGCCACCGGCCCGAGGATGTCGCGCAGCACGTCGAGGTTGCCCTGGATCACCGCCACCGGATTGTTGATTTCGTGCGCGACCCCGGCGGTCAACTGGCCGATGGCCGCCAGTTTTTCGTTCATCACCAGTTGCGACTGCGCCGCCTTGAGGTCGGCCACCGCCTGTTCGAGCTCGGCGGTGCGCTTCGCCACCTCGCCATCGAGCGCCTCGCCCCAGCGCTTGAGCGACGCCGCCTGCGCCTGCAGGCGGTCAAGCAGGCGGTCGAACTGCGCGGCGAGGTCGCCCAGTTCATCGCGGCTGGTGACGGCGCCGACGCGGGCATCGGCGTCGTCCTGCTCGATCGCGTTCATCGTCAGGTGCATGCGCTCGATCGGGCGGAACACCCGGCGCGCCCAGAAAAAGGCGAAGACGCCGGCCAGCACCATGGCCACCGCGAACAGGCCGACCACCAGGCCGAGGGCGCCGCGCTTGGCCGCCGCGAACGGCCCTTCAAGGAAACCGACATAGAGCATGCCGACCCGCCGGCCATGGCTGTCGACCAGCGGCTGATAGCCGGAGACATACCAGTCGGAGACGACGAAGGCGCGGTCGAGCCAGGTTCGGCCCTCGTCGAGGACCGCCTGATGCACCGCCGCCGAGACCCGGGTGCCGATCGCCCGCCCGCCCTCGAACAGACGCACATTGGTCGCCACCCGGACATCGCCGAGAAACAGCGTCGCCGTGCCCTGGCTGCCGAGCAGGAGCGCTCCGTCGGGATAGACGATTTCGTTCAGGCGGTCGATAAATTCCAGGTTCTTGTTGAGCAGTACGCCGCCGGCGAGCACCCCGCGCAGGCGCCCGGCTGCGTCGCGCACCGGTGCCGCGGCGTGAATGACCAGCCCGCGATCCTCGATCGCGCGGGCATCGGGCGCCGCGTTGGCGGTCGCCAGGATCGCCGTGCGCGCCTGCTCGGCGAGGCGCGGGTCGAGCAGGCGCAACTGCTCGGCGCTCATCATGTCGGTGCCGGTCAGCGCCTGGCCGGCACCGGCCACCGCCAGCACCGGCCAGGCGGCGATGGCGGCACTGTTGCGGTCGACGTCCAGAAAATAGAGAAAATCGAGTTTCATGCCGACGCGGGCGCTGGCCAGCAATTCGGCCGCCGCGCCATCGCGCTCGCTCGCCGCATGCTCCAGCACCCGGGCCAGACGCGCCGAACCGGCGAGCCCCTCGACCGAGCGGCCGACCCCTTCCGCCACGCGCTCGTAATAGCCGTGCGCGACGGCGAGGTCGGCACGCACCTTGGCGATCAGCAGGCGATCCAGATAATCGCCGCCCCAGATGGTCAGCACCGCCAGCAATACGGGCAGCACTATGCCGAGCGGCAGCAGCGCCAGCAGCAGCAGGCGGACGCGGATCGAGCGCCGCCGCGGCGCTTCTAGACGGCCCAGGCCTGACACTTGCGGTCCAGCGTCTTGCGCGACACCCCGAGGCGGCGCGCCGCCTCCGACTTGTTGCCTGAGCAGACGCCGAGCACCGCCAGGATATGGCGTTTCTCGATCGCCTCCAGACTCTCTTCCGCCCCCCCGACCGCGGCACCGGCGGCCGGCTCGGGGCCGAGATCGAACCAGCCGAGGATCAGCGAGCGCTCGACGAAATTGCGCAGCTCGCGCACGTTGCCCGGCCAGTCATAGACGGCCATGCGCGCCAGCGTGCGGGCGTCGGGCGCCAGCTGCGGCACCCCGAGATAAGGCGCCAGCTGGGCGATGAAATGCCCGACCAGCGGCGGCAGGTCTTCCGGCCGCTCGCGCAGCGGCGGCAGCGTGACCTCGACCACCTGCAGGCGGTAGTAGAGATCCGGGCGGAACCGCTGGGCGGCGACCTCGGCCTTGAGGTCGCGGTTGGTCGCCGCGATGACCCGCACATCGACGGGAATTTCCTGTTCCGAGCCGACCGGCCGCAGGCGCCGCTCTTCCAGCACGCGCAGCAGCTTGGCCTGCGCCGCTGCAGGCAATTCGGCGATTTCATCGAGGAAAAGCGTGCCGCCACGGGCGTAATAGAACAGCCCCTCGCGGCTCTGCTGGGCGCCGGTGTAGGCGCCCTTGACGTGGCCGAAGAGTTCCGACTCGATCAGCTCGGCGGCAATCGCCGCGCAATTGACCGGCACGAAAGGGCCGGCGGTGCGGCTGCTCATGCGGTGCAGGGCGCGTGCCGCGACTTCCTTGCCGGTGCCCGACTCGCCGGTCAGCAGCACGGTGGCCGGCGTCGGCGCGATGCGCTTGAGGCGGTCGCAGACGGTGCGCATCAGTTCGGATTCGCCGACCATACCCTCGACGTCGACGGCACCGATCTCGCGGCGCAGCACGAAGTTTTCGCGCACCAGCCGCGAGCGCTCGAAACAGCGCTGCATGGCATTGAGCATCTGCGCCAGCGAAAAGGGCTTGAGCAGGAAATCCGCGGCACCGGCACGCAGCGCGTCGATCGCCGTGTCGAGATCGGCGTAGGCGGTCATCAGCACGACGTCGCCGGCGTAACCTTCATCGCGCAGTTCGTGCAGCCAGTCGATGCCGGAACGCCCGGGCAGGGCGATGTCGAGGACGATCAGGTCGTACAGCCGGCGCCGGAGCAGCGGCTCGGCCTGCTCGACGCTGCCGGCGGTATCGACGCTGCCGCAGCGCTGGCCGAGGGCGCGCTGCAGGAAACTGAGCATGCCCGGCTCGTCGTCCACCACCAGCACCGAATACTGTTTCCACGACGCCTCGCTGACGGGCGTTTCGCTTGAATCCATCGTCTCCTCCAGTTAGCCCGGATGATCACA
>ENA-UOWG01003187-UOWG01003187.1-activated-sludge-metagenome-genome-assembly--contig:-NODE-3187-length-12820-cov-7.762162_pt1 | contig 12820 bp, 19 predicted proteins | sample MGYA00238147_ERZ761563 | MGnify/ENA primary metagenome ERZ761563 (study PRJEB28884, sample SAMN05720216) | anaerobic digester metagenome | isolation source: active sludge of municipal... | reverse complement strand
TTCAGTAAATCCGGAATTAAAGAAGTACAAAGTATAACTTTTAAGGTAAAATCTCTGGAAAGAGCCAGGCAGTATCTGTTGAGAAACAATTTGTATGGGGATTTTATAAATAACAGGATCATTTTAAATAAGACAAAAACCTTTGGATTGCAAATATGTCTTTATGAATAAGATAAATAAAAAAGGTACAATATTTAAGAATCTCAATTAAGTTTAATATGGCAACAATTTTAAAATGTGAAGACAGGGATTTTCAGGCAGACCCGAACAAAATTGATAATTACAGATTGTTCTATGATATCTCACGAAGGAATAAGAGTCTGAATCCCAGATATCTGAATTTCGATCTGAGGTTACTTAATCCCGGACAATTCTCAGCTCCGTATCACTCACACAGGTTCGCTGAAGAATTGTTCATGATTATCTCGGGATCGCTTACACTCATAACATACGCAAAGCACAAGTAATAAATGACAAAACTCTCTTTAAAAAACTATCAGGAGAGACTTGGGAATTCAGAACATTTTTCAACAAGACTTTTTACCGATTATTTGCTTTCTGGGATAAGTTTGATAAAACAGATACAATTGTGATTTCAACACATGGGATAATCAAGAAAACAGACAAGACACCTAAGAAAGAGATTGAAAAAGCTGAAAAATTAAGATTACAGTACTTAAATCAAAAATATTCAAAGCAATGAAAAAGAGTGGAATGAAGACATATACTTTAGAGGAAATTACTGATAAACACATCGGTAAACGAGGGACGCCAAAGAGAGAAGCTTTTGAGAATGAATTACGTCTCGATTTGCTCGGTGAAGCGATTAAACAGGCTAGAAAACAACGTAATATGACCCAAGAGGAACTTGGTCGATTAGTTGGTGTCCAAAAAGCTCAGATTTCAAAAATAGAAAATAGCCTTACTGACGCAAGATTTGAGACCATTATTAAAGTCTTTAAAGCTCTTAATGCCAAGATTAATTTCAATGTTGAACTCCTTGACCAATCTGTAAGGATTGCTTAAGAATAAATAAAAACCAACCGGTAACAGGGTCGGTTGGGGTAATAAGCTCGTCACACTTTTTGCAGAAGTCACTCAGTGCCGTTCTTACAACAACCACGCCCCCGACCCTCGGTACGGGGCCCGGCATCCCCTCCTTGCACCACATTACGCGCTCCACTGGATGCAGAGCGGTCGTGTGTATAATAATTGTATATGTCGTGTAAATGTCGTGTTTTTGTAGTTGGAAAGTTACCTTAATCATACTGACATTTGGAATCAAAAATGAAAATGGAAACAGGAAAACTGGTAAAAGAATTAAGGATCAAAAAAGGCATGACTCAGGAAGAGCTGGCTGATAAAACCGAAGTTAGTGCAAGAACTATACAACGGATCGAGAATGGAGAAGTAGACCCAAGAGCATATACTCTTCAAATGATAGCAAATGCACTGGATGTTGATTTTAGTTTGTTTGTAGAAAATGAATCAGAGGAAAAACAGGAATCTCAGAAGATTGACGACAAAAACTGGCCTGCACTTATTCATCTAAGTGGGATAATCCCCTTAATCTTTCCGACAATAGTATTATGGAATAATAAAAAAGACAAAACCAAAGATATGATAAACCATTTTCGTGCTGCTATATCCATGCAATTATGCATTTGGGTGATTAGCCTTGGCAGTCTGTGGATTTATTGGAAAACTAATATACCGATACCGCTTATAGGAGGATTACTGGTTGGTGGTTTAATATCTATACTGAATGCAATTTTTGTTTTGAATGGGAAGCCTTATATAAATCCATTTATAAAAAGTGGAGAAACAAATTAAAAAAAACACCTACGCCCAACACGCGGTATCGTCATCCGTTAGCATAAGCCGAAAAGCAATCGCCTAACGTCAACTATCATAACAATTCTAAAATGATTATCTTTGAGTTATGATAATAAAGGACCAAATATCAAAGAAGAAAAAGGATTTTATTTTGTTATGTAAATCACATAGCGTAAAGTATTTATATGCCTTTGGATCTTCAACTGATGACAGGTTTGATCCAAAGAGAAGTGATATCGACCTGCTTGTGGAAATTGATTCATCTGACCCTCTTGACCGCGGTGAAAAACTCTTATCGCTCTGGGACTTGTTTGAAAATTTCTTTAATCGTAAAGTAGACTTGTTGACTGAATCATCGATCCATAATCCCTATTTAAGAAAGAGTATAGAATCAACAAAAGTCTTGATATATGACGGATCAGGGGAATAAATATCTATCTGATATACTTCAAGCTATCCAATTAATCGAATCTTTTGTGACTGATATAAAGGATTTTAATGACTATTTATCAGATAGAAAGACCCAAAGTGCCGTTGAGAGACAACTAGGAATAATTGGTGAAGCTGTAAATAAATTTGAAAAGCTATTCCCTGAATTGCAGCTATCAAATGCGAGAAAAATAGTCGGTTTTAGAAATAGAATAATTCATGCCTACGATGCAGTTGACCCTTCAATGATCTGGGCAATAATTAATATTCACCTGAAACCTCTGAAAGAAGAGATAAATTCAAAAATGTAAAAAGGGCCTATTGCTAACAAACGGGATAGGTCATTGCATTCTTTTCTGCCGATCCAGGTTTTCTGACTTTAATATGCTGAGCAACTGGTCCAGGGGAATCGCCATTTAACTGCCACGCCCCATACCGTCGAACGTTAGCATTAAATTTAAAAATCCTGCACGCTCGATAGCCTGACAGCAAACTTCATAGTACCTTTGATAGTATCATATGATAGTATCAAGCTGATTTAAAATGAAATCCACGTATCAAATAAACACCTGGATTCTTCAATTAATCTCCTATGTTTCTGAAAAAAATGGAGATTCTACCGGATTCATAGAATTTATGCTTCAGATTGTTAACGAATCACTTGAAGAGCTCCTGACAAATCAGAATGTAAATCTGACCTCAAAGGATCGATTAGATATTTTCAAAGAAAAAATTGGAAAATCCGGTTTTAACCGACAGGAATATATGCGGCATTTTAAGGACATTTCAACTTCAACTGCAAGCCGGGACTTAAAACTGGCAGTGGACTCCTGCCCTCACAGGCCTTAAAAATAACGGTCGATAACTTATGAATGGATTTAACTTAAAATTAATTGTATGCGATTAAAACTATTTTTGACTTTATTGTTGATTGGTAACTTTCTTCCGATCGGAAAGCTGTCCGCACAAAAGATAATTTTCGACCCTTCACTGGATTCATTATGCAAAGTACAATCTCAGTCAGCAGTTGAAAGATGGAACACTAACTACATGTGGTATCCCGGTCAACTTAGCGCTCTCCTGCAGGATCAACTTCAGTACAAATCAAAAGAAAGGGCGACAAATGTCGGGTATCCTGATTATTTTTATCAGAAAGAACCGATAGCTTTTTTTCACAGGCAGCTGAAATTATCAGTGCCAGCAACAATCAGATGGTCCGGACCCGATAGTATCAATTGCTATCTCAACGGGAAGCTCATTGATAGAACTTTACGTGAATATATCCTGGCTGCCGGAAATACTGATCTGCTTTTTGAAGTATCTTCTGCAAAAGGGCTGCCTTGCTTAATAGTGAATGGTCTGGGTGGCGATACCGGATATTGGGAAGTAAGTCTGGACAAAAAGAATTGGAATGCACCTGAATCCTACGCTGAATATAATTCTCCCACTTTGCTTCCGGACAATATTCAGGAAATTACATTGGAGATAAAGCCCTATAAATATATCCTGTTTAACAATTCGGCCATTGAAAATGGCATACTTTCAATTGGCAATGAAGGGTGTACTCTTGTTGATTTCTGGTACCCTGAAATAGGTTCTGTAAAATTGGAGGTAAAAGGAAACGGGGTATTGTCATTCAATGTTGGTGAAAGTCCGGAGGAGGCTTTGAATGGAAATACAGAATATTTTGAACAGAATCCTCTTCCTGAATTTATACTTGATGGCAAAACACAGATCATTACTTTACCGGAAAGGGCCATCAGGTTTCTTAAGATAGAAAGCAGCGGACAATGTACTGTAAATTCAATAAAATTTGAAGCCAAAGTCTGGCCGGCAGAACATTTATTTAAGTTTGAAAGTAATGATGAGAAATTAAATAAAATATGGAGTATCGCCTCAGCAACGATGCATACCGGAATGCATAGTTTTTTCCTTGATGGCATTAAGCGGGACGGATTGCCATGGTCAATGGATTTAATTCAGTCATCTTTAGTTGGTGATTACTTATTTGGAGACGAACAGATTGCACGCAATGGCCTTTCAATTGCATTGCTGCCAAAGAATCCCCAAAAAGAGAAAGTGCAATTGGTTGATTTCCCGCTTTATGCCTTAATAGGGTTTAAGCATAACTATCTGTATTATGGTGATATTCAAACCTCACTGCTCTTTAAAGACAGAATCATTGAACTTTTAGAACTATATGAATCCATGCAGGATAAAAATGGTTTTATTTCAGGAGACAGTACGGAATGGGGACTTTTACCCTCATGGGCGACAATGCTGGGTCCGGACAAGAATGAAAAATCCACATACGCACAAATGCTTTTGTACGAAAATTTTTCTATCGGAGCCTATTTTGCTGACTTATGGGGTGATAAGAAATTAGCCCGAAAGTATAACGAAAAGTCAGTTCAGTTAAGAGAAAACATCCTGAAGCATTTCTGGAATGAGGAAAGCCAGGCTTTTATCAATGGATATTATCCTGATGGTGAGAAAGATAACAGGATTTCTCATCATGCACAGTTCTGGGGTATCTATACTGATATTTTTCCGGAGTATGCATATAAAAACCTATTTGACAAAATACTTCCGAAAATGACCTATTACCAGGAAACATACAGCATCGAAAAAGGATACGAATATTTATCGTATATCAAAGCCAACCAGGTGGAGAGGTTGATGGCAATTATCAACGATGTCTGGGGCGGCTGGGCAGATAAAGGTTTTACGAGGTTCCCTGAAAATATCTTTCCGGAAGCCAACAGGCAACAACAGCTGTCATTTTATGACCGGCCTTTCGGTATGAGCCTTTGCCATCCCTGCAATGCTGTTCCACCCATTATTGCAATACTCCATGGTGTGCTTGGCTTTTCACAGTCAGACCAGAAGATCAACGAATATACAATTAAACCTGATCTGGTCAATTTAAAAAGGGTCGATGCAAGGATTCCTGTAAAAGAAGGTTTTATCGGACTTCATATCAATAAGGAAAGTAACTGTTTCATTGAAATTCCAGAGAATTGCAGCGTCAGTTTATTGGATTCTAAAACATCAGAAGTGAAACTGAAGCTGGATAAAGCCGGAAAATATAATTTCAGGTATTAGTACATGTTTTATCTTACAAAAATAAACAAAAATGAATTCAATTTTGGAACAATATTTGCTGTTAAATAGTTAACAATCAAGACTAAACACTATGAGACCTCCTTATAAATTGATCATCCTGATTATACTTTCAGGATTAGCTGCCTGTGAGAAAAAAGGAGATAATACTGAGGTTGAGACATACATCAGTCAATTAAAATCAAATTCGTATGAAGCTTCTGAATTACCAGCATTTAAGCCTTCTGATATTCCTGCATTGTTAAAATACAGGAACTCTGCTTTGGTAATTTCAAATTTCCCTCACAATGGAATTTCATCACTTTGGGGTCCGGATTGTAAACTTGGGATGTACGTTTTATGGACAATCGAATCAATAAGAGCTGTTGAAATAAATAGCAAATATTTAATTGGCAGATTCCCGTCACAGAATCCGATTCTTGCCTTAAAAGATGCTCCTGAGCTTGATTTAGTATATGACAATAAATCTCATGAAGAAGCCGCAAAAGCATATTATGAATGGTGGTACTCGAGCTACAAACCTGACGATAAAATGAAAATAGATCCACTGGAAAATACTCCTTACAGATGGCATTAAATATATCATAAAAGAAATCTCCCTAAAATGTACATTAATATACACAAAGCTGTTACTGTAGAGCTAATACTTTTACTCCCAAAATTGCCGGACTATTATGCTTACAACATAAAATGAAGTATATGAAAAACCTCACTATTGTAATTGCTATTCTGCTTTTATTCTCAGGTAGCTTACTAAGCCAGGAAATAAATAAGGGATTATATATTACCTTTAAAGGTGGCTTGACTCTGGCAAACCAGTATGGGAGAGATGTTGAGTCCGAGACTCAGTTAAATAGTAATCCTCCATCTTTCTATGCTAATCAGCCTGCAAGTAATAAACTAAAAAGTGGAATAAATATCGGCAGCTTATTCGAATATAGATTTAACAATCGTTATTCATTAGGGCTGTGTATCGGTTACATTCAAAAAGGTTCGGCAATAAATGCCAATAAACATTTTAATAATACAACACAATCATACGAAAGTGTAAATGGGAAAGTTAACTGGAATCAAAATTATTGGACCGCTGACATACCTTTGAAACTGTATTTGCCAGCAAAACAAAATGGATTTAATTTACTGGGTGGATTTTCTTATGGGCATTTGGCCAACTCAATAGAGAAAGGAGATATTGAAATAGCTGGAATTAATTATGAATATACCAGGGACAGATGGGCGAATAAAAATGAAATTGGATTTATACTTGGATGTGGTTACAACTACTTAATCCCAAATACAAACAGCAACCTGATTATTGAATTCATTTGGAATAGAAGTTTTTATGAATCTATTGGAGCAGATTTTATTCCAACACGTCTCAAATATTTCAACCAGACTTTTAATATTAATCTCGGATATAAACTTGGTTTAAACAAGAATAAAAAATAGTTTCAAGCTCGCCTGTTCGCTAAAATAGCCCACCGGGCTATTTCTTAACGCTCCAGCCTCCCCATGGGGGAAAATTTGAAAGGAGGGTTAATAAATAGAAAACCGTGTTTCATGGTAACGCTTACTACCACAACCGCCTGACTGTAATGGTGCATTTAAAAATTTGTTTTGTACGACAAAATACCGTACATTTGTAAGAAATATTATGGAAACACAAATGGTAAATAAAACAGAAAGAGTCGAAATAAGAATATCATCTTACGATAAACAGATTTTCAGGAAAGCTCAAAAATTAAGTGGAGATAAGTCCTTTAGCAGTTTTATTATTCGAATTGTTAAGGAACAGTCTGAAGAAATTGTTGCAAAAAAAGACAGAATTATAGCAAGTGAAAGAGACCGCAATAAATTTTTCGATGCTGTTTTCAGGGATACTGAGCCGAATCAAAATTTAGTTGAAGCAGCTAATAAGTATAAATTGCAAAATACAATCAAGTGAAGATTCAACTACTGGAAAAAGCTCATAACAGGAGAAATTTTACTTGTGAAGAAAATTCATTAACAGAATATATCAGAAAACAGGTTAGTCAGGATATACGCAAGAGACTTGCTATCTGTTTTGTTGCGCTCGACAGCGGCCAAAATGTTATTGGCTATTATACTTTAACAAGTGAGAGTCTTGGTAGAGAATTAATACCTGAAAAATATTTAAAGCAAGTACCAAAAAATTATAATGCTCCGGTAATTTTGCTAGGCAGGTTAGCAAGAGACATTTCTACAAAAGGGACAGGACTTGGAGAATATCTCCTGATTGATGCATTATTTAGAAGTTATAAATTGTCTATTGAAAGTATAGGAGCAATGGCTGTGATTGTAGACCCAATAAACGAAAAGGCAATTGAGTTCTATAAAAAGTATGGGTTTGAACAACTACCAGATAGTGAAAAGATGTTTCTCCCGATGAAAATTATTGAGCAACTAATTTAGAAAACGCACCACAACAAACAGTATAGGTCATGGCTGCCTTCTGTATACACTGAAGGTTTGTAATAAAAATTTAATTTTGTATAATCCGTCAGTAAACTGCCCTTTAGTTGGCGCTCCCCATACTGTAAAACGTCAGGTGGCACAGATCTGACCTGAGGAAACAAGTAAAATTAAGACAGATATGAACCAGATTAAACTTCGCTTATCCATCTTTCTTCTATGCCTGCTTCACCTTTTTCTGGGTATTAATGGTTTAATTGGAGGAACACTTTTGGTAATAAAAACTGATGGCTCTCTGCTCGGTATGCAATCTGACTGGTTAAAGAATTCTCCATTCTCAACTTATTTTATTCCCGGATTCTTACTGGCCTTTTTTCTTGGAGTAATTCCATTGATAACTTTTATTGGAATAATATCAAAAAGTAACTGGAGATTGACAAATGTATTTAACATATACAGGAATAGTCATTGGTCATGGTCCTTTTCATTATATACAGGCATTATAGCAATCTCCTGGATAACTATTCAGCTAGTGTTGACACAATATTTCTGGATTCAACCAATAATTATATTCACGGGTCTTTTTATTATAATCATAAGCTTGTTACCGGTAGTCATGAAACACTTTGAATCAGCCGGTAAAGCATGACAAACTCTCAGGAATAGAAAATTCGAATAAAACAAACAAATAAAAGAAGGAAATCCCATGCAGAAAAAGGCTTTAGTTGTAATTGACATTCAGAATGACATCACAAAAAATTACAAAGAAATCATTGACAATGTTAACCGGGCAATAGACTGGGCAGTGGAAAATGAAATTCATGTTATCTACATAAGGCATTATAACTTATCGGAAGGCACAAGGACTTTCAAACCCAATACCCGTGGTTCTGAATTAGTTCCGGACATGAAATTAGTCTCCGGAAACATTTTTGAAAAATCAAAAGGCAACGCATTGACAAGCGAAAATTTTGCAGACTTCATCAGGAAAAATGAAATAAACGAATTTTACATTACGGGAGCAGACGCCATTGCCTGTGTAAAATCAACAGTATTCAATATGTGCAGGGAAAACTACAAAGTCACAGTCCTGTCAGATTGTATAACGAGTTATGATAAAAGGAAAATTGACGAAATGTTGAATTATTACAAAAAGAATGGCAGCCGGATAATAAATCTGAATGACTTGTCAGATGCTAAATAGAAATGCCGCTGCTGACAAGCGGTTATACCCCATCATTAAGCCATTAAAATTAAAAAAGCCCCGACTTTATTAATTGTCAAGGCTTTAAGCATCTTTCTTTGTTGACCCATCAGGTCTCGAACCTGAACTCTTCAGAACCAAAATCTGACGTGTTGCCAATTACACCATGGGTCAGTTCAGCTGATTGCGCTGCAAAAATATGATTTTTTTTGATTTGGGCCAGAAATATGCTCAGAGATGCTTAAAGGCTATCCTGAAATCACTTCTTTCCCTCCTGTATCAGGTCATAAACCCCATTGTCAAGCTCCTCAACCTCAATCATCCTGAACGGACATGTAACAAGCGATTTCAGTATGAATCCAAGCTCCTTCATGTCCTCATCTCCCTCTTCATAATACCAGGCAATTGAAGCATTCATCGATATTTCCTTTACCTGCGACACTTCCTTGAGTATAGTATAGATCCATTTCATTGAAGCAGTGTTGATATACTCAAAACCAAGGATTATTTTCGTTGACCCCCTGTATTGCTTTGCGTATTCACTGATCCAGGCATGAACGGTGCGATAGAAATCTCCGGGATTTTCGGGAATTGACCTTCCCATTATAAAAATCCTGCCGTTTTCAAGAATGATCCACGGGGTTCTCTTTGTAATTTCATTTATATGCTTCTCAGGGTAGGCCATCCTTCTTCTGTTCTAATTTTATTAACCGGCAGCCGGTGTATAAACTGCCCTAAGGGTTTATGTGAAATCGCAACATGTAAAATTATGAAAAGAAGGCAATTTTCCAAATGCTACCTTGTAACATTCTGATTGAAAAGCGTAGGTTCGGTCTCTTCCCACAGCGTAGGATGCTCTTCCTCAAACCTTTTTACAATTGCTTTCATGATTGTAGCCCTGAGAAATTCCGATTTGTTTTTAACCCGGTACCTGCTGCAGTAGATGCCAAGAGCCCTCAGCTCCCTGTTGTTGAGCATGAGCGAAAGCCGGTTGTTTCTCCGTAACCGGTCCTCCTTGTATATTGCCCTGCGACCGTCCATTATGAACTTATGAGCGCTAATTTAAAAAAAAGTGTACGGCAGCAGGGAACAGCAGGCAGCTGAGTTTTTAACACAAAAAAAACAGTCAGCCTTTATATAGCTGACTGTTTGTCTGTTATGATATTCACAACTTTCTTATTGCGGCCCTTCAGCCCTTTCGCCGTTAAGCCTTTACGCCTTATTTCTATGCTTTACCTGCGCTTCCTAGCACACTTACAACTTTATGCTTGTAAAGCTCCTTCAGCTTATCGCGAGCAGGACCCAGATAGTTGCGCGGATCAAATTCACCCGGCTTCTCAACAAACACCTTGCGGATGGCTGCTGTCATTGCCAGACGGCCATCACTGTCGATGTTGATCTTGCATACAGCTGATGCAGCAGCTCTTCTGAGCTGATCTTCGGAAACACCTGCAGTGTTTTCCATCTTGCCGCCATACTTGTTGATCTCAGCAACAATATCCTGAGGTACTGATGAGGCTCCGTGGAGAACGATCGGGAAGCCCGGTATGCGCTTTTCACACTCCTCAAGGATATCAAAACGGAGAGGGGGAGGAAGTTCTCCCGGCTTAACCTTGAATTTGAAGGCTCCGTGAGATGTTCCTATTGATATTGCAAGTGAATCAACACCTGTTTTCTTAACGAAATCCTCAACCTCCTCGGGACGTGTATATGAAGTATGTTCCGATGAAACCTCATCTTCAATGCCGGCAAGAACACCAAGTTCTCCCTCCACAGTAACATCATGCTTATGGGCAAACTCAACAACCTGCCTTGTAAGCCTTACATTTTCCTCATAAGGGAAATGAGATCCGTCAATCATAACTGATGAAAATCCTGTTTCAATACAGGCCTTGCATGTTTCGAAAGTGTCACCGTGGTCGAGGTGAAGCACTATAGGAATAGCATGTCCAAGCTCCTTAGCATACTCAACAGCTCCCTTTGCCAGATACTGCAGGAGAGTCTGGTTAGCATACTTCCTTGCACCCTTCGACACCTGCAGAATAACAGGTGATTTAGTCTCAACACAGGCGCTTATGATTGCCTGAAGCTGCTCAAGGTTATTGAAGTTAAAGGCAGGTATAGCATATCCGCCCTTAACGGCATTCCTGAACAACTCCCTTGAATTGACCAGTCCTAATTCTTTATAATGTAACATATCTTTATGTTTTTAAATGAGTCGCGAAAGTTAGAGATTTTAGCTTTCAGCGCAAAAATATTTGGGAAAATTTTATTTACAGATACTTATATATTAATTATCTTCGTTGGCTCAATTTTGAACCATTCGATAACATAAATGTGAAATGTCATCGTTATAAATATAAAGCCTGGCTGCAGGCAGAGGTGTTTCGCTCAAATCAGTCTTTTATGAAAAAGTGCTTTACAGTATTATCCCTGCTCCTTATTCTGATAAACGGGGAAGTATTCTCCCAGAAGAAGGTATGGACCCTTGACGAATGTATTTTCTATGCTATTGACAACAATATCCAGATAAAACAACAGGGCCTTCAGACTCAGTATCAGAAAAACGCTCTCGATCTCTCAAAGTACAAATTGCTGCCAACCCTTAACGGATCAGGTTCACAGAATTATTCCTGGGGCCGTTCTCTCGACCAGACAACTTACGAATATGTAAAGGACCAGAGAGTAGTTTCAAATAACTTCTACCTCGGCGGCAGCATGACCCTTTTCAGCGGCCTGCAGAATTACAATTCAATAAAAAAATATGAATATGAACTGCTGGCAGGTGAACAGGACCTCCAGAATATCAGGGACAATATTTCACTAACTGTTGCCCTCAATTACCTGCAGATACTTCTTAACAAGGAACTTGTGTCAGCCACAAATGAGCAGTTGCAGATAAGCCTTCAGCAGATTGAAAAAACAAGAAAGCTTGTTGATGCCGGCAGCGTGGCCCTTGGAAACCTTCTGCAGATAGAAGCGCAGGCAGCACAGGAAGAGGTGCAGCTTGTGAACATGCAGAACCAGCTCGATATCTCATACCTCGATATCACCCAGTTGCTTGAACTGAAGACACCCGAAGGTTTTGAAGTTGTTGTACCGGGCATAAGCATCGATTCAAATGAAGTGATAGGTGAATCAATTGACGATATTTTTCAGATAGCTCTGGGAACCAGGCCTGACATCAAAGGCCCTGAATTGCTGCTTTCTGCACGGGAATATGACCTTAAAGTGGCAAAAGGCGGCAGGAGTCCCAAACTTAGCATGAACCATTCCGTAACAACCGGTTACTCTGACCTCAGGAAAAAAATTCTGGGCCTTGATCCTAATTCAGGTGATGTAATCTACGGTAACTACTCTTTTGCCGATCAGTTTTCCGACAACAGGAGCTACCAGCTGGGCCTCAGCCTGAGTATCCCGATCCTTAACGGCTGGCAGGTTAACAAGAATATTGCCAACTCAAAACTTAATATCGAAAACAGCAGGTATGCTCTCGACGGAGCCAAAAAGCAACTGTACAAAAACATACAGCAGGCTTATGCTGATGCATCTGCAGCGCTTAAGAAATATACAGCAAGCGGAAAGGCTGTAAAATCAATGCAGGAATCCTTCAGGTACACCGAACAGAAATTCAATGTCGGACTTGTGACTCCTGTCGATTATAATGCTTCAAAAACACAGCTCCTTAAAGCCCAGTCCGATCTGGCACAGTCGAAGTATGAATACATCTTCAAGACAAAGGTTCTTGATTTTTACAGAGGCATTCCCTTAAGTCTTACAAATCAGTAAACACAA
>ENA-UOWG01003186-UOWG01003186.1-activated-sludge-metagenome-genome-assembly--contig:-NODE-3186-length-12825-cov-3.941190_pt1 | contig 12825 bp, 8 predicted proteins | sample MGYA00238147_ERZ761563 | MGnify/ENA primary metagenome ERZ761563 (study PRJEB28884, sample SAMN05720216) | anaerobic digester metagenome | isolation source: active sludge of municipal... | reverse complement strand
AACAGTTATTTCAATTGCTTTGACAAGATTCAGATCTTGGAGGCTTTCTCCTAAAACCGGCAAAGCTTTTTTGCGGGTATGGATTTCTCCGTTGTGAAGAACCTGAATTTCTTTTTCTCCGTTGAGATGCAGAAAGTGGCTGTCAGCAAAGGCAATATCTGTAGGAGCCTTTTTTATTCCCAAAGATATTCCTTTGATTTTTCTTCCAGCTGACTCAAGCAATTTTTGTTTTTGCTGGTCGACAAGCCATTTGCCATACTCTCTGGGAACAATTAGCTTGTTGTACTTGCGATGGATTACGGCGTAATCATTGAGAACCCTGCGTTTGGTTGTGCTTACCATATCAAGATGCTCGCCTAAACCATTTTCTTTGGGGTTATAGCGGGCAGCTCCGATAGTGATATTCCAAGATCCAATGTAGCTGATATTATCTGGTTGGATTCTTAGAGTGGCAATGCAACCTAAACGATCTCCATGCATTTGGCGCAAAATGATTGCGCATCCAGCTGAAGCAAGGCAATGATACAAGGCAGAGCCAAATTTTAGCTCTTGAGCATAAGGAGATTCCCACATTGTCCTTTGATGGATTCCTTCGATGATTCTGTATTTCTCATTGAGATCAGCAGGAATCACATAAGGATTGCCTTCTATTTCCAACAAAAGTCTTTCTGGGGAATTTTCCAAGATTTTTCCAGCAACATTGTAACCAGACATTTCGTCTAGTTCGGTCGGGCTGTAATCTTGCAGCCTTCTTAGGTGCCAGTAAGAAATGGCTTTCTTTATTTTCTCCTGTTTCTCTTGAGGAGAAAGGGAAACGAAATGTATTGCCATTGGCTGGACCTCCTTTTAAAAGATTTCGTCTATTTGACGATATTTGATTATAACCTGAAAATGCCGATTTGTCAAATCAGTCCAAATTAAAACCCGCGAGTAATTGCGCGGGTTTTTTTGTTGTTTTTACTTGCCAAGAGCTTTTTTGAGATCTTCGAGTTTTTTGAGTTCGAGTTTTCTGACCGGATCTTCTTCTACTTCGTAGATTGTGAAGTTGGTTACTCCGGATTTGGCTGCTTCTTGCCATCGTTTTGCTGCTAGGGTCAAATTGATGTTATTGGTGACGCTAGCAATTTCATCAACGTCTCCCATGGTATTAGGATTGGTTAGTTTACCTTTTAGCCAAACAGCCAAGGCATGCAATGGGTCGACAAGAGACAAGTCTGGGTTAACTTCGAGTTCAACCTTTGGCAGAGCAAGAGATCCGCCTTTGGGACTTGGTTCGCTATGTGTGCTGGCGACTTCCCAACTGAAGTAGTCGTTGCAATCGTAGACGATTGTCTCAAGAACATTGATGTATGGCTTTTCTGGTTCGAAATTGACAACACCTCTTAGAACACGAGGCTCTGGGTTGTCTAGCCAATAGATATGAATTTCTTGAGTATCATTGTATTCTACTTTTGCGCAATCAACCCATTTCGGCCTAATCCTTGGCACACCTCGCAGAATTGTTGAATACAGAAGCATGTCGCTGAACTTTTTTGAGAATTTTGTTCTGATGCCTTCGTTGTAATCAAGCAATGAGGCTGGTTCAATGACATAATTGTCTGGATCGGTAAAACAAAGTCGGCTGGCTGGAACTGAGAACATGTTGTTGCCATTGCCCATGATTTCAGCAAATGGATTTGGGTCGTATGGATCAGCCCTTGTTTTACTTAGTACTGGATTGAGACATCCTTTTTGCGTGTTTACATTCTTAATGTCTCTTCGAGAAAAATCAGCAAAGAGAGCATTTTTTGTCTGTAAAATCGGAACGATTCCGCAAGAAGGGTTAACCCAAAGTCCTTGTTCCTTCCAGGTTGTTTCTCTGGGATCACTTCGATCTGTGGTAACACAAGAATCGGGCGTAATCTGGAATTCGTAAACTTTTGGGTCTTGGCTTTTTCGCTGTTCTCCTTTCCTCTCATACATCGTTACGGACAGGATAATTTTTCCCATCCTCCTGACCTCTGCTTGTAATGCCGGGTCTTTTAAGACTTGCCCTAGGCGTAGATCTTTTATATCCATACGCATGGGCTCCAGTTGAAAGATTCTGCTCTGTGGCAGTTGTTGTAAATGATCGGTAGGTTAGACATTCTTGTCTACCTCCTGTACAAAGATGCTGGCCAAAGTGGGGCAAACCCTAAGGAAACCTCCTTTTTATTGGGTTGCTGGGTTTGGTAAGCATTGATAATATATCAATTTTGGGCTATTCTGTCAAATGAAAAACCGCCTCTTTTTTTGAGGCGGCTTTTTACTTAAATGTACTATACTCTAACACTCATTCCTTGTGGTCTGCCTGAGAAAGGTGCGGTCAGAAAGCTTTTCTTTTCTGAAGAAAAGGTTCTATTCTCTCCAATTGAATTGAAGAGTGCTCTGACAACCGGAGTTGTTTCTTCATTGGTTAGACCCTGAATCAGTCTTTGAGCATACTTTTCATTGTGGGTCGTAGCCAAGAAATCATCACGATTCTGGAGTTGCTTTCCAGACTTCCAGAGAGCTGTGTATCTGAAAGGTCTGTAAACCTTGCCGTGATTGTCGCATTCTACTGCTACAATCATCCAATCTCTGGGCTGATTAGTTTCTTCCACAGCATCAGCATAGATTAGAGCTAGGTCCTGGATGTAGCCATCAAAGAACATATCTAATCTCTGGACAGCGTCCAAGTTTTGAGTTCCTCCGCCGTAAGCATCTCCAAAAACCGGAAGAGCAATACGGCTGTCATAGACTTTCTTTTTGCCCATCTTGGATTCAGTGAAGACTAGGTTCATACAACAAGAGCCAGGAAGTTTTTTTGATTCTGATTCCAGAAAATCTTTTTCCGGATCAAGCTCAGGATTAATGGCAATGTTATTGCCACAAGCCCTGGAAGCAACTTCACGAGCTCTTTTGTAGCAGATCATCAGTTCTTCTAAACTGAATTTGGGATTGCCTGCTTCATCATTGACACTGGTCAAATATTTGGGCTGAACTGTTCTGCCAGTTCTAGTGTCAACCATGATCAGTCTTTCAACTAACTTGCGATGGCTGGTAAGAGCCAATCCTTTGTGTTCAGCTAGGGGATCAGAATGAAGCAAAGGATAGCGGGGGAAACCATTAAACAAAGTGAATTTGTATTCATGGCTTCCAGCATCTGGTCCACGCAAGGTCATGATCAAATACCTTTTGCCTGTCTTGTCTGTGATAAACAGAGCAAATCCGGCTGAACAGAAAAACCAATAATCGGTTTGTTGCTGTTGCCAATACTTGCGTTGCCAAGGAAGCATGATTTTAGAATTATTGCCTCCAAAGAACCAGAGTTCTCCTTCACGATCTTTCTTTTTGAATACTTCCACAGCTAATGAAAACCAGGGAAGATATTCAAGAAGCGGGGGATCATTAGGATCTCTTCTGCTTTTTTGTCTAGAATAGACCAAAGCATTTTCAGGAAGTTGTGCAAAATCTTCCTTAGTTTCAACTGTCCTCATAATGGGATTGGGGTGACGCAAACTTGGTTGTCCAAATTTTTCCCAAAAAGACACCATTAGTCATTCCTTTCATCTGCCTGAGGCAGCCATTTGTTAAAGTAAGAAGGTCTGGTTTTACCAAAGCTTCTCCTGATTAGTTATACCATATATGGTACATCAAGTCAACAATACAAAAACCGCCTTGTTCTTGCGAACTCGGCGGCTTTTTTTATACAATGAGCTTGGTAAACCTTTTCTTCAAGAAATTGAGAATCTTGAGAGTAACAGGTTCTCCCCAGGGCAGGTTTGAATTAAACACTGTTGGGGATGTTGCTATAACTGATTTGTAGGCTTGTCCAGGATCAAATTGTTCAGCTGGTCCAACATGGAAGCTGGGCAACTTGATTGGGACTGCTAGCTCAGTCAATGCGGGAAGAGCTAGCTTGGCATCGGCCTTGCCATCACCAATGGTAATGGTTTGGGCGCAGATTTTTTCCAAAGAGACTCCTGATAGGCTGGCAACTCGGCGCAAGGCGCGAGCTGAAGCTACTGCTTTATCAATCAAGATTCCATCAATGATGGGCAAGAAATTGAGAGCAGTTGTCACTCTGGAAATTCCAATACAATCAGTTAGTTCCCATTCAGCCAATTTGACCATGATCAGCTCGATCACTGCATCTTGAGTTTGAATCGCATGCAGGAAGGGCTGCTTGGTGATTGGATCTCTGAAAGCTTCCAGAGTAATCTGGTCTTCTTTGAGATTTGACAGGTAATAGGAACTGGCAATGTTGGCTGTTTTCTTTCTGATTTTGCGCAGAACCATTTCGGCGTCATAGGCAGAGTAGTAAGTTTTAGGTACTACATCTGTCAGTCCGATTTCTGGAACATCAGAAAGTTTGAGGCAGATCTGTGAGAAAAGATCAAGGTATTCCTTGCTCTTAATGGGGTGGCCATCAAGACCTTGGATTTTTTCATAGTCCGATCCGTCCACATTCATTGATCCGATTCCGTTTTCGCAATAGACTCTGACTAGCTTGGCATTCTTGTGTTGTTTCAAGAAAGCAAAAGCTTCTAACATCCAGTTTCTGTTGCGTCCGGTGACCAGATTGATGTAGACTTCTTTGTCCAACAATTCACTGAGTGTGTCGCGGATTTCTCCGCTTACGCTCGTGCCCCTCATCAGAGTTCCATCGACATCAAAGATAATGTGCCCGATTGTTTTAGGGATCATATCTTCGTGCAGGAAAACAAAGTTTTCCAGCTCTGTCTTGGTAGGAGATTTGAATTCTTTGAGAATCTCCAGTTTAAGCGGGATTTCCTTGCCATCATCACTGTCTAACAGTCTGTAGGCAGGTTCTAGAACTTCCTCTCGAACTCTTAGGAAAGCCGCTTCGTCATCTCCGACCAGATCTCGAATCATGATGACTGTTTTGGAAATATCTTCTCTGCTGTTACGCACTTGCTTAGCAATAGCAGATCTGATGTTTCCCAAAAAGTACAAATTCTCCAAGATGCAGTCGATTTTAATTGCCAAGACTCCTGTTTTCAGGTCTTGGCTTCTAATTAAATCGGTCAACTTACTGGTTTCCCATTTTTTTAGTCTGCTCAAAGGCAGCCGGGTGTTAAAGAGGAATGGTTAAAGAGTAAACTCTGACAGCATTCCGTCTGACTATTTTATATCATTTCTCTCCATTTCTGTCAACATTAAAAGCCCTATCAAAATGACAGGGCTTTTTACTATCCAAGGTGCTATTTCAAAAAGGCCTGGGCTATCTGGGCAGTGACTTCTGGTCCCATTTTGCCATCAGGCTTGAGAACTGCTGAGCTGATTGCCAAGCATTCCAGGAAATCCTCGTCAGGAAGAAAGCTGGCTTCGTTTCCAGAGTGGATCCAAGAAACCCTGCCTTTCCAATTTTTGTAAATCGGTCGGGCAAATCTTCGGTCAGCATCACCATCTCCGCCAGCAATAGTATGAGCAGCAACTGTGTCTAAATCAGCATCTCCCAAAAGAGAACTGGCCCAGGCAATTGCTAGTCCGCAAGCATGGCGCTTGTCAATCAATTCGCCATTGATTTTAGGCGCTACGTCAATTGCTGTTCCTGCTAAAGAAAGACCCATGTCTTGGCTGTAACCAAGTTCATCCAGAATGGCTTCCAGAGCTGCTTCAAAGATTGCTCTTTTTTTAGAAGCAAACAAAGCAATCTTAAAAGACATATCGCGGAAAAGCTCGTAAGTGAAGATGGCATTCTTAGTGGGAGAGGAAATGGCAATTGGAATTGCCACATTGGGGATATCAGGAATGTGATAGAGATTGTTCTCTGCATCTCCATAGATCTTGTATCCGCGCATTACTGAGTCATTGGCAGAATAGAGCTTAAGGTTTTGAACCTGATAAGCTAATTTGCCAAGCTCAGCTCGCACAATTGGATCAACCAAGCGATGCTGGGACAAAAAATCTGCTTCTTGCAAATTGGAACCATCCAATCGACAAGAATAGAGTCCCAGTTCAGGCATTAACAAAACTCTGTTAATGGCATTGGGAATTTCTAACATCCAGTTCATTTTCTCTATCAACCATTTGGTGTCTCGGCCAGAAGGGAAAGCAATCAAAGATCCATCAGCAATTTCTTGTGCTAGGATTCTTTTGCTTTCGTCAGGAACTTTGTCTCCTTTGGTCCAATGACCGTCTACATCCCAGACATAGAGCCAAACATCTCTGATGATTCTTTCTGGGTGAAGCCAGATAAAGTCCTGGCTGGGATCAGAAAAAACATTTTTGAGAATGCTTTTCTTCCACTGGGATTGGTTGTAATTTGTTCCAGGCGGAGTTACTAACTGCATTGGATAAATGACATCCAAAATCGTAGTTCCGATTTTTTGTTTGGCTTCTTCCAAAACAGCAGTTTTAGCCAGAACAGATTCAATTGACTCTTTGCAATTATCATATTGCTTCAAGAAGCCATCTGACATTGCTTGTATTTGCCCGCGCATTCCATTCAGAGTTTTGTAAACTTCATGAACTTGGGCAAATGATTCCAGTTCCAACAATGCATCATCCCGAGTTTTGGGGACAATTCTTTCTTTTTCCAACAATCCTTTTTTGAGATTTTCAAGGGGCAACATTCTTTCTCCTATCTGCCTTGCCTAGCAGCGGCTTTCAAAGCAGGGAAGGTTAGCCTTGTGGCACAGCAACCCTGCAATACTAACAAACCATATTTGGATTTGGTTTGTCGAGTAAGTATTTTTTACCATGATTGTCCTTTTTGGTCAACTTGACAGGAAGTAGAAAAGGTGCTTTAATAATATCAAGGAAATAGCAGCTCGCCGTAGTAAAAAAAGAGCTTGGATCATATACAAAAGAATACTGATAGCATAGAAAATACAGAACAACAGTATGAAAGGAAGAAAAGAATGGATAATCAATTTTTGAAGAACTGGGGAATGGTCCAGGAAAATCAAGCCAGAGCGGCTAAGATGCTGGAATACTTTCCTACCACATTGTCCAAGAGTGGACGTTTGATGCCTCGGATCAATCCGTTTTTCAGAGACGGACCCTATGAAGCCAGGGTTTTCTACGATGAAACCGAGCTTCTTATCAAGAGGCGGACCTATGAAAACTTCGCAGAAGATTGGGCCTATATCTTTGGAGCAGGTCTGATGAATTTCTGCGGTAAGGAAACCTCTTTGGTAATCGGACATGATATCCGAGAAGGTAGTGTTTATCTACATCCCTTTGCTTTGAAAGGAAGCATGGGATGTGGAATCCAAACCATTGATGCAGGACTTTGCACAGGTCCAGAATTGTCCTATCTCACTAACAAGTATGGTTGGGCATTTCTCAATGGCACAGCTTCCCATTATCGGAAAATAGGATTCTTGGGATTCAAGAATGGCTGGCCATGGGGAAAACCAATGTACAACAACATGAGAATGACTCAGATCATTGAGATGGCCAAAGAAGGACACTTCAATCGAACCCACAAACAAGGATGGCAACCTAAAGAATTGCCCCTCAAAACCATTGATGCGACAAAGGAATATGTTGATGCTTGTTGGAAAGGATTTGATCCTGAATCTTTGGGTGAATTCAAAATTGCAATTGAGGCCTTCAGTAGTGGAGGCACCAAGATGTACACCCAAATGTTTGAGGGAACTCAGATCACAACCCTTGATGTCAGAGATTTTGCGAAAAATCCCATTGTTGTCAACAATGACGGAGGAATGATTTCCAATCCTCATTGGGGATTCAGCAATTCATATTTCCTTCCATGCGATCCTGGACGTTACTGTCGACCTGATCCGCTCCATGTCAATGAAACCTGGACAGCTCGTGAAGCTGTAATACAGCACAAATGTAATTTGGCTGTAATAGCTGATCATGATGCTGACAGAATGGGAATTCTGGACGAAAACGGAGAATGGCTCAGTGCTAGTACAATCGATTGTTTGGTTTACGAACAATTGGCTTACGAGCAGGGCAATACTCTGGAAGGAATTTCTGTTTTCGGAGATGTCCGATTGAGTCGAGTTGTCAAAGAAATGGTAACAAAGCTTGATGGGAAAATGGTCATTGGTGAAGTCGGAAGACCATATGTCATTGACCTCTTCCAAACAGAAAAGCTTGATCTTGGTTCAGAAGGAAGCTTGCACCATAATTCCAAAAGGATGAATGGCAATGAAGATCCCCTTTACTTTCTTTTCATGATTTTAAAACTCATGAAAAGGACAGGGCTCAGGCTTTCCATACTAGCAGCCAAGTACAACAAGTACTTCAATTCCGGAGAATTCTACATTCTGATTCGTGATGACCAAGATCTGGCCAAGTACCGAGAATGGGAAAGACGCAAAAGAGTTCAAGAAGGCAAGTATCTAACTCATACAGAACTTACTCACGGAATCAATGTTGAAGATCAGAATTGTCGCTGGGGAATGAGAGAATCATACTCAGAAGCGTTCTGTAAAGGATATGTTGAGAGCTTTGTTTCCAGAAAACATGGAGTAAAGGTTCTTAATGATCTTCTGGACAGCTTGGCAGAATTCGATCTCTATCCTGCTAATCCGTTCATGAATGAAAACAATATCCAAAGACTGATGGCCAAGAACCCCACCAGTCCTCAAACCTCCATAGGCGAAGTAATGTTTATGGGGATATAGCACAAAACAAAAAAACCGTCTTCTAAAAGGAGGCGGTTTTAATATGTTTAAAGGTGGAAAATTGGCTTTGACTAAATGGCCTAAAAATTATATTATATATTATCTCCAAAATACATATTTAAAGCCGATTTCGGCTGGTTTGGATTTTGGAAAAACAATATGTTGGATATCAAATTTATTAGGGAAAACAAGGATTTGGTTGATGATGCCATTAAAAACAAAAACATCAGCCTTGATTTAGACGCTCTTTTGGCACTAGATGACAAGAGGCGTGAATTAATCAAAGAAACAGAAGAAATTAGGGCTCATCAGAAAAAGATGGGCGCTGATCAAAGAGATCAAGCCAAGGAACTCAAAGACAAGTACATGGCTTTGGATTATGAACTCAAAGGAATTGAATCTGAATTTGAGAGCATGATGCTTTTAGTTCCCAATATCTTCTCTCCTGATTCTCCTATTGGATCTGATTGCTCAGGCAATCAGGAAATATATAAATGGGGAAAAATTCCTGAATTTGATTTTGATCTCAAAGACCATATTCAATTAGGAAAAGACTTAGATATTATTGATACAGAAATTGGAACTAAGGTCGGAGGATTTAGAGGATATTATCTCAAAAACGAAGCTGTAATTCTGCAAATGGCTTTAGTTTGGCATTGTTTGGATAAATTAAGAGAAAAAGGATATCAATTAATGATTCCTCCTACAATTATTAAAGAACAGGCTTTAATTGGTTCTGGTCACTTTCCAACTGGAAAAGATAATATTTACCAAGTAGCTGCTCCTAGAGATTTATGCCAGAACGAGGAAGACAAAGAGATAAAATACTTGGGTGGAACATCAGAATCAGCTTTGTTAGCCTATTACTCCAATCAAGCCATTGATGAAAGCCAATTGCCAATTAAAATGGGAGGCTATTCTCATTGCTACAGATCTGAAATTGGAAGTTATGGAAAAGATACCAAAGGACTTTATCGCGTTCATGAATTCATGAAAGTAGAACAAGTTGTTTTGTGCAAAGATGATTTGCAGGAATCTTTGGCTGTTTTTGAAGAATTGAAAAACAATGCTTGTGAAATTCTAGAAGAATTAGGATTACCTTACCGAGTTTTAGCAATTTGCACTGGAGATATGGGAGCTGGGAAATACAAAATGTATGATATTGAAACCTGGATGCCTTCTCGCAATGAATATGGGGAAACTCATTCTGATTCTCATTTAACTGATTGGCAAGCTAGGAGATTGAATATTAAGTACAAGGATAAGGAGGGAAACAAGAAATTTGTTTACACTCTTAATAATACTATGATTGCCAGTCCTAGAATTTTGATTGCCCTTTTGGAAAACTTCCAACAGCCTGATGGCTCAGTAAAAATTCCCAAGGTTTTGCAAAAATATACTGGCTTTGAAAGTATAAAGCCGAAATAAGATGGAGATCCAAGATTTACAAGCTAATGTCAAAGGATTGAAAATCAATTACAAAATCGCTGGAATTGGCCAGCCGATTCTAATTCTTCATGGTTGGAGACATAGTTGTCAGCATTGGGAACAGGTAGCTCACTTTCTTTCTTCTAAATTTCAGGTAATTCTTTTGGATTTGCCTGGCTTTGGCAAATCACAAGATCCTGATTTTGGTTGGACAATCAGTGATTACAGGGATTTTGTTATTGAGACAATAAAGGAATTGGATATTAAAGGATGTATTCTTTTAGGACATTCTTTTGGAGGAAGAATTGCTATTAAAGTGGCTGCCCTAAATGATGGAATGATAAGCAAGTTAATATTATGCGATAGCGCTGGAGTAAATTTGGAAATTAGCGCTAAAAAAAGAATAGTAATTGCAGTTTCTAAATTCTTTTCTGCTATTTTTAACAACAAGCTGACCAGAGGATTTTACAAATTTGTTCAGGGAATAATTTACAAGATTTTAAGGTCTGATGATTACAATTTGGTTAATTCAACAATGAAAGAAGTCTTTGCTAATGCTACTAAAGAAGACTTGTTTCCAATAGTTTCAGACATTAAAATTCCCACTTTAATAATCTGGGGCGAATTAGATAGAGCTACTCCTTTAAAAAATGCCTTGGCTATTAATCAGAAAATTAATGGTTCAAAATTGGAAATTATTAAAGGAATAGGGCATAGTCCTCAATTAAAAGTTCCCCAGCAAGTTGCTGATTTAATAATTAATTTTTTCTATGGATCTAATAATACTTAGTTTAATTATTGCCTTATTACCCTGGTTTCTTCTCCAGATCAAAGCTATTTTCTTTTGGGTCTATGTTTGGCAACTTAAGGATTATCATATTGGCAGATTTGTGGCTCACTTTTCCACTCAAAAAGGAAAAGAGATATTACTTAACAAAGTTAGATTTTTTAAATTCTTAATTCTTTTAATATATATCATTGCTTACAACAATGATGATTTAGCTAGCTTTTGGATTTTCTTTATCTCATTGGGAGTTTTAGGAATCTATGGTTTAGAATTTTTGTATACTCTCTATCAAATAGCTAAGAAAAAAATCATTAAGCCAGTTTTTAATCTCAAAACCATTGTTTTGATTTTTGCAGCCACTGTTTTGTTAATAGCATATTTAGGCCTTTCTGTTTTTTTCCTCAATCAATATTACAATGGAGTTTTGAATATTCTTTTCTATGCTATTCCAGCCTTCTTGTTATTCTTTGATGTCTTTTCAGGAGTCTTTTTCTCTTTAATAGTCTTGATGTTCCAGCCTTTAACTGTCTTGTATCGCAATTACTACATTTCTAAAGCTAAAAAGAAAATGGCTAAGTTTCCAGAAATGACAGTTATTGGCATTACTGGATCCTATGGAAAAAGTTCAACCAAGGAATTCTTGTCTGAAATTCTTTCAGCTAAATTCAAAGTATTCAAGACTCAGAAGAATCAGAATTCAGAAATGGGAATCTCCACTCATATTATTTCCAACCTAGAAGCTGGATATGATATTTTCATTTGTGAAATGGGAGCTTATCACAAAGGAGGGATAAAAATGTTAACTGATATTGTTAATCCTAAGATTGGAATTCTAACTGGAATTAATCAGCAACATTTAGCTACCTTTGGAAGCCAGGAAACTATTACTAATACCAAATTTGAATTGATTCAAAGCTTGCCTGAAAATGGAATTGCCATTTTGAATTGTAATAACCAGATAATTAAAAATGAGATTAATTCCAAAGAAAGACTGGAGAAGATTTCTGCCAGAACTTTAGTTAAGTGCTCGACTAAAGAAAAAGCAGACATTTGGATAGAGAAATTAAATATTCAGAATGGAAAGATTAATTTTACTGTTAAAACCACAGACAATGAATCTGAGAATTTTGTTTTGGAATTAATTGGAGGCCAGAATATTGTAGAAAATATTCTTTTAGCTATTGCTTGCGCTAAGAAATTAGGAATGAGCTTGGCAGAAATTTCTAAAGCTTGTCAGAATATTAAGCCAGAACAATCTCCCACTAAAATTTTAAGAGGAATAAATGACATTGCTGTTATTGATTCCACTTATTCCTCCAACCCAGATGGAGTTTTAGCTGCCTTAGACTATTTAACCCTTTATGAAGGCAAAAGAGTAATTGTTATGCCTTGTATTATTGAATTAGGAAATCAAGCCAGAACTCTTCACCAGGAAATAGGGAAGAAGATTGGACAGGTTTGTGATATGGCTATTATCACTACCAAAGACTATTTCAATGAGATCAGAGATGGCGCTATTGAAGAAGGAATGGCTAAAGACAAAATACTTTTCTTAGAAGACGGGGCTCAGATTTTTCAGAAAATTAAAGACAATTGTGGAGCTGATGATGTTGTTTTGCTAGAAAGCCGAGTCCCTCAAATATTAATTAAAATGCTCCTTTTAGTTAAAGATTAATGGCTAAAATCATTTCTATAATCCTATCTCCTAATGCTCAAAATGACGATGTTTTTTTAGCCTTTAAAATGCTCTTTAAGCCCAGTTTGTGGCAGGATGGGACAGATGGTCAAACCAGCCCTAAACAGGCTCTAGAGGCCATTTTTTGCTCAAATTTAGGGGTAAAACAGGCCTATTCTTTTAATGCTGGCAGATCAGCTCTTTTAGCCATTTTAGAGGCTTTAAAAGCCCCGGCTGAAAGCGAGGTTTTGGTCCAAGCTTTTACTTGTAATGCAGTTTTAAATCCCATTCTTAAAGCCAAACTT
>ENA-UOWG01003185-UOWG01003185.1-activated-sludge-metagenome-genome-assembly--contig:-NODE-3185-length-12830-cov-9.639843_pt1 | contig 12830 bp, 12 predicted proteins | sample MGYA00238147_ERZ761563 | MGnify/ENA primary metagenome ERZ761563 (study PRJEB28884, sample SAMN05720216) | anaerobic digester metagenome | isolation source: active sludge of municipal... | reverse complement strand
CCTTGGACCGGGAGGACACGACGATCCCCTCGAAGGACCCGAAGAGGGCCCCGAACACGAGGCCCAGGCAGACCCCCTGGGACAAGGTGAAGACCAGGTAGCTCGGGAACGCGGCCTGGGCCCTCTGGACCATCAATAGAATGGGCCAGAGCATCAGGGCCCCCAGGATCCCCAGGACGGCCATGACCGCGCGCTTCAAGGTAAGGGACATGGTTCACTCCTCCACGCGGAACCTCAGGGTCCCGCCTTCGTCGGATACGCGGATCCGGACCGTGCGGCCCGGCTCCAGCCGGAAGGACGCCCTCCCCGAGGCGCCTCCCCGGGCGACTCCCAGCTCATACGCGCTCGCGGGCAGTTCCCACTCGACCCGGCCTTCCTTGACCGTCCCCAGCCGGAGGGGGAGCATCTCCGGACCCCCGGAGGCCGCCGTGCCCAGGCCGTTCAGGGTCAGCCGGTAGGACCCCGCGGGAGTCTCCACGACCAGGGACCCGGGCCGGGGCGCCAGGCGGGCTTCCAGGCGCAGGCGCTCCTGGGCGTTGGCGATCCGCAGGGAGAAGACCTCGGGGAAGTACCCCTCGGCCTCGGCCCGCAGCTTCCAGACCGCCCCGCTGGTCAGGTCCCCGGATTCGAGCTTGTCGAGGGGCTTCCACTCGCCCCGGAGGTAGGCCGAGAAGACGGCCTCGCCCAGGACCGTCCCGGTCAGGGCATCCCGCGCCTCGGTCAGGACCGCCAGGGGCCGGGGGGGCCGATCCTCCAGTCGGAACTGGAGGACGCGGACGCCGTCCTCACCCGGGGCCGCCATGGAGTACGGCAGGAGGTGGAAGGATTCCCAATGAAGATCCTGGTCCGCGGTCAGCTTGACCCGGTAGGGCCCCGGGGCCAGGAAGAGGCGGTTCGAGACGAAGGTGTGGAAGGGATCCGCCCCCTCCGTCTCCGCCGGCCGCAGGACGATCCGGACGTCCTCGACCTCCGGAATCTCCTTGCCGTCGTTGTGGAAGATCCGGGCACGGAGGAAGATGTCCGCGGCCTCCGCCTGGGACTTCGGAACCCGGACCACCAGGCGCAGCTCCCCCCAGCGGTCCGGCATCAGGTACCGGTGGACCAGACCCTCCGTCCATGCGTACCAACCCCCCGCCCCGATCCCCGCCAGGAGGACCAGGATGGCGGCCAGGAGGAAACGCTTCCTCGGGGCGGGGCGGTAGCGCGGCTCGTCCTGGCACTTCCCCGACACGAGGTCCGAGAGAACGGAGCGCAGGGAGTCCGCGGAGTAGCGGGACAGGAATTTCTCGACCGTCTTGATGACCGCGTCCATGGTCTGGAAGCGCTTGCGGGGATCCGGCTTGATGAGCTTCTTGATCAGCTTGTCCACGAAGGGCAGGACCCTGGGATTGACCTTGCCCGCCGCCCTGTACCGGCCCTTTTGGATCAGGACCACGGTTTCCGGCGCGAAGTTCCCGGGGTAGGGCTTCTTCCCGGTCACCATCTCGTAGAGCATGATCCCCATGGCGTAGATGTCCGCCCGACGGTCCACGTTCTTGGAGTTCTCGATCTGCTCCGGGGGCATGTAGGAAGGGGTCCCCAGGGTCATCCCCTCCTTGGTCAGGCCCGAGTCGTCCTCCTCCTCGGAGGCCGCGATCCCGAAGTCCGCCAGCTTCACCTCGCCCTTGCGGGAGATGAGGATGTTCCCGGGCTTGATGTCCCGATGGATCACCCCCATCCCGTGGGCGTACTGCAGGGCCCGGCAGGCGTCCAGGAAGATGACCAAGGCCAGTTCGCTGGACAGGCTCCGCTGGCGCTTGATCAACTGGTCCAGGGACATTCCGTCCACGTACTCCAGGACGATGTAGTGGGAGCTTCCTTCCTTGAAATGGTCGAAGACCCGGACGATGTGGTCGTTCTTGAAGTCCATGAGGATCCGGGCTTCCCGCTTGAAGCGCTCCGTGATCGTGGCGCTGCCCCGCAGGGTCAGCTTCTTGATGATCACGTGGCGCTTGAGGGTCGGGTGCAGGGCCTTGAACACGGCCCCCATCCCGCCCTTGGCGACCAGGGATTCGATCGGGTACTTGCCGATCAGCTCGGGGAACACGGCCATATCGATCTCCTATCTCTCGGACTTCCGCGGGTCCGCTGTGCGGGGCCTTTTCAGGTCCGCGGCGTGGACCTTTCGCAGGTCCGCGGTGATGTCTCGAATCTCACCGATATCCAGTTCCGGGTCGAAGTCCCGGCCCGGCATGACCCAGGCTACCACGAACCTGTCCGGGTTGTGGATCTGCAGATGCCGGCCGCCGGAGAGCTCCCGGTAGACGCCCCGGATGGCCCGGTGGCCCGTGAAGTAGCGGGCTCCCGGGATGCCCGGAAGGAACCGGTCCAGGAGGACCGGAACAGCCCGGGGATCCGCGGCTCCGTTGTCCGTCCAGGTCAGGCCCAGGACCGTCCCGGGATCCAGCCGGGCGTCGATCAGCTCCATTTCCGAATACGCTCGTTGGGGCTCCGCGTGGGACGCGAGGAAGCGGGGGCCCGTGGCGAACAGGGGCAGCCGCCGCTCGAATCCCGCGTAGCGCTCCAGGAAGTCCCGGCCGTAGAATCGCTCCAGCCAGGAGGTCACCATCATCCCCTCCAGGGCGAACTTCCGGAACGGATGGTTCCCGTTCCCCTCCTCGTTCAGGACGTTCTCGTGGTTGCCCTTGAGGAAGTGGAAGCGCCCCGGAAAGGCCGCCTTGCAGACCAGGACCATCTCCATGAGGGAAAGGCTCTCCCGCATCTCCTGGTCCATGGCCTTGTGCTTCGCGTAGCCTCCGGCGAATTCCTGGTAGGCCCGCTTCCAGCGGTCCAAGGCCCGGGACTCCGCGTGGAAGCCGTCCCCCAGGCAGAGGATCTGCAGGGCCCCCTCCCCCAGGGCGTCCAGGACCGTCTGCCCCTCCGGCAGGGGCTGGAAAAGGACACTGGCCAGGAAGTCCGTCCGGGCGTGGAGGTCCGGGAGCAGGATGGTCGGGGCGTCCCCGGCCAGGCGCACCAGGCCCCCCGGCAGGCCCCGGGAATCCCGGGGCCTGCCGGGGCCTCCCTCGGCGTCCAGGGCGTCCGAGGCGGCCTCCACCTTGGCCAGGTACTCCTCCCGGTCGGGCAGGCCCCGGCGAAGGAAGGCCGCCCGGACCGCTTCCGCGGCGGACATGCTCGTTCCGCCCCGCCTACTCGATGACGGTCTTGTTCACTTCCACGAAGTCCTCGGCCAGCCCCTGGGACACCTGGGTCAGGAGGGCTTCCTCCTCCTCCGCCTCCAGCTTGGCCTTGGCCACCGCGATCTTGAAGACCGGGGAGCTCGACTTGATCGGGCCCTTCTCGAAGCGGGCGGGCTCGTCGGCCTCCAGGTCCGCCTCCAGGACCGAGGCCTCCTCCACCGCGGAGGCGGGGACGTCGGTTCGCATGCCGATGGAGGTGTACTCGCAGCGCCGCAGGCCCTCGACCTGGGGGCCGATGTTGAGGAGGGATCCCGAGTAGGTCAGGACCAGGGCCCCCCGGGCCTCGGCGCGGCCGAAGAAGGAGACCTCCTCCAGGTCGTTGCCCGCCAGGGCCTCCTCGAAACAGGTCTTCTTCTCCAGCCAGGCGTCCGCCATCATCTCGTAGGTGTCCGGGCCCGCCGGGAGTCCCGAGGTCTTCGCGATCTGCCGGATATGGTCCTGGATGATGGGCTCCAAGGTTTCGAACGTGCTCATGTGTTCCTCCTGTCGCCCCTAAGATACAGCATTCTTTTGAATTTTTCACGGTATTTTACGAGAAAAAATGAAAAAACTTGGATTTCGTGGTATAGTAAGGGGGTAGGGTGCGGCCGCGGGACCTCGGGCCGGCCAAAAACTCAGGAGTTTTTCAGTCAGCCCGGTCCCGGGAGAGGGGGAGGGAATGAAGGAAGTCAAATTCGAGGACCTTCCGGAGGCGATCCGGAAGCAGTTGCTCTCGCTGATCCAGGACTCCGGCCTGGACGGGGACGAGGAGACCCGGAAACGCCTCGCGGTGATCTGGGACGAGAAGTACCGGCTCTTCACGGGTCAGGTGGGGGCCCTGGGCATGGAGCTCGTCCCGGAGCTCGGGAAGGAGGATACCCGGGGGGCCGTCCTCCTCACCTACTCCGGGTCCCTCATCAGCCTGGGGCCCCTCCGGGGCAGGAGCCGCTGGCTCGAGTACGCCTCCATCAAGCTCCGGACGGACGTGCCCGAGCTCGTGCGGGGAGACAAGGCGAGCCTGGCGGGCCCGATCCGCCTGGACCAGGCGGCCGTCTTCGAGGGCTGCCCCGTCAAGCGGTCCTCGGCTCTCTTCCGTATCGCCGTCTGCCCCGAGGGTCTCTCCGCGGACGACCAGGAACGGAGGATCCGGGAGGCCACCGTCTACCTCACGAACGGCTTCGTGAAGCTCAACCGCACCCACTCCCTCGAGCCCGTCCCGGAGGTGGACCAGTTCACCGCCAAGGCCATCATCGGCTACATCGCCAAGAAGAACGGTGTCACCCAGCTGGCCGCCCGGGGCCTCATCGAGGACTACCTGTCCATGGTGGAGACCGGGATGCTCCTGGGCGAGCGGGTCTCGGTCGGCAAGCTCGGCAGCGCCTCCTTGCGCTACCAGGCGGCCCGGAAGGCCCGGCTCACCAGGAACCTGCGGACCGGGGAGGAGCTCCTCATCCCCGCCAAACCCGCCTGCCTCGCCCCCCGCTTCACATTCTCCCAGGCCGTGAAGGACAAGTGCGGCTCCGTGGATCCGACCCTGTTCGGGGCCGAGGAGGGCGGGGAGGACGAGGAGGACTGAGGGCGTCCGAAGGACAGGCTCCAGAGGCGGGATCCGCAGGGTACGGAGCCCGCCCGCGATATACTTTCTCCGAACCCGAGGAAGGAGATCCCATGGACCCGACCCGACGCGATCCGGAAAAGAGCTACCTGTTCGCCGCCCTGGGGGCCTTCGACGCCGCGGTGCTGTCCGCCCTGGCCTGGGCGGCGATCACGGTGCTGACCAAGTACCAGATCGGCTACATGGCCGTGGCGGTGGGCGCCCTCGTGGGGATCTCGGTCCGCTGGTTCGGGCAGGGATCCGGCAAGGCCTTCCGGATCCTGTCCGTAGGCTTCGCCTTGTTCGGCTGTGTCTTCGGGAACTACCTCTCCCAGGTCGGGTTCTACCTGGCCGAATCCGGGGCGGGCCTGCTGGACACCCTGCTGTCCCTGCGCCCGGCCCAGGTCCCCGCGATCCTGGCCGAGTCCTTCAGCCCCATAGACCTTTTATTCTACGCCCTGGCCGTGTTCCAGGCCTGGAAGTTATCCGTGGCGCCGGCCGCTCCGGAGGCGGAGACGGCCGCCGCGGCGGAGGGATCCGCGTCGGACGCGGAACCCCGGCCCCTCCTGCCCCCCTACCCGCCCCGCAAGGCCCTGGCCGCGGCCCTCCCCTTCCTGGCCATCCTGGCCATCCCCGTCTACGTGGCCGCGCGAAGCGACGGGACGGCCCGGGACGTCTACGACTCGGGCTCCCCGAAGTACGAGGGGCCGACCAGCTGGAACGAGCCCCACGGCGTCTGGAAATACTGGGACGAGAGCGGGACCCTGCTGGCGGAGATCGAATTCCACCGGGGCGTGCCGGAGGGCCGGTCCGTCCACTACGCCGAGGACGGCTCGATGTCCGAACGGAAAACCTGGAAGGCCGGCTTCCTCCACGGACCCTACGAGCAGTTCTATCCCGACGGCACGCTTCGTGCGAAGGGCGCCTACGAATACGACCGGAAGACCGGACCCTGGGAGGAATACCACCCGAACGGCCGGCTTAGCTCTTCGGGGACGATGCTGCTGGATCTCCAGCACGGCACGTGGGAGATACGCTCCGACTCCGGCGCCCTCCGGGCGCGGACCGCCTTCGACCAGGGGGAGCCCTCGGGCGTCTGGGAGGGATACTCGGAGGAGGGGATCCTGACGCTCCGGAGGGATTTCGCGGGGGGCCGGGAGAGGATCCTGTACCAGCGGGACGGGGACCGGGAGACTGTGGTCGACGGGGAGGGCCGCTACGTGGAGCGGTACGAGGACGGGACCCGGGCGGTCGAGGGACCGGTCGCCGGGGGGATCAAGACGGGAACCTGGCGGGACTGGTACCCGGGCGGGAAACCCAGGAGGGTTTTCGAGTACTCGGACGGGCGGGAATACCTCAAGGACTACTACCTGGAGACCGGGGAGCGGGCCGTGCGGGACGGCGACGGAATCCTGTCGACCGGGGAGGAGGGCGGCCGGATCGAGGCGCGCTACGAGAACGGGCTCCTGACCGGGGAACTGAAGACCTACTACCCCGACGGAAGCCCCCTCGGCCTGTCCACCTACTCCGCGGGCCTTCTGGACGGCCCCCAGAGAACCTGGGCCCCCGGCGGAATCCTCTTGGTGGAGGGTGAGTGCCGGGGCGGGCTGCGGACGGGCGTCTGGACCTGGTACGAGGAGGACGGCTCTGTCTCCTCCACCGTGACCTTCGCGGAAGGGAAAAAACAGGGCGTCCAGACCTTCTTCGAGGACGGCGTCCTCGTCAAGGAGGAAGTCTACCGAGACGGGGCCTACGTGGAGACGCGGCTTCGGCGCTGAGGGCGACAGGGTCCGGAGCCGGGCGCCGCCGCGGCGGGCGGCCCGGAAGGCCGCTCCGGGGCCCGGGACCTAGAAGGATTCCCCCGGGGTGAACCGGAGCCCCTCCCGCACGTAGTGCACCCGGAGCTTCCACGCGTCCGGCACGGCCTCGGCGCGGAGGACCTCCCCCATCACGACCCCGGAGGTCCCCTCCACCACGATCCGGGACAGGCGGCACTCCAGCCAGCCCGCGACGCCCTCGGGGATCCGGGCGTCCACCTCCCGGGCGGGAAAGGCGGGGATCCCGAGCTCGGCGTACTTGTCCGCGTCGTGTCCCGACATCGAGCCTGCGCGGGCGACCAGGTCCATCTGGCCCTTGGTCGGCAGGGCCACCGCGAACTCCCCGGAATCCGAAAGGTCCGCGTAGGTGCGGTGTCCCGTGTCCAGGACCAGGATGAGCTTGGAGGCGGGCGAGTAGTCCAGGGGACAGCACCAGGCTACGGGCGCGACGTCATAGCGTCCGTCCGGACCCCGGGTGCAGACCAGGACCAGGCCGCCCGCGTTCTGGAGCTCGTAGGCGTCGGAGACGGGGATCTCTGCGTACCGCATGGTCACCTCCTCGATCGCGGCCTTCGCCGCGCCTCATCGCGTCGCGGCCCGCCGTTCCGAACGGTCCACCAGCAGGAAACCGCCGGCCGCCGCCAAGGCCACCGCCCCGAGCAGGATCCAGACGGGCCCCAGTCCGGAACCCTCGATGATGCGCCCCGTCACCGGCGAACTCAGGGCGAAGCCCATCCCCCCGATGAGGGGCAGGATCGCGTTGAACCGCCCCCGGTGGGACATGGGGGTATGGTTGGCGACGTAGACCTGCTCGTTCGTCGCGTTGACGATCTCCCCGAAGGTCCAGATCGTGGTGGACACCAGGAACAGCGCGGGGCTCCGGATGAAGGCGATCATCCCGAACCCGGCCATGTACAGCAAACCCGCGACGGCGACGTTGACCACCGGACGGAACCGTTTCAAGGCGGCCACCAGGGGGGCGTTGAAGAGGATGACCAGGACGGCGTTCAGGGTCATCAAGGTTCCGTAGAGCGGCGCGCCTTTCTCTGCGAAAAGGGCCTCGAGTTGCAGGGGCAGGGCGAACCGGTGCTGGGCGTAGACGAAGCCGTATCCCGCGGACAGGGCGGTGAATATCACCAGGAAGTACCGCGACCGGAGCGCGGAGAGGAGATTCCCCTCGTGGGCCCTCTCCGTCGAGTTCCCGGCCAGGCTCTCCCGGATCTGATGGTCCGACGGCTTCGATTCCGGGATGAACAGGATCACGAGGGCCAGGGACGCCAGCACCGCGATCCCGTTGCCCCAGAACAGCCAGCTCATCGCGTTCTCGAACAGGAAGCCCGCGATCAGGGGGCCGAACGCGAATCCCAGGTTATGACCGAGGTACAGGAGGGAAAAGGCGGCCTGGCGATTCTCCGGCGTCGTCAAGTCCGTGCTCATCGCGGAACGCGCCGGGTCCGTGACGCCGTCGAAGAAGATGGAAACCAGGATGAGCCAGGGAACCAGGGCGTGGGCTCCCAGGAATCCGCACGGGATGAAGAGGAGTCCGCAGAGGGCCTGGGATACGAGCATCACGCGCTTCCGCCCGAAGCGGTCCGCCAGCCTGCCTCCCGCCAAGGTTCCGGGAATGTAGGCCAACGAGACAAGGAGCAGGAAATCCCCCGCGGCTCGCTCGCCCATGCCCATTTTCTTGGTCAGGAACAAGGTCAGGAACGGGAAGACAAAGACTCCGATCCCGTTCACCACGGTCGCGAAGAACAGGGTGTAGATGGAGGCCGGGAGGCCCCGGTAGATGGAGAAGGAATGGATCGCCGATCGAAGCATGCGGCAGTATCGCATCCCGGGGTCCGTCGTTTCCAGCCCCGGCGCGCACCGGAATCCCGGCACCTATCCGGGCGATCCTGGCATTCCCGCTCAGTTCCGTCGCGCGATCATCTCGATCTCGACCAGGGCGCCCAGCGGCAGTTCGCGGACCCCGACGGTGCTGCGCGCGGGATACGGGGCCTGGAACATGGACTTATAGACCTCGTTCATCGCCTGGAAGTTCTTCATGTCCGTCAGGAACACGTTCACCTTGACGACATCGTCCAGGGTGAGACCCGCCGCCGCGAGAACGTTCTTCAGGTTCTCGAAGCACTGCGCGGTCTGGGCCTCGATCCCCCCCTCCGCCAAGCGGCTCGTCCCCGGGATCGCGGGAGTCTGTCCCGAGAGGTAGACGAATCCCCCCGCTTCGACGGCATGGGAGTACGGACCGACGGCTACGGAACCGGGAGCCGTGAACGCCTTTCTGGGCATGACTGGGAACCTCCTTGAGGGGCGCCGTTCATCCGGCACACGCGGACCATAGTACGCGGCCTATTCCGAATCCACAAGCCTCTGAAGCAGGGCGACGGAGACCTCGCGGATGTCGTCGACGATCCTGTCCGCGAGCGACAAGGCCTGCCTCCCCGAGTTCGGGTTCCGGAATCCGATCGACCGGATCCCCGCCTCCCGGGCCGCGGTCAAGCCGTTGTCGGAATCCTCGATGACGACGCAGGATCCCGGCTCGACCCCGAGCAGCTCGGCCGCTCGGAGGAACACGTCGGGTCGAGGCTTCCCGCGGGGGACCTCCTCGCCGCTCACGACGACATCGAACAAAGAATCGAGTTCGTACTTCGACAGGACCGTCTCGATATAGTCCCGTGTCGAGGAGGAAGCCACCGCCGTCCGAATGCCCCTGTCCCGCAGGTCGCGGAGCAACGGTAGCACACCCGGGATAAGGATGGACTCCGAACCTTCCAGCATCTCGACGTTCGCCCTGTGCTGAAGTTCCTTGAGCGCTTCGACCGACTCCGCGAATCCGAACCGCTCGCGCATCTCCCTCCACATCACGGAGCTCGATATGCCGATGAACCTGTCCAAGTCGGAGGCCTTGAGATCCACGGATCGATCCCGGAGCAGTCGAAGCACGGCTTCCGTATGGAGAGGTTCGCTATCGATGATAGTACCATCCAGGTCGAACAGAACCGCCTTGAGCATCCCGATCCCCCAATCTCCGGTCACGACTCTTTCGTCGAAGGTATCGGAAAGACCCGTGTCGGACAAGAGCATCGCGGTGCCCCGACAGATCGTCAGACTCTTCGGGCTCCGAGGCTCTCCTGGACAAAGTCCGGGGTCCCCGCAATCCCCACCCCAGCCGTCTCTCAGAGGAACTGGAACAAGTCCTCCTCGATTACTGCCTGGAGTACCCGACCCAAGAAAGCCTCAGGGTCAGCCAACAGCTCCTTCTCCGGGGGATTCACATCGGAGCGGGAGCCATCCGCGGCGTCTGGCAACGGCACAATCTGTTATCCAAACACCAGAGACTTCTCCGTCTCGAGCAGCATGCCCGGGAAACCGGCATGGAGCTTTCGGAACAGGAGATCCGCCTCCTCGAACGGTTCGATCCGGAGTTCCGGGAACGTCATATCCAGGCTGACTTTACAGGCCAGCTCGTCGCGATCGACACCTTCATGGTCGGGAACCTCAAAGGTATCGGCAAGGTCTATCTGCAAACCGTCGTGGATTGCCACTCACGGTACGCCTGGGGTCACCTCTACAACTCCAAGATTCCCATCACCTCTGTCCATGTCCTCAATGAACGCGTCCTGCCGTTCTTCGAAGATCACGGAGCGCGGATCCAGACCATCCTCAGCGACAACGGCCGGGAGTTCTGCGGACGTCCGGACCAGCATCCCTTCGAACTCTTCCTCCAGCTGGAAGACATTGAGCACCGAACCACTCAAGTCCGCAGGCCTCAGAGCAACGGCATCGTCGAGCGTCTTCACCGCACCCTGCTGGACGAACACTTCCGGATTGTCGGTCGAACCAAGTTCTATGAATCCATCGAGGAGATGCAGGTTGACCTGGATGACTACCTAAAAATCTATAATCAAGAACGAGCTCACCAGGGCCGAAACATGAACGGCAGGACGCCCTACCAGGCGTTCATCGACGGCCTCCTGGTTGAGGAAAAGGAGGCCGGCTGATCGTGTCCATCCGGGGGCTACTGTCAGGTAATTTCTCTATCTGTACAGATATTGCTTTATAGATTTGTCAATTTACATACACCATTCTATTTATAAATTCTTAACATTGACTGGTACTAAATAAAAGAAGGCTATAAGAATTGCTATTATCATGAAACCAGATATTCCCATATATAATGTCTTTGCTTTATTATTTAATTTTTTGTTAATTAATACTCCTGTTAATACTATTCCAAATACAATAATTATAATAAACATGACTAACAGAGCAATTAAATTGTGATTATACATATATTTCAAACGAATGAAATAATTATACACCAGAAGCAGGTACAAAAATATTCCTGAATATAGGTGATCGTTTCGTCTATACCTCATTCCCGATTCTCCATATGCAGATTCGCTTCGTATCATTACCCAAAAAAAGTACTTAAAGCTGTAATTACCATATTTTCATTTAATGAAGTCCTAGTTGGTTTTCTCTTTCTTATTCTATTAGATTGATTTCCCAAACGATTGAATCATTAACTTTAAAGGCCTCTTTGAAGCCACATTTTTGATGCAACCGTATCGAATCCTCATTATTCATAAAGGTGCGACTTTTTAGGTTCTTGAAACCCTTTCTTCTACAATCGTCAATCATATCATTCATAAGCAGTTTCCCGAATCCTTGTCCTTTATACTCAGGCAAAACTACAATATCAAACGTATGGGCGAAATCATGGTTAGTTTCTTCCCTGGGCCATCTACTATATCGGTACCAGCCAATTCTCTTATTGTCTTTTAGAAGAAGCTTGTTTATGTCCAGTTCATTGCTGCTATTTTCCATCTCTCCTATTTTTTCAAGATCGGTTGCCTCTCCAAACTCCCTTGGCCATTCGGCGTTAATCAAATCAAGGATCGATGAGTAATCCATCTTTCCTTTTACTTCAACGATTTCAATTTTCATATCCCCGCCCAATTCCATAAATCAAATATTCTCCTATGAATGGTCATTAATAAATCGATCTATGGTTCCATGGTCGAGGCTTTCCGCGCCAGGGATGGCGCGGAAACACCAACCAGAAACCGCCAAGAAAAATCATGCACATAACAACAAGCTATCTGGAAGGACCGTGCGTCCATAAGAGCGAATCGGAGTACTCGACGATTCGCGGGACGCACGGTCCTTGGTGGAGCGGCGCGGCTAGCGCCGCGGAACCCGAGGAGCGCGTCCCGGGACGCGCGACGCAGCAGATAGCGTAACGTTATGTGTCTGATTTTTCTTGATCGATCTCCAGATCGCCCGAGCCAGGAGGGCGAGGGCGATTACCTTCGCTTCTCTCTTCTTAATTCTTTTTGCTTTATCTTTTTATTCTCATATCGTAGAATATCTGGTTTGATGGTCCTCATCTTTTCAAATCTTTTATTTCAAAGAAGCTATTGCTTCAATAGCTAGTCCAAAGTTTCTATTATTCAAGCGATGTTTACAAGGTAAAAGTCTACTTATCTCTCATCATCCGTTGAAAATATGATTTAACGCCTTTTTCTTCTTTCATGAAACCTGCTGATTAAAAGTTCTGTTAGCTGTTTTTCCCCTCCCCTCTTTTCTAATTTCTAACAAATTAATATCTTAGATTTTCTACTTTTCTTCTTTTAAATATGGAACACTACATTTCTTTTTTATATTCTACAATTTTTTCTATTACATATTTCCTTATTACTTCGTCAATATTTCCTGACTCTACTATAAATCTTTCAAGTATTTCTTTTTTACCAAATTCACCATCAGCCATTAAAAGTGGAATGCCTCCAGCGAGGCAATTGTCTCCGTTTTCAATGCCTGTATGAGAATAATTACCATTAACAAATGTTAGTGCTCTTTCATTGAAAGTTTTCTCATAGCATAGTTGAAAACCAACAGGTTCAGCCTTGTCGGAAAACCATACATATAAATCAAAGTAATCATCAATAAAAACCCTTCTAAATTGTTCCCCTTCATTTTGCTTTACATCTCTTTGTTCATAAAGCATAAAAACCTCAAGACTATTAAAATTAAAACACCTATTTAGGTTTTATTCATTTTCTAAAAAGTTCCAAAGAAATTGATCTATGGTTCTATTCTTTAATTTTCCCGCGCCAGGGATGGCGCGGAAACACCAGCCTGAAGCCGCCAAGAAAAATCATGCACATAACAACAAGCTATCTGGAAGGACCGTGC
>ENA-UOWG01003184-UOWG01003184.1-activated-sludge-metagenome-genome-assembly--contig:-NODE-3184-length-12834-cov-4.290164_pt1 | contig 12834 bp, 11 predicted proteins | sample MGYA00238147_ERZ761563 | MGnify/ENA primary metagenome ERZ761563 (study PRJEB28884, sample SAMN05720216) | anaerobic digester metagenome | isolation source: active sludge of municipal... | reverse complement strand
TGTGACAACAACCTCATCAAACCCGGCTGTGGAGGTCACGACGACCTCGTCTCTAGTTGAGACATCGATGTCTGGTATCGTAACCTTTGCTGATCCAGTGCTGGAAGCAATGATACGCAGCGCGATGGGCAAACCTGAAGGCGAAATCACCTTCGCGGAAGCCCAGGGCGTCACCCGCATGGATCTCACCGACTCTTTGCAGCGACAGCTCTCCGAATTCACCCCAATCACCAACCTCGACGGCTTGGAAGCCTTTACCAACCTCGAAAGCCTCGACCTGTCTCAAAACGCCGTGACCGACATCTCCCCTCTGGCCGGGCTCACCAAACTAACCGCCTTATCCCTGGCTGGCAATCCCGTCATGGATGTCGAACCTCTGGCCAAATTAACCAACCTTAAGCTCTTGATCCTTTCCAACTGCCAGGCGCAAGATTACAGCGCTCTCTCCCACCTGATCAATTTGCAGGTGCTGTGGCTCGACAATTCAACCATTTCAGATGTTTCCCCGCTGGTTTCGCTGACGAACCTCCAGACCCTTTACCTCGACAAAAGCAGCGTCGAAGACTTTTCATCCCTCGAAAACATCTACACCACCCTCGCCAACAAAGATTTCATCATTCCTACCACACTTAAAGACCTTGGATTCAACCTTGATCCCAACAATCACGAAGCTTACTTCGAAAGCGAGTTAGCCAATTTCACCGTTACCCATGACAAGTGGGGGCCGCCATCCAGGGAAGATAACCAGAATATCATCCGCATGACCCTGTACCTGAATGATGAATACAAAACCTCTATCGGTTACTATGACGTACACAAGGTTTACCTCTGCCAAATGGATAAGGAAGGCCAGCCGCCCGTGAACTACCTCTACGACATCGCCACTGGCGAATATTCCATCGATGGGCAGGATCGGGCAAACTCAGAACAGATGATCCGTGCCGCCTTGGAAGTTGAAAATGGCGAAGATCCGCTGTATGCTCCCATCCGCTTCTTCAATAAAACCATTCAGAACACCTTCAAAATGACCCCCGAAAAATTGTTCACATTGCCGTATGAACCACCGACCCTCAAGAGTCTGGGCTTTGTCCCAGACGAGACCCCCGGGATTTACATGTATGAGCAGCACGAAGGCATCTATACCAACATCCGCATCGACCACAACGAAAAAGAAAATAAGGAATATGATGTCGTATTTTTTCAACCGATTACTGACGTTTACCGCGTAAACTTGTTCTATCACACAACCGACAACAAACTTTTTGTTGGCGCCGACGATAATTACAACGGTGGTGCAAGTTTTTACTATTATCTGGATACCGGCGAACACATCGATGAATGGTGCAGCGATCCTGACAAGACCGTGGAAGAATACTTCATCAAAGCTTACAACGATCCCGCGATCGAGGATGTTTACCAGCATTCCATGAATTTAATGGTGCAATACATTAGTGATACCTTTGGTATGACGATCGAGGAGCTGTATTCTCTGCCGACAGGTGAATAAGGATTAAAGGGTGTCAACGAGACCCGTAAGGCAAGATGACATTAGGTCAAGTACAAATGGGTAATCTTGAAAATTGATGACACTTGTTCGGTTCAGTTTCTGTCTTTCGAGTTCAAACAAACCTGGTTTTTGGGATTATTGTTAAATTCCTAAATCGTCAATTTTTCCACAATTTGACGATTTAGGAAGTGGTTTATTGAATGATGATTGACACACATCCATTTTTTGCAACGATTGACCTTTTGTGACAACGAAAAACTTGAATTACCTTAACAAATCGCACATGAACGATAGAACGAAAAGTTCGTGATTTTTGGACGTTCGTTCACTAATTCGCAACCATCGTCCTCCGGGTCGCGAAAAAACTACTACTTGACCCTGTCATAAAAAGTCGCTATCATACGACTAATAACTCGTAACCAAAGATCCTCCGGCCTCTTCAGAAGAGCGTCCCTCAGGCCAGGCTAAAATGCGGAGCCTGAGTGAAAAACGTTCCGAAACCAGGAAAATCTCTCATAACCCGGAGGTCAGTGGTTCGAATCCACTCCCCGCTACCTAAAAAGACACTCTTCCGAGTGTCTTCCTTTTTAAAAGTGGTTCCCTGGACTGATCAATAGGACAGGTGATTCCCCGCAGGGGGGTACCCTGTACGCCTTCGCCCCTGCATTTTGCTTAGGGGCGCTTTGCGAGGGCATCGTATCCACTCCATACTTTCCAACTAACCACTTGATTTCTCAGGTGGTTAGTTGTTCAAACATTAAGAACTGGTTAATGTCCTTAGGTCGGTTAAACCTCAATGAAAAATCAACCTAATCTCCTTCAACCTCAATGCGATCCACCTGGACCTGCGAGCCGTTGTAATCAGGAACATTGCTGATCAACGTTCCATAAAGATGCACGATCTTCCCGCTGTCGCGGAGAGATTGGATCTGGGCTGCTACCTCCGGGTCCAATGAATCAATTCCAAAATTGATCGGGCTTCCAGTGTCCTGCCGCTCAAAATAATCATCATACTGCGCCCCAGATCCGGTACTCTTGATAACTCCCCACCAGTCAGCAAATTCCTCTGACGTTCCCGGTGGCATGTAACCACCACTTGCATCGGAGGCTGGTTCCGAAGTTAGTTCGAGTTTGGGAGCTTCCAGTGTTTCCATACTGCAATCTCCGCGGAAGTACGCCCATTCGTCACAGGTTGTGCCGTCCGGAGATACGCATACTCCGTATTGGCTGCCATCCTCTGCAGTGCGAATCTCAAGATTGTAACCATTCTGCTCACAATACACCGAAGCCGGGTTTGGCATATTTACTTGTGGTGTATCTGTCGTAATTGATTCTGGTGCCTGGATTCCGGGAGAGCAGGCAGCCAGTGTCATACTGAAAATCACCCCGAGTGTAATGAACAACAATCGTAACTTTTTCATTTTTTCTCCTAATCTTGATTGTTAATTGACGCAAAATATTAGATACTTGTTCCTTGGTGATATCCTTTCATAAAGTCTCATTTTTCAATGGAAGGAAGTATTACGTAGAAACCAGTTTCTCTGAAACTGAAGACAACATCAGCCAGGGTTCGATGATGATATTGATCAGAACATGAGCAAATATGCAGGGACCTAAGTTGCGACCGCCCAAAAGGTAGATGATAGCTAAAAGTATGCCTAAAACGGATGTTGAGAGGATTGCCGGAAATGTAAACTTGATATCGCCCTTTAAAAGGATCCATGAAGTGTGGGCTAACCCAAAAGAAACACCGGAAATGATAATCTGGAGAAATAGACCTACACTTCTTGCCATGAGCATATCCATGAGCCAACGACGGAAGAAGACTTCTTCAACAATGCCGCCAATGAGGGCCGCAAGAATCCCTATCAGTTTGAACAACGAGAATTCCTTCTGTTTGACCAAAACTAAAGGAATGACTTTCATGGTGTAAATGATAAAGGCGATAGTTACAGCCGTGGCGACCACCCAAACCAAAGGGGGAGCAAATGAAACACTCCCGAAGCCCAGATTTTGAAATAGCGGGATTGGACGCCAGAATAAGCTCATTGCCAGTGGACTGAACATAAATATTGAACTTATACCCAAAATCAAAGTCGTTTTCGATCTGTCATTCATTTTTTTCTCCAGGTTTTTCTCGTAACATGATCTGGCATTTATGCCGGAAATTATTACAGTGCTGTTGTAATGATTTGTATCCCATACGGAACAAGTGAAACTGCCATCATTATGGAAGCACTCAGATTAATAATTTCAAGCCCATCGGGAGTACCTACCAGTAATGCCCCGACCATGAACAAAATACTTTGCCAGGGAGCAAGAGTATGGGTCGTGAGCAAGGCAATGGCTTGAATAGTAAAACCGATGGGCAGTAATAAGATTCCCCAAAGCAACTTTAGCCAGCCTTTTCTTGTAAACATAGCCATTACGGCCGGCATAATTTGATTGAATCCGTTTTCGGACAATGAATCAAAGGCACTCATGGTCAGGCACAACGCACCTTTATCTGCCGCTAGAAAAACTGCGCCTAAAATGGCGATCACAGCTCCAACATAGCCAGCCCATGCCCCTGTACTTAGATCAAGAACCTTCATAAAGTGCAGGGCAACCACGATCAGAAGACCAGTGTTTAGCGTCACCAGTACATGTCCGAACTGCAAAAGTTCATTCTTATGGGCTCTATGCACGAGCTCTTCCGGCCCTAACAGGCGAGGTCGCAACAAGCGTGGATGGGCGGCAAAGGCAAAGACAAACACAAGCGGAAAGACGATGAACGCCAGACCAACACCAACTTGTTCAATTTGATTCAAGATAATATTTCCGTTCATTTGATTATCTCCTTTCATATTAGTTACTGGAAAGCATGCTTGTCGAATCAATCCATAGTGATAACCACTTTTCCTTGGGCATGTTCATTTTCAAAATACCAGAAAGCTTCCGGGGTTTTCTCCAAAGGGTAAGATCGATCAATTACCGGTCTGATTCTTACAGATCCAATGAGTTCTTTTAGAAAGTTCAAATCCTTTTGGCAAGGCACCAGCGAAAGGACATTTACTTTTTGATCACTGATATTTGAAATTTTCCTCCCATAGCTCCCCGCCTGGATTATTTGACGCATCGAACCCCCGACAACCACATAAGATCCAATGGGTTTTAATGCGCGAAGATAATCCTCAAGTGGATGAAAGCCGTTTACAGCCAGGATCAAGTCGTACTGCTGCCCAAAATGGGTGAAATCCTCTTTCTTGTAATCAATGACATAATTTGCCCCAAGGGAGCGTACCATTTCCATGTTCCGAGTGCTGCACACAGCAGTAACCTCGGCTCTCAAAGCTTTAGCGATCTGCACGGCAAAGGTCCCTACGCCGCCCGATGCACCATAAATGAGTACTTTTTGCCCGGGTTGAAGGTTCCCTTTACTGCGCAACGCCTGTAGAGCGACCATTGCTGCTAACGGGACGGCGGCTGCTTGTTCAAAGGTCAAGCTGGCTGGTTTCAGCGCGATTAGGTTTTCCTTGGCGCAGACATACTCGGCGAAAGTGCCACGACCCGTTGCAATGGGTAAGAACCCGAACACTTCATCCCCCGGTATATACTGTTTCACATTGGAACCGATAGTCACTACTCGCCCTGAAAGATCCGCCCCGAGGATCTTGTTTTTGGGACGCAAAAGACCTCCAGGCTTTAGTCGCATAAAAAACGGATTTGCCCGCAGCATTCGCAAGTCACGCGAATTGATAGAGGCTGCATGAATCCGGATCAGCACCTCGTCTTCTTGTGGAACTGGATTCTCCACCTCCCGGAGCTGAAGAACGTCCGGTGAACCATACCTGGGGCAGATAATCGCTTTCATAGTTCGACCTTTCTGTTTTGCTTATCGAATAAATAGCCAATCATCAATCCGAGGGCGAGAAACCTGGGAGCATTCATTCCTGAATCGAGCAGGAGATAAACGGATGCATGGTTTGGATTCCCCAGGGTTGAAAGGACTTCGATAATGGCCATTGCAATAAAACTAAGGATCAAGGCCTTGACGATGGGTTTTTTACCGGGAATCTTTTCAAAGGATTGCAGCAGGATAAAACTGACGCTGAATGCGATCACCATTCCACCAGCCAGCGCTTCAAGCAGCGCCACAGGTAACGAAGAGAATGAGAACGCGGCTTGATAGGCGGTGGCAATAGGGGAAACTGCCATTATGAAGTCAATGACCCAGAACGCCGCACCTCCCGAAACTGTTAATTTGAGCAGTTTCTTTGAGAAATCGCGGGAAGACTCCTGCTTGCTTAGACCTGTAGCCCTGGTCTGCATGATTGTTTCCTCATTTCAATCCGGCTGATTTCTCTGCGATTGCAGTGGGTTTGGATTCGTTAAATTGTCTTTTACACACATAACCTATCGCAACGCCCAGGGCGGTGATGCGGATCACGTTAAATGCAGTTCCGATGATGAAGTACCGCAAGATATTAGTTGTCGCAAAGAAACTTGACGGACCACCAAGTGTGATCGTAACAAAGACCAGCACAAGTGAGCTCAGGATGACTGATTTCAAGATCGGATCCTTAGCCGGGATCCTGTTGTAGAAGCGCACCAGCAAGAAACTGACCCACAACCCGATCATCAAGCCGCCGATTAGGGATTCCAGCAGCATCGGGTAGTACGATATGGACATGGCAGCCCTGTAATCCGCAGCGATGGCGGTGCGTGAGATGGCGAAGTTAGCCAGCCAGAAAGCCAGGCCTCCCACAAGGGTCAGCACCAGCACCTTCTTAAAGATACCTTTTTTGTTGATCATCTTTCCTCTTTTCTTTATTCGACATTCACAGACAATTGGGGTTTCACAGCCTTGATGGCAAGCCAAAAAGACAGGGAGACTTCAGCAATGAAACTGATCACCAGGCAGGGATAAGCGATGACCGCGAGGTCGGGGAGGATCAAGCGCTGGCAGACATAAACAAACTGGCAAATACCGTCCGCGATCAGTAATATACCGAGAATCTTTGGTAGAAATCCCGATTTGAGCACCAGGTAGCCGAGCGGAAAGAGCCAGACCCCGTAGGGTACCTGGGCGATAACGACACCGGTTTTGTATAAACCGAAGAAGAACACCGCCAACGCTTGCAGTTGATCCGGTTGAAAGGCTTTGATGGCTTCCGTTCCGTTCAAGATGACAAGGCTGCCAAACAGGCAGAGTGAACTGATGAGCCAGACCGCAAAACCTGCGACATTGAATAACAGGAATAATAAGGCTAAATCCTTATTTACCGGCTTCAGCAGCACGTACAAAGCCCAGGCTGCCAAAAGGAAAAGAACCACCGAAAACAGATTGATCACAAAGCCAATACGGAACTGTGTGGCGTGGGTCAAGATGTGATCAATAGTGACCGGTGCTTCCACGAATACAAACTTTCCAAATAGATTGGCTATGATCGAGGTGATGATGTAAAGAAGGTAAAGCAGGCCGGCGGTTCTTGCCTGCGCAAGTGCTGCAGGTACAGGTGCGATCTTAATGATTGATTTCATTTTTAGCTCCTTTGTAGATGGAAAAACCCGACAGACCAATGCCTGTAAGATATAGAACACTTTGGATAACATTCACCTGCCAGCGTCCATTTCCGATATAAGAAGAGGCAAGAAAAGCCATGGCTTCAACGAACCCGATGACCCCAACAAGCAGCCAAAAGGCCCATTTTTCACCGGCAACCAGGTTCCTGCGGATGAGCGGCCAGGTCAACACCGAGATCATAAGCGAACAGGAGTTGTATAAGATCGTGAAGCAGTTGAGAGCTGCAATGGTCCTGGCGCTCAGGCCGGTAATATCAGCCTCTGAAAAACCAGCCACCTGCAGAATAGGAGAATCCTTCCCGAGCACGATTACATAGCAAAGGATGATAAAGGCAAGCATGAAGTTGATGCCGCACCATATTGAAAGGACCGTCGAACCTTTTTTTAACATTTTTATTTTCTCCTTATTTGTATCTACTCAAGCAGTCCTGGAAATGCCCGCGGATGGATTGAATCCTTTCGCGATCAACCAGACCGCCAAGACCAACTCCTGTGGGAGGATCGGCATAAGGAGAATGACCTGGATCGTTCCAGAAGGAGGCAGGAGATGGAACATCACCAACACAGCGCTGAGGATGGTCAATGTGATTCCAATCAGACCCCAAATGCTAAGCCATCGTGGAACGAGCCTGTGTTGAAAGAAGACAACATAGTACATCAGGGCACCGATGCCGAAAACCAACAGATTGGCTGCATCTCTGAACCATCCGATTCCTGCATTGAGAACTGCATATACTGTCTGAAAGTACGATGAAGTCGGAGCCCCAGCTTTCACGAATTCCTGGCTAAGTGCCAATAGGACAATGTAGAGGAGAGCACCAACAACCTGGAGCGCACCCTCGATGACCCTGAAGCCAGCCGAGCCAATCGCCAGGCCTTCGTTGTACTTCCTCAGAATTGGATACAGCGCAAGGCCAATCCCGGCACAGGCAACACCCATGATAAATTTAATGGCCGTGTAGACGAACATCTGACCTTCGTTTGTGGAAATCGCGGTCAGGGGATCCGGAGCATTCACAGTGTTTAGACCGAGTGGCAGGCTCATTAGAGCAGGTACTGTCCCCAGGATAAATAACACACCCACAACTGCTGCGGTCTTTCGGTTTGTCCCGGAGGGACCTTCTTCGATCTTATTCATATTTCTTTCTCCTTGTTATGATTGATTTGGGCTTAAACAAACCACCTGCGCCCATTTAGGATTTGATATTTGACGCATCTGCCTGACCAGGTTCAACAGGACTGACCGAGACCAATGGCAAGCCCAAGTCACGCACTTTCTTCAGTAATCCATGCAAAGCAGCCTGATCGGTCACCGGTCCGGTTAATAACGTGTCGCCGTTATCTTCCAGCGTGATGGTCAAGCCCTCAAACCAGCCTGTCCACTGGAGGTCAAGGTGTCCCTTTAGACGGATTTCATAACAGGGTGGTTGGTAACTTTTTTCGTCGGATATTGGTTTATCACTCATACAAATTCACACTTTTTTCCTTTCGTTGTTTATCTGCCTAAAAGATACCGCCCGGCAATGTGAGGTGTCATCACAATGTGATGTGATTCGGGTTGTGATTTTTGTGAAAAATAAAAAGCCCCATCCAGATGTTTTTAGGACACCTGCCGGGGCGGGAGTTGGTTATTTAGGGTAGTTAAATGATATTACCTTCTTCGGCGCGCCGGATAGCTGCCCGGCGATTGTTGACCCCCAGTTTGATGAAAATATTTTTGGTATGAGTACGGAAGGTGTTAATCGATACGCTCAGTTGTAGGGCGATTTCTGGTCCGCTTAGGTCGCTTCGCAGAAGCTTAAGCACTTCCAACTCACGTTGGCTTAACGGTTCAATAAGGGGCGAACCAGTCCTGTGTCCTTCCGGGATGGCAAAGGATGTATCTTGTTTGTCTGCGCATTTTACCTTCTCAGATTCAAATGCTTTCAGTAGGACGCCTGTGTAGTCTGGCATAATTCCGCTTGCAGATGCTTCACGAAGGATTTCCATCATGCTTAGTCCTTCGTCAAGGAATATGCGGACGTAACCTTGTGGCTCTGCTAACGCAAGTGCCTGCTGAATAGACAGGAGAGCATCAGGAAGGTTACCTTGCGCGTGATAAGCTATTGCTTGCAACATCCGAATTTCGATCACGCTGCCATTCCCCCCGCGTTCTTGCGCGGCTTTCAGAAGGCGTTCCAACAGTCTCATTGCTTCTTGGATGGAACGGCTTGTGGAGTCATTTTGATTGAGGGCCAGGAGCACCCTGGCCAGGGTGATGTGATCGTACTCGTGCAGGTAGCTGAGTTCATCATCAGCCGAGAGTCCCTGATCACGCACCCACCTCAGGGCTTCTCCCAAGCGACCCTGGGCTATCCATACCCGGGTCTTCCGCGTTGTGATCGGGCGCACATTCGGGGAGAAGTTGGCATCGTAGACGCGCTCGGCATCTTCGAGTAATTGCATCGCACCATCCAGATCGCCCTGGGCTTGTTTAATGCGCGCCATCGCCGCACGCCAGCGATACGGGTTTTGCGGTAAGCTGGCAAGTTCACCCAGCGCCTGGCTGGTGAGCAGATGCTTTGTGGCGGTCTTCAGATCATTATGCTCACACTGAAGGACGCTCATGCCAACGTACATATCTGCTGCTCCTCGCAGGATAGGCGCACCCGGCTCTTCCGCCCACTTTAGGGTCTGCTGATAGGTGGTCATTGCATCGCGGAGTAGGCCTTGCGCAATCTGTATATCCGCCAGGGTAAGGGCGTTGCCGATGGCTGGAGAAATGTACCCGGCCAGCCGCACATGTTCCATGCCATCGGCGATCATCTGGCGGGCGGCATCGAGATCCCCGCTTGTCCATGCAGTGAGCCCCAACTGTGAGGCGGCCCCACCGATCATCAGGTGATCATCTTCAGGTGCGAGCTCAAGCACCCGTCGAGCGTACTTTGCAGTTTCGGTCATATCACCCCTGGCCAGGGCACGCGCGGCACGGAGCATAGGAATCATCCCCGGGAGACGTTTAAATGTCCCGTTGTCCACGACGACCATCCCGGTCGTATCGGCCATCGAATCCAGCCAGCGTTCGGCATCCCGCAACCAGGGTTCAACGCTACCGACCTCTCCGCCACCAAATAATGCGTAAGCATAATGAACACAGAGCACGGGCCTGAGGCGGATTAGTTCATCAGGGAGTGCCTTTAGCCAACCAAGTTCCGTGACCGTGGTTCCTCGTCTGTTCCTGCGCGTTTCAGGGATTGCCAGTTCGACCAGGATCGCCGCTCGCTCGAAATCCTTGCCGGCCAACGCGTGGCGGATGGCATCGTGCGGTAGTCCGTTTTTTTCATACCAGTCACTCGCCCGACTGTGGAGAATAGCTACCATCTCCGGTTGCGTCACCATCAGATGTTCGAGCAGAACATCGGCGAAAAGATGGTGATAGCGATACCACTGACGCTGGTCATCGAGCGGAATGACAAACAGGTTGTCTCGCTCGAGTGCTTTCAGCATCTCCTTACAATCCGTCTGTACGGTAACAGCGTCACACAGAGGACCACATAACTGATCTAGAATAGAGGTTTGGAGCAAGAAGCTGCTGATACGTTCAGACTGGCGTTGTAGAACCTCTTCCACCAGATAGTCCAGGATAAAACGGTGGCTGCCGGTGAACGATTGGATGAAGCTGGCAGCATCATGATGTCCCTGCACTGACAGTGCGGCCAGTTGCAAGCCGGCGATCCAGCCTTCGGTGCGGGCTTCCAACTTGGCGATGTCATCCGTTGAGAGGTTTAAGCCCATCACCTGGTTGAGAAAGTCAGCGGCCTCGGTGGGGGTGAAGCGTAAATCAACAGCTCGTAACTCGATCAATTGTCCACGGGCGCGCAAGCGAGACAGGGGCAACTGGGGATCCTCACGGGTAGCAATAATTAGAACCATCTGCGGAGGCATGTGCTCCACCAAAAAGGTGAGCGCCTGGTCAACCGACTTGGAATCAAGCATGTGGTAATCATCCAGAACGAGGATGAATTTGTCCGGGAGGGCGGCGATCTCATTCAGCAAGGCCGTCAGGAGTGATTCGGTAGATGGTGGCCGGGCAGATTGGAGGGCGGTCAACACGTCTGTGCCGATTGTTGACGTGATGGTTTGCATCGACTTCACAATATAAACTAGAAAGCGAGTGAGATCATTATCCGCCTCGTCCAGCGACAGCCATGCTACCGGTCTGCCGCACCCTGCGGCCCACTCACTGACCAGTGTGGTTTTGCCAAAACCGGCGGGAGCAGAAATGAGAGTTAACTTACGGTCTGCAGCCAATCCCTCATTCAAACGTGCGATCAGACCCGGGCGTGGAACAATGGCCTTCCGGATCGGAGGAATGTAGAGTTTTGTGAGAAGCAGGGAATCAGACATTCTAAAAATGATTATACATCGCACACAAATACAACGAAGCAGGTCAATTAGTCAGAAGAGCACTTGGCGATCCATCGTAAAAGGGCAACTATTTAAGCTTCGCTCCAATACCTTGGCGTGCCCGGCAAACACAGACCAAGTTCGGCAGGCCGGCTGCATTGTAGAACCCGCCCCACATACAACACGGATTCAGGGTTTTGACTCCTACCACAACCTGACTTTATATCCCTTCCCCCCAATAAAAATTGACAATAATAAACCGCCGGGGTCCACAAAAGGAATTGCCCGGCGGTTATCAGTACTATGACTTATTTCTGATCACACCTTAGATCAATAATGTGTTGTAAAGTGCAGCGTAGTCTGTGTGTTAGATTTTTCGACCCACATCATTTCCGGCGCGGATGGCCAGGGCAATGTTGAAGGGCTCGTTGCAGTCACCAATTGCATAGGTCTCTTTGACCGCAATACCCTCAAGCAGCGCCTTGTTCGGTTTCAGGTCGGCAGCATTGATGATGGAGTCCGCGGGAATGATCGTATCCCATCCGCCTTCAGTTGTAATGGTCACCTTGCCTTCGCCGATCTCCTTGATCGTAGAGGAAGGATAAGCTTTTACGCCCAGTGAATAAAGGCCGGTCGTCATAAAGCGATGGGCATGCTGAGATTGCTGCTTATCAAGTTCCGCATTTGGGTTCGGGGTCACAATGGTGACCTTCTTCTTATGCACCGTCAGCCACAGAGCACAATCGAAAGCCTGGGCATTTGAGCCATAGACGATGACCTTGTCACCGGTTCCTTCGCCCATAAAGTTCATGTAGTCGATGATCGGTACAGTACCGCCGCTCGCGCCTACTTCACCAGGGAGAGAGCCGACGGCGAGGATCACCACATCTGGAGCTTCGCTGGTGATCAGCGCGGCGTCGACCTCTTTCTTTAAGACAACCGTAACACCGTTCACCTCCAGTTGCCTGATCAGATACTTCTTCAAGTCGTCCAGGTTCTCATGTGGACCCTTGACCATGCTGGCAAAGGTGAGGTCTCCACCAAGCTCAGCATTCTTTTCATAGAGAGTGACCTTGTGACCACGGGCGGCCGCGATACGCGCAGCTTCCATACCGGCAGGACCGCCGCCAATGACCATTACCTTCTTGGGGGTCGCAGCCGGCTGGAGCTCATAGGTCGCCGGTCCTTTGTCGGTCATGACGCGTTGGGTCAGAGCGTTCACACGGCAGTAACCCATGTCACGGTTCTGCTGATTTCCGCCAATGTGGCAGTACAGGCAGCGTGTGCAGGGGGCGATCTCGTCAATACGTCCCGCTTTTAGTTTGTTGACGTATTCGGTGTCAACAGTGAGCGGTCGGTTCATGAGGAAGAAGTCT
>ENA-UOWG01003182-UOWG01003182.1-activated-sludge-metagenome-genome-assembly--contig:-NODE-3182-length-12839-cov-3.827910_pt1 | contig 12839 bp, 8 predicted proteins | sample MGYA00238147_ERZ761563 | MGnify/ENA primary metagenome ERZ761563 (study PRJEB28884, sample SAMN05720216) | anaerobic digester metagenome | isolation source: active sludge of municipal... | reverse complement strand
CACCGGTTTCGATGACCGAAGCGATCAAGGGTTTCCTCCGGGAAACCCATCAACCAGAACCGGCGAATCTGGGCGAATTGTATTTTTGCTTGTATCGCTCTTTGGCGATGGAGTATGCGAAAACCCTCCGCCAACTGGAAGACTTGCGGCAACGACCGATATCCGCCCTCAACATCATCGGGGGAGGGTCGCAAAACGCCCTTCTGAACGAGTTGACCGAACAAACTACCCACAAGAAAATCATTGCCGGACCCGTGGAAGCCACGGCGCTCGGCAATGTGTTGGCGCAAATGATCGCCTCCCGAGAAGTGGAAGACATTGCCCACGCCCGGGTTTTGGCGGAAGCCACCCGTTTGATGGAATGAATCGATTTCGAACCAAACAAAAATCCGCCGAAGAACCGATCGGCGGATTTTTTTTGGCGTTGAATGGAGTTTTATTGCCTTTCCATCAGTTTTTCGGCTTCAGCCACCACCACTTCGGGGGTGATCCCAAAATGCTCATAGAGGGCGGCGTAAGGGGCGGAGAGGCCGAAGGTGTCGATGCCGATGGCTTTGCCATCGAGCCCGACATACTTGTACCACCCGAGCGTCGATCCGGCTTCGATCGAAATCCGGCGGCGAACGGTGTTGGGAAGGACGGATTCGCGGTACGCGGCATCTTGGGTATCGAACAATTCCAAACAGGGCATCGATACCACGCGGGCATCGATGCCTTTTTCCCACAACCGTTTTTGGGCTTCGATCGCAATCGCGACTTCGGATCCCGACCCCAAGAGGATCAGGTCGGGTTCGGCTTTGCGGCTGTCTTGAAGGATGTATCCGCCCTTCATGGCCAAGTGTCCGCTATTGGGGTATTGCGGAAGATTTTGACGAGAGAGGACCAGGCAAGTCGGTCCTTTGGCCGATAAGGCGGAGAGCCATCCGGCGGTCGTTTCTTTTCCGTCGGCGGGACGGAAGACATGGAGATTGGGAACCGCCCGCAAGCCGGTCAAATGTTCCACCGGTTGGTGAGTCGGTCCGTCTTCCCCAACGCCGATGCCGTCGTGGGTCAGGATGTAGGTGACCGGAAGTCCCATGATGGCACTCATCCGGATTCCGTTTTTCATATAATCGCTGAAGACGAAGAAGGTGGCGGCGTAGGCGCGCAAACCGCCGTGGATCTGCATCCCGTTGGCAATCGCGGACATCGCGTGTTCCCGGACGCCGAAATGGAGGTTGGATCCGCTCCGCTCTTCGGCGGAGTAATACGGACGGCCTTTCATCACCGATTTGTTGGAAGGGGCCAAGTCGGCGGAACCGCCCATCAAATTGGGAAGGCGGGCGGCCAAGCGGTTAAGGACCACTTCCGAGGTGTTGCGGGTCGCTTCCGGTTTCTCAAACTTCCATAACTCGTCGACGGACGCCAGATCCGGGAGTGTTCCTTCCATCCAGGAATGATACTCGGCGGCCAATTCGGGATAGGCTTGTTCGTAGCGGGCAAAAAGCTCTTTCCAAGACGTTTCGAGTTGGGCTCCGCGCTTCGCCAAATCGGCGTAGTGAGAACGGACGTCTTCGGGAATGACGAATGGAGCCTCGGTCCACCCGAGGTTTTTGCGGGTCGCTTCCAAGTTGGCTTCTCCGAGAGGGGCGCCGTGGCAGGATTCTTCCCCTTGTAACGGAGAGCCGAATCCGATCGTTGTTTTACAAACGATCAAATGAGGCTTGGCCACAGAGGATTTGGCTTGGTGAATGGCGGCGTCGACGGAGCGGTAATCGTTCCCGTCCGCGTGCAACACGTCCCATCCGAGGGCCTCGAAACGAGCGCCGACGTTTTCGCGGAAAGCCAAATCCGTATCGCCCTCGATCGAGATTTCGTTATCGTCATAGAAGACGATCAATTTGCCGAGTTCCAAAGAACCGGCCAAGGAGGCGGCTTCGTTGGTGATGCCTTCCATCATGCAGCCGTCTCCGGATAAGCAATAGGTGTGGTGATCGATCACCGGATAGCCTTCGCGGTTGAACATCGCCGCCAATCGGGTTTCGGCGATCGCCATCCCGACGGCATTGGTGAAGCCTTGGCCGAGCGGTCCGGTGGTCGTTTCGACGCCGACGGTGTGTCCGAATTCCGGATGGCCGGGAGTTTTCGAGCCCAGTTGACGGAACTTCTGCAGTTCCTCCATCGGCAGGCCGTAACCGAATAAATGCAATAAGGAATATAAAAGCATGGAGCCGTGTCCCGCCGACAAAACGAACCGGTCGCGGTTTTCAAACGAGGGATTTGCCGGGTTATGAACGAGGTGATTCCCCCACAGCGCATAGGCGATGGGAGCGGATCCCATCGGGAGACCGGGATGGCCGCTTTTGGCTTTTTGAACGGCATCGGCAGAGAGGATGCGGATGGCATTGATGGATTTTTCGGAAATGTTGGGATTCATAGAGGGAATTATACGCCTTTCTTGCTACGACGGACCAATTCGGCATCACTGTTGTTTTGTGAACTGATGTGTCCTTTGAGCGGGTATATTTTATCATGAATCGCGTCCAAAATCCAGTTTTCTTGCGGAAAGAACTGATCATCGAATTCAAATGGGGGGGTGATCCAATTGCGAGCTCCGACAACGACGGGCGGAGCGTCCAGGTAATCAAAGCATAATTCGGTGATGTTCCGGGCCAAATCGTTCAGAATCGAACCTCTGGCGCACGCATCGCTCGCCAAGACGATCTTTCCGGTTTTTTTGACGGAGGCGATGACGGGTTCGTAATCAAAGGGGACGATGCTGCGGGCATCGATGACTTCGGCGGAGATGTGGTATTTATCTTGCAGGATTTTCGCCGTTTCGATGGCTTTGTACAACGTGGCACCGACCGTCAAAATCGTCAAATCGCTTCCGACCCGTTTAATGTCGGGAAGTCCGAGGGGAATTTCATAATATCCTTCGGGAACGCCGCCGGCATGGAATTCTTCGCCTTTGTCATAGATTCGTTGGCTTTCGAAGAAAATCACGGGATCGGTCCCTTGGAGCGCAGCGTTCATCAAACCTTTTGCATCATAGGGAGTTGCGGGGAACACGACTTTCAACCCGGGAACGTGGGCGGGAAGGGCAACCCAGTCTTGGGAGTGTTGGGCCCCGTATTTGGCGCCGACGGAAACGCGGAGCACGACGGGCATTTTCAAGATGCCGCTGCTCATCGCTTGCCATTTGGCCAATTGGTTGAAGATTTCGTCGCCTGCGCGCCCCATGAAGTCGGCGTACATCAATTCGACGATGACGCGTCCCCCGCTCATCGCGTATCCGACGGCGGAAGAAACGATGGCTGCTTCCGAAATCGGGCTATTGAACAAACGGGGATAGGGTAAAGCTTCGGTCAATCCGCGGTAGACGGCGAAGGCTCCGCCCCAATCCCGCACGTCTTCACCGTAGGAAATCAGGGTCGGGTCTTTGTAGAAACGATCGATGATCGCTTCAAACAATCCGTCTCGCAGATTGAATTGTTTGATTTTCGGAACGGCGGTGCCGTTGGCATCCCACGCAAACCGGGATTTGGTCGCGTTTTGTTTGACGCGGGGGTTTTCGGACATCGGCATCAAAACGTCGACCGGACGGGAATCCATTTTGTCGATCGATTGATTGCTGAACATCAGCGATTCGATATATCCCGGATCGGATTGAAAATCGTGGTAGGGGGAAATGACCGGATCGGAGGCCAACCGGAAAATGCGATACATGCGGTTCTTGATGTCGGACAGCATGCCTTCAAACACCGAGTCTTGGGCGATTCCCGCTTCCACCAACCGTGCCCGGTAGGTCAACAGGGGATCCTGTTTTTGCCACGCTTCCACTTCCTCTTTTTCCCGATAACTCATCGAGTCCGAAGGAGAGTGTCCGCCAAAACGGTACGTGACGACATCCAACAGAACCGGACCTTTTCCGGCTTTGAGAAGGGCGAGTTTGCGTTCCATGGCTTCGATGACGGCGAGGGGATTGAAACCGTCGACGCGTTCGGCATGAAGTTGCGACGGGGAGACTCCCGCGCCCAAGCGGGCCAAGAAATCATACGCCATCGTTTCGCCGCGGGTCTGTCCGCCCATCCCGTATCCGTTATTGAAGAAGTTGAACAAGATCGGGAGGCCGCCTTTTTTGTCCCATAACTGGGATAACTGGTCCATTGAAGCGAAGTTCATCGATTCGTAGACCACACCGCATCCCACGGATCCATCGCCGGTGTTGCTGATGACGACCCCGTTCTTTTCGTTGACTTTTTTGAACAAGGCCGCTCCGGTGGCAATCGGGGCGGAGCCCCCCACGATCGCATTATTGGGATAAATGCCGAAGGGGAGGAAAAAGACGTGCATGCTGCCGCCCATGCCTTTGTGGAATCCGGTTTCCCGGGCAAAGATTTCCGCGAGGGCGCCGTAGAGCAGAAAATCCATCGCGAGATCTTTGATGTTTCCGGTGGTGTTGCTTTTTTCGACGACCGACAAGATGGCTCCGCCGAAGTAATCTTTCATGATTTGACGGAGTTCGGTCTCGCTCAATTTGTGAATGGAGGCCAATCCGCGGGCCAACACTTCACTGTGGCTCCGGTGGGATCCGAAAGTGATGTCCGCTTTTTCCAGCAAATACGCCTGCCCGACGGCAGCGGATTCTTGTCCCATCGAAAGATGGGCAGGTCCGGGATACGAGTATTTGAATCCTTGGTATTCGCCTTGAACTTTGATGCTGAGCAACATCGATTCGAATTCGCGAAGAATCGCCATGTCGCGATAGATCCGCAGGAAATCTTCGTTCGAATATCGGGATTTTTCTTGTTCGACGGTCCGGTCATATTGATTGACGGGAATGTCTTCAAAGGATATCTGGCTTTTTTTCCGGAGCAGTCCGGGATCGATGAATTGACTTTTTGGCATGATGTTTCCTCCTATAGTTGAAACAAGGTGTCTTTGATGAGTTCGCCGACGGTCGGGTGCGGAAAGACCAATCGGGTGATGTTTTGAACATCGATTTCCAAATCGATCATTGAAGAAAGCATGACGATGATTTCACTGGCATAGGAGGAAGCCAGATGGGCTCCGACCAAGGTGCGGGTTTTGGAATTAACGATCAATTTGCAAAAGCCGTCGGCTTCGGTGTTTTCCGCCATATGCCGTCCGGAATAGGCGAGGGGGAGGGTAACGACGCGAACATCGAGCCCTTTTTCTTTGGCCGCCCGTTCAGTCAATCCGACGGTGGCGATTTCCGGTTGGGTATAGATGACGGAAGGAATGGCGTCATAATTCATCCGATCCACCGTTTGGGTCATCGAATGGATCGCGACTTCGGCCTCCCGGTAAGCAGTGTGGGCGAGCATGGATTTTCCGTTGACGTCCCCGGCCGCATAGAGATTGGCCACGTTGGTTTGCAGTTTGTCATCCGTGATGACGGCGCCGTTTTTGGCCAATTCGACGCCGAGGGTCTCCAGTCCCAACCCCGCGGTGGCCGGACGACGGCCGATCGACAACAAGACTTTCTCATGGGCAATCTTAACGTCTTTTCCTTCGAACGTGAACGTCACCTCGGTGGGCGAGACGGCCGTCACGGTGCTGTTCAAATAGAACTTCACGCCGTTTTTCTCCAACGTCTTTTGAAGAAGCGTTGACAACTCCTCATCCGTCGGACCGGCGACTTTGTTCATCATCTCGACGACTTGAACTTGAGTGCCGATGGCGGAATAATAGGAGGCCATTTCCAATCCGATGACGCCTCCCCCGATGATGGTCAAGCGTTCGGGGATCGTTTTTAAATCGAGGATCTCCCGGTTGGTCAATACGATTCCCTCTTCGATTCCTTGGCGCAAGCCAGGGATGTTCGGAATGACGGGAACCGCCCCGGAAGCGACAAGCAAACGGGTTGCGGAATACGTTTCCTCGCCGACCTGGACGAGGAAGCCTTCAGAGGTTTTTCCTTTGACGGACGCATTGCCCTCGATGATCGTGACTTTCCCGCTTTTCAATTGGGCTTTGACCCCGGCGATCAAACGGCGGACGATCGTATTTTTGCGATCCACGACGATTCCTTGATCATACCGGACGTTCTCGGCGAAAACGCCGAATTTCTCCCCGTGCAGGGCGTGAGCATACATTTTGGCGCTGTTCAAAAAGGCTTTGCTGGGGATGCATCCTTCATTCAGACAGACGCCCCCCAGATGTTCTTTTTCAATCAGCAAGGTTTTGAAGCCGGCATGTCCGGCGCGTTCGCCGGCATGATATCCCGCGGGGCCTCCGCCGATGATGATGAGATCGAATTTTTCCATAAAAGCCTCCTATTTCAGCCCGATCGCTTCGGCAGCGATCCGGGTGGAAAATGTTTGCAGATACTCTTTCAATTCTTTCAAAAAGCGGGAAGCTCCGGCCCCGTCGATCGCCCGATGATCATACGTGAGCGATAATCCCATCGCCCGATAGAATACGGGTAATCCGCTGGGATCGAGTTTGGTGCGGATCATGATGGTGTTGACCCCCAGGATTCCGGTTTGGGGAGGATTGATGATCGGCGTGAAATGTTCAATGTCGAGGGTGCCGAGATTGGAAATGGTGAAGGAACCGTTTTTCAGCAAATCGGGGTCAATCCGCCCGGAAATGGCTTTGGCGATCAACTCTTTCGAAGAAGTGGCGATTTCCGCCAATGTCATCCGATCGACATTTTTCAGAGTGGGGACGACCAATCCGCGGGGGGTATCCGTCGCGATGCCGATGTGCATATGGTTATAGTAATGCATTTTGGTTCCGCCGATCAGGTTGGCATTGAGATCGCGGTAGTTTTTCAAAACGCGGGAGACGGCGAACAGGAGAATGTCATTCAACGTGATTTTCGGTAAAAGGTCCTTGGTCGTTTGGTCTTTGAGGGAGGCGTGGAATTGCAAAACGTCTGTGGCATCATACGAAAGGGTGTGGGTCAATTGGGCCATGGTGGAAAGACTTTCGGACATGGCTCGTCCGATCAGTTTTCGAATGTTGGGCAATTCTTCGACGACATAGTCCGGTTCCGATTCGGGTTGGATCGTCTCCCTGGGGAGGGAAGCGTCGCGGACATCTATTTCCACGATCCGTCCTTTGGGACCCGTCGGGACCACGGAACGGAGATCGATGTTTTGTTTCTCCGCGAGTTTTTTGGCCCGAGGGCTGGCTAACAGGGGCGAATTGGGATCGTGCGAAATCGGGACCGAAGTTTTGGAGGAACTGCTTTTCAAGGGTTCCTCCGAGGGAACGGATTGGAGAGCCGGCGAACCCTCGGATTTCTTTTGGGGTGCGAAATCAGAAATGTCCTCGCCGGGAGCTCCGATGATGCAAACGGGAGTTAAGACCGGAACGACATCCCCTTCCTGACATAGAAGGGCCAATACGGTTCCTTCCACTTCGGAAGGACATTCAAATACCGCTTTATCGGTTTCATAATCGAAAAGCACAGTTCCGATAGAAACCGCGTCTCCGACTTTCACATTCCATCCACCCAAGAAACAGGATTCGACGGTGATTCCTTGCTTGGGCATCAATACAGCTTTTACCATGGGGTTCTCCTTTAGATTTTGGGTCCGTTTTCCAATAAATATCGTTCGGCTTCCACCGACCAGAGGCCTTGGTGGCGATCGCAAATATCAGCGAGATTCTTAAACAAAGGGGTCGTTTCTCCCAAAGAACGGAAGTCGTCGATGGCCGTCATCGGCATCGACAGGTGGGTGTACACCAGTTTTTTCGCCCCTTTGATGTTCGGAAGATTCAACGTCGTCGCCACCACGCTGTCCAATCCGCCGACATGGGAAATCAAGATTTCGGGATGAATGGTTCCTTTGGCGAAGGCATCGAGGACCTCGACCATGTCCCTCGTGTTTCCTCCCGAGGTGCCGGTGACCCGGTGGCTTTCGTAATGAATGTTGTAAAAGTTCATTTTGGCGGAGAAAAGGGGATTCATCGGCCCCGCAAAGAAGTTGAGGCATCCGCCGCGTCCCAACAGGGCATCGGCTTGTTCGACGAGCGGGGTGACGGGGGCGAAGACGAAGACATCGTCGAACCCGGCTCCCCCGGTCAATCCGCGAAGCGCCGCGACCGTGTCGGGGAAACTGGCGGTATTGATATATTCCAACCGCACTCCCTGACGGAGGGCGGTTTCTGGAGAAATCAAGTGTTTGGCTCGCGTTAACCGGGCATCGTCAATATCCGTGACGACGAGTAAAGAAGGTTTTTGGTCATGTTGGAGCGCATACTCGACGGCTCCGAGTCCCATCGGACCGGCTCCGGCCAAGATGGCACAGGTCCCCCCGGCCTTGATTCCCATGATGTGGGTATGGGTTTCAATGTCGGAATGGAAGCTTTCATGAAATGCGGCGGCGATGCAGGAGAAAGGTTCCGCCAAAGATCCCAAGAAAAATCCCTCGCCGGTATAATCCAACAGACAGTCGCATTCCATGACTTCGTTGGGAATGACGATGTAGGTGGCGTCTCCGCCAATGAACCGATACGAGTACCCTGGAGCGTTCAAACTTCCGCGGTAATTCAAAGCGGGTTGAACGGAGTATTTGTTTCCAACTTGGTATTTGGATTGCCATTTCTTTCCGATTTCCAGAATCTCGCAGCAAAACTCGTGGCCGATCATGACGGGATTCTCCCACACGTCCTTGGGAACCCGTTTGTGATTGGGACCTTGTTCGGCGGCTTTGAACGATGACATGCAAAGGCTGTCGGAAACGACTCGGGCGAGGATCTCGTCGGGTCCGATGGGGGGGAGTGCAAATTCTTCCAGGCGTAAGTCGTTGACTCCATACAGGCGTACGGCTTTCGTGTTCATGGCATTTCCTCGATTTCTCCAAAATTTGGGTATATATTTATATATAAATTCTATCGTAATGTCGGAAAAAATGTGCGTTTTTGCAGAATATGTTGCGAAAAAAACATTCATGGCGTATAATATGAGCATAAATAAGCATAAAAAGACAAGGTGATTCATGATGTTGAATCTGGAACGACAAGACGAAATATTAGCGATTTTATCGAAAAATCGGAGTGCGACGGTCGGGGAATTGGCCAAAGCTCTTTACGTTAGCGAAGCCACAATCCGCCGCGATTTGATCGAAATGGACCACCTTTCGATGATCCGGAGGACCCACGGAGGAGCCGTTTTGTCGAGAAATACGGCGTTGGAATCCGCTTTTGCGGTCCGTGAAATGACCCGGTTGACTCAAAAAAGAATGATTTGCGGCTTGGCGATCGAGTTGATTCGGGACAATTCCACGCTGATTTTGGACAGCAGTTCCACCGTCATGGCCATCATCCCGCTGCTTCAACGATTTCACCACTTGACGGTCGCCACGTACGGGATCCGCACGGCCTTGATGCTTTCCAACTTGAAAAACGTCGACGTATACATCGTCGGCGGGCGTGTCGAAAACTTTTCGAACAGCGTTCTCGGCGTTCCGGCCAATGATTTCTTGGCCACCGTCAACGCGGACTTCGCGTTGTTGTCGTGCAGCGGCATCAACTCGCACGGGGAAATCACTGACGACAGTTTGGAAACCGCCCAGTTGAAGCGGGTCATCGTTCAGCGAGCGGACAAAATCTTGCTTTTATGCGACAGCAGCAAGTTCGATCGCACCATGATGAACACCGCCCTCCGTCTTGAGAATGCCGACTATTTGATTACCGAAAAGAAACCCTCGGTCGAATACGCGAACCTGATTCAAAAAAACGGATGCCAATTGATTTGCGGAGAACGAATCTAAAAAAGGGTCAAGCCCGAACCCAACGGACTTGACCCTTTATTGATTGAATTTTCTAATGCATGACTTGTCCGCCGGTGACGTTGATGGCTTGTCCGGTCATGTAATCGGACAAATCGGAGGCGAGGAACACCATCATGTTGGCGATGTCTTCGTATTCACAGCTGCGGCGAAGGGGCACTTGGTTGATATATTTTTCCCGAATGGCTTCTTCGGTCGTGTTTTGGTTTTGAGCGTACTGTTTGAATAAACTGTTGACCCATAACGGGGAATTGAGCAAATTGCCGGGGCAAATGCTGTTGACGCGCACATGGTGCTCGGCAAATTCCAAGGCCAAGCTCTGTGTCAAACCGATTCCTCCAAATTTGCTGGCGGCGTAGGCTCCGTTTTTGTAGGATCCCACTTTTCCGGATTTGCTGTTGATCTGGATGATCGATCCTTGTTTTTGCGGAAGAATGATCGGAGCGAAGGCTTTGACGGTGTTGAAATATCCCACCAGGTTGACGTCAATCACCTGACGAAACGCTTGAGTGGATAGAGAAGAGATATCGCCACTTTTCAATATTCCGGCATTGCATACCAAGATATCGACGCGTCCGAATCGGTCCTTGATGGTTTGAGCCACTTGAACGCATTGTTCATAATTGGTGATGTCCAATCCATAGGGCACGGCGTTATTCATGTTTTGACACACTTTGGTGACGCCTTCCAAGTTGATGTCGCACGCGGCGATTCGGCATCCTTCTTGGTCCAAACGCTTCGCAAGAGCTTCTCCCAAACCTTGGGACACGCCGGTCACGACGGCGATTTTTCCAGTTAAATTGATTGTTGTCATTTTGCTTTTCCTCCATCCTTTTTTTGAGCAATCGTTGAGAAATAACGGATACGGTCCGCCAGGGGAACGTTTTGATGAACGGATCCGAACAAACCATGTTCGATTCCGGATTTCTGAACCAAGGATTCATGTCCGATCAAAGCCCATGCGGCCTCGATCAAATGATGGTTTTGTGGATTGGCCAAGGCGTCGCACGGAAATTTCTGTCGAGGGGAGTTGATGTCCTCTCCGGAAATTTGCATGAGGTGGTAACGCGTGCACAAATCTTGAATCCGATTCAATTGAGCGGGAGTATTCCGGGTTGGCATGTAGGTCAAAGCCGGAACTCCGATTTTTTTGATTTCCTGGATCAGGTCTTCGAGATAGCTGTCTTCAAACTTTTGAGCTCGCTTGTCTTGGGTGACGGATTCCGTCACGTCCCCGAGATATGCATAAGCGGGAATCGCCCCGCATTTTTTGGCGTTCTGGATGAAATCTTCGGCAAGGGGCATTTCCTCCGTGGCGGGGATGTAATAGGGCGTCGTGTCGGTTTTCAGCAATGCCAGAAGATCGTACGTGAAAAAGGGATTGAGGGAATCGGAAAGAAGCGTCCGTTGTTTTTCACCCACTCGGAGACGAAGTCCGTTTTCCAAGAAGTGGAGCAACTCGGGAGTCCTTCCGAGTCGGGATTCCATTTTTTTGGCCAAAGCAAACAGCAAATGTCGTTCGGTCACCGATCCGCCTTCCTTTGCTTTGGAGAGTGGACGGACATCGTCATCGTACGAAAGGTGAATTCCCGTTTCGGCAATCAACGGATTGATTCGGTCACACATGAGACGATTTCGTTTTTCCCGTTCCAAACGATAGGGGGAAAGAAACGCATCCATTTGGTCCACCTGATCCGTTGGGAGGGCGTGAGCCACCATGTACATGCAATTCGGTTGATCGGGGTTGTTGATGGTCCCGAATCCGCGGTCGAAACGGACCCGGACCTCGACTCCGCCGGTGGACGATATTCCCGCAATTTTGGCGGCTTGATGGAATTCCCGAAGTCCGGCCACCGAATCGTGATCGACGATTCCTGCCACAAGCAATCCTGCCTGGTAAGCCTGATAAACCGCCAAAGTCGGTGAATAGGGGGAAAAGGAATAGAAGGTATGAATGTGGTTGTTGGCATCCAGTGGACGGGGAGCGGGGAAGTCATTTCGATTTTTCTCTTCCAAAATGACGGAAGCAAGCGCCGAAAGGCGGTCTTGAAGGTTCGGTTGATTCATCCGGGAAAAATTATCCATGGTGGATCGCCGTCGCTTTCGCTCGATATTGTTCGACTTCCCAGTGAAGGATGAACTCAATGTCATCTGAACTCATTCGTTTGGGACCTCCGAAATTTTGAGAATACGTGGCGATTTTCATCGCGTCCATGTAGACGTCTCGGGATATTTCGGCTTGTTTTTGAGTGGATCCCAATCCGAACAATCCGTATCCAAGGACCAATACGACTCGAGGAGAACAACCGTTCTTTCGTTCGTACTCCCGGAATCGGTTCTCAATTTGCTCGGGTTTCGATATCATCGGGAATCGGTGGCAATAGACGAGATGATCGGGCGTGAAGGCATGATCCAATTCCAGATCATTTTCGGATTTTTTCATCAAGGCATCGATCAATTTGTTGGATTCGTGAACCACGAATTTTTCAACGGATAATTCGGATAACTGTCGGCCGATGGCATCGAACCCGTCCTGATTTGGGGTGGAGTCGAGAATCGGTTGAATTTGAGTATGGAGGGAAACGGTATCCAATAGCCCTTCGACCAAACCATCCATTTCTTCCACGGTGTCCGCCCCGAAAAAGACTCCATGATTTTCCAGAAGAAGGATGGAAGGGTCTTGGCGGAAGCGGCGACGGTAGTCTTCCAATTTTTCCTTTGCCGTTTTGGCAAGGATGTAGCCCGGATTCGTCGCATCCATCCATAATACCCGATCCCCGAGGACCGATTCCACCCAGGATTTTCCGTGGATCGAACACGTGATGCCGTTGATCATACAGGGATGAAGGTGAAGAATATAGGCAAAGCCGATCAAATCATGAAGGGCGGTTTCCACCGAAGGGCGTCCGGTTTCTCCCGGAAGGCGGGCCGCCATCAAATCAGATAAGACTTGCGACTCGCGTCGGGACGAATCCTCATCGTAGGATTTCTCCCACATTTTTTGAAGAGAACGACGATCGATGGCCACGAATCCTTGGGAATCAATGGAAGCCAAGGATGTTCCGCTGGCTTTCACCCATAAGGTGTCAT
>ENA-UOWG01003181-UOWG01003181.1-activated-sludge-metagenome-genome-assembly--contig:-NODE-3181-length-12843-cov-4.780419_pt1 | contig 12843 bp, 15 predicted proteins | sample MGYA00238147_ERZ761563 | MGnify/ENA primary metagenome ERZ761563 (study PRJEB28884, sample SAMN05720216) | anaerobic digester metagenome | isolation source: active sludge of municipal... | reverse complement strand
TTGTCGTGATGCAGCTGCAACTGGCCCTCGGAGATGAATGGCTCCAGGGCATTGTAGGCATAGGGCAGTTCGGGTAGGGAGTACAATTTCTTGTCAGACATATCCAATCACCTTATATTACATTCATAGCTTTCTGTGGCAGAACCACCAGTCTTCGCAGACCATATCTCCGCTGCTCTTCCTGGTTGCCGCAGTCTTCTCATCCGCCGGAGGCGGTATTATGACCTGATCGCCTATCAGCTCGTTGTTGGGCCAGTTGGCCGGAGCCGCCACTTTGTTCTTGTCCACCATCTGCAGAGCTTTGAGTGCCCGGAGGATCTCATCCATATTCCGGCCCACCTCCTGGGGATAGAAGAGTATCAGGCGGATGGCGGCCTCGGGGTCGACAAGGAAGACCGCTCTCACAGTATTGGCCCCCTTGCCGGGATGGATCATTCCCATCCTCTCTGCAACCTTTCCCTGATCGTCGGCGATTATGGGGAACTTGATCTCTACCTTCAGGTTTTCTCGGATCCACTCAGTCCATTTCATGTGGGAGAAGACCTGATCTATAGACAGGCCTATGAGGTCGCAGTTCAGCTCCTCGAACTCTCCCCGCCTCTTCTCAAAGGCCACAAACTCTGTAGTGCAGACCGGAGTGAAGTCCGCGGGATGGCTGAAAAGCACCAACCACTTGCCCCGGTAGTCGCCGGGCAGATTGATCATGCCCTGGGTGGTCTTCACCTGTATGGAGGGAAGCTTGTCTCCTATCAGCGGGAAGCTATTCTGGCCGCAGCATTCCATGTGGCGCTCCATGTGATGCTCTCCGTGATGCATATGGTCATGCCCCAATCCGCTCAGGGGTCCCTTCTTCTCTGTCATGCACATACAATTCGCCTCGTCTTTTTTATTAATATTGGACTGCTCTTCCTCCAGCCGACAGAGCTTGCAGCTATGATGCCAGGTTGGCTGTACTATGATTTGAATTTGATTATCGCAGGTGTACTTTCCAGAATTCATCTGTCGCACGAAGCTACGTACCTTCCCCGCAGATAATTCGCGCGGCTTGATTCTCCCTACCTCTCTGCCGTAAACCACGTGATGCCCGCCCGTGTTTTCAATGGCTACAGCCACATATTCCGGTTCATCCTCGCTATTACCATCATTGATATAGAGCAATTTTCCGAATAAGAAGCTGTAGCAAAGAGGCCATTTGTGCTCAGTCATAGCTTTTACCAGGTCGTCTTCTCTGCCGATCTCTTTAAAAGAGAAACTTCTGTCGCTATGATTCATCTCTTTTCACCCAAATATTACCCTAGGAACCGATTCTCAGGCATCTGTACATATGCCAGAGCCTGGAACCAGGAAACCTCCCCTACCCATTCTATGCTATTAAACTAAGACCGCATAGGTTTATTTAAGAGTAATTATTAGATAAGAATCGCTATGATCAGTTTAGAGAATTTGGAGTCATCCATAATCAAGACCTTCCGCAACAGCGGCTATCGAGCCACTCCTCAGAGAATAGCCATAAGCAAGTATGTCCTTAGCAGCCGCCAGCATCCTACGGCGCAGAAGGCCTATCTTGAGGTTAAGAAGGAGCATCCTACAGTAAGCCTGGCCACAATTTATACTACGATTAAGATCTTAAAAGAATCAGGCTTGATTCAGGAATTGAATATGCCTAAAGGTCAGACCAGATTCGATCCGAATATAGAGCCGCATGCCCACCTTCTCTGCATAAAATGCGGCAGCATAAGAGATTGGATGGATCCGATTATGCCTGAATTGATAGCCAGGGTCTCCGATGAAGCCAATTTCACCATAATCGGCTCCAGCCTGGACTTAAAGGGCATATGCGATAGATGCGAAAAAAGAAGCGAGAGCCCGGTAAAAGGCGAGATTCAGGCATCGAGAGCCGAGGCCAGCCAGTGATTTCCAGTATGACATGAATAAGGCCATAGAATTGATTGGTCTGGCCAAAGAATACTGCGGCAAGAGGGTAATAGATGACCTGAGCCTGGAGGTGGAAGAGGGGGAGATATTCGGCTTCTTGGGGCCCAACGGAGCAGGAAAGAGCACAGCCATTCGCATCTTAACCACTCTGACCAAGCCGACGGCAGGTCGTGCCCTGATCAATGGCTTTGATGTGGCCAAACAGCCCCATATGGTCAAGTCCCAGTTCGGCATAGTCCAGCAGCATCTCAGCCTTAACCGGGAGTTGACGGTGAGGGAGAACCTGGAGCTGCATGCCCGGCTGCACCATCTCTCTAAGTGGGATAGAGACCGGCGCATAGATGAGCTGCTGGATTTCGTGGATTTGACCGGATTTGCCCATCAGCTCATAGATAAGATCTCTGGAGGCATGAAAAGGAGAGCCATGATCGCCCGTGCACTGATTCACAGGCCCAGGATCCTCTTCTTAGACGAGCCAATGGTGGGCCTGGACGCCCAGAGCAGAAGACGGGTATGGGATCTGATCAGGGGGATGAATACCGAAGGCACAACAGTTTTCCTGACCACCCACTATATAGATGAGGCAGAGATGCTCTGCCATAGGGTGGGGATAATTCATCAAGGCAGATCGATGGCCATCGGATCTGCTGATCAGCTGCGCCGGAATCTGGGGGAGATTGCCGTGGAGAGCAAGAAAGATGGCCGCACCAGATACTGCTATTTTCCGGATAAAGAGACCGCCTCCAAATTCGTACTGGAAATGAAAGCTGCCGATGGAGTGGTTATGCGTCAGTCCAATTTGGAGGACGTATTCATCGAGCTGACCGGGAGGAGGGTAGAGGAGTGATGGACGCCTACACCATAGTATGGTCGGATATGATGATGCTCAGGCGCCGTTTTGCCAAGTATCTTCTGACCACTCTTCTGAGCCCACTGCTCTATCTCATGGCTTTTGGATGGGGGCTTGGCCGGGGCATGAGCGTCAATGGAACGGGCTACCTGGAGTTCGTGGTTCCGGGCATTATCGCCCTGACGGCCATGACCACCAGCTTTAATGGCGCTGGAACCAGGCTGAACACGGACCGGCTGTTCTTCAGGAGCTTTGATGAATGCCTGATGGCTCCCATCAGCTCCCTCTCATTGCTCGCTGGAAAGGCCATTATTGGAGTATATCGAGGTCTGGTCAGCTCAATTGCTTTTCTTCTGGTGGCAATGCTCATTGCTCCTGGCATTCACATAGGCCCGCTCTTTGTCCTCAGCCTTCTGCTCACCTGCTTGATATTTTCCTTCCTGGGAGTTCTGGCCGCCCTCCTGGCCAGCACCCATGAGGACATGGCCACATTCAGCAGCCTGATACTGCTGCCCATGACCTTTCTGGGAGGGACATTCTTCTCCTTGAGCCAGCTTCCATTGGCTTTAAAGATGGCCTTGTATCTCCTCCCTCTCACTCATTGCAGCATGTGCCTGCGGGCGGCAGCTCTGGGAGGCAGCTTTCCCTGGTGGTCTCTTCTGGGTATGGCCGCCTTTCTTCTGGCCTTCTCTCTGGCGAGTATGGCTGTTCTTAAAAGGCTCAGCGTATAGCGGGCAAAATCCCATAACCTCAGCCCATGCAGATGAAGATGGCATTTCATCCCTGGCAGGCATAGAGGGGATTTCAGCAGATCAGGATCTCTTTTCCAGTTTATCCGGGCCTTTCTTCTTTCCCTGGCCCTTGAAGAAGGTGTAGCAGAAGACGCCATCATCCTCTGCGGCACGGTACAGGTCGCCCACCCCTTGCTCGAAGTCGCTTCTCTCAATTAATCCTGCATTTACTGCCGCAGGGCCCACTCCCTCGATCATGGCTGTGAATGTCTTTTTGGTGAATCCCTCTACCAGCTCTGGTCGGCTGGAGTCGACATAAACCATACGGGGGGATACGGATACCTCAGAGAAGCCCGCTGCCCTGAGAAGAGGGTAGAGCTCTCTGCCGATCATGGCATTGCCGCCGGCTCTCTTTTGCAGCTGTACCTGGCAGTCTATGGCCCGCCTGGCGGCGGCGCTGTCCGGGTGAAAGTAGGCCGAGCCGTGGTCTCCCTCGATCACAGTGATGCTGCCCCCTGGCCGGATGAACTGCATAAGGATGCGCAGGGCCTCGACCGGACGGGGCAGATGCTCCAGGACGAAGCAGATGAAGAGGTGATCAAATAGCCCCTCCCGGAAGGGAAGATGGAATATGTCTGCCTGGAGGACCCTGACGTTGTTCAGGCCCTCCTCCGCCGCCCTCCTGCTGGCCTTTCTGGCGGAGGCGCTGGATAGATCCAATGCTATGACCATGGCCTGAGGACTATTTTTTGCCAGGGGTACGGTCTGGGCTCCCACCCCGCAGCCTGCTTCCAGAATAAGAGATCCCGGCGCAAAGCAGGTATCCCAGTGCAGCAGCCCCACCAGGGTGGAGGCCTGATCCTGCAGCCGGGCGCTCTCCCGGGGAGCATAGCCATGAACATAAGCATTGTTCATAACTGGTCGATGGCTGACGGCCTATTTCAGCTTTCTTGCTGGGCTTGCATTAGCTGGGCTTGTAGCTACGAAAAGGTCTGTAGCTCCCTTCAAAGCCTGTCCGGCGGCTGCTGTCATCGCCAGACCTAAATACTTTATCCTAGAAAAAAAGGATTTTTATGAGAGAGTTCCCTAGGCCCAGGATCGTTGTCAGTAAATGCATCGAATTCGATCACTGCCGCTATGACGGCAGCATGATCCCCAGCGATTTCGTCAAGGCCCTCAAGCCTTATGTGGACTATATTCCCGTCTGCCCGGAGATGGAGATTGGCCTTGGCGCTCCCAGAGAAACCATCCGCATGGTCACCGCCAATGGCTCGATCAGGCTGATGCAGCCGGCAACAGGCCGGGACCTGACGGAGAAGATGAACCACTTCGCCCGGGGCTTTCTATCCTCCCTGCCGGAGGTGGACGGATTCATACTCAAGTTCCGCTCTCCTTCCTGCGGCCTGAAAGATATCCGGGTATATTCCGGAGCAGAAAAATCCAGGGCCGTATCCAAGGCTCCCGGCTTTTTTGGGGGAGCAGTCATGCAGTCGTTCTCCCATCTGGCAGTGGAAGACGAGGGAAGGCTGCGAAACTTCAATATCCGGGAGCACTTTCTGACCAAGCTTTATGCTTTGGCCTCCTTCCGGCAGGCCAGAAGCGAGGGCCGAATCTCATCTCTGATCCGCTTCCACGAAGCCAATAAGCTCCTGCTCTCATCCCACAGCCAGAAGGAGACCAAGATGCTGGGATATATCCTGGCCAACCACGACGGCCTGAGCTATGCCGATCTTTCCGGCCGATACCGGGAGCATCTGACCCTAGCCCTGGCCAGGCCGCCCCGATCATCATCCCGGGCCAATGTCTTCATGCACGCTTTGGGCTATTTCAAGAATGACCTCACGGCCCGGCAGAAGGAGCTGTTTTTGCAGAACATTCAGAGATACAAGAGCAAGAAGCTTCCCTCCCGCGCCCTTCTGGCCATGCTCCAGTCCTGGGCGGAGGGATTAGGCCAGGAGTATCTCATCAATCAGAGCATCTTCCAGCCCTTCCCTGAGGATCTGGTGGAGCTGTGCCAGGACTCGCAGTGCGAATGGGCGGCAGAGGAGCTTTTTTCTGGCCGGCCATGAAGATAGGCTATCCCACGATCGCACTGGGGCTGGGCTGCACTCCCAGCCACACCTTTCGCCTGGCCTCCTACACCGAGGAGAAGCTGGAGAGGACGGTGGAGAAGAACCTGGACTGCCTGGAGAGGATCCTCTCTTACAATTTAGAGCACGATCTGCTGTTCTTTCGCATCAGCTCGGAGATCGTGCCCTTCGCTTCCCATCCCATATGCCGATTGGACTGGGAAGGGAGATTTGCCAAGCAGCTGAGGCGAATAGGCGGCTTTCTGTCGGAGCATCAGTTCAGGATCTCCATGCATCCGGATCAGTTCATAGTGCTCAACTCCCCAAATCCGGATGTGACGGAGAGGAGCATTGCCGAGATCGATTATCACTGCCGGCTGCTCGATCTCCTGTCACTCTCGCAGGAGGCGAAGGTGCAGATCCACGTGGGAGGAGCCTATGCGGACAAGAAGAAGGCAGCTGTGCGGTTCATGGAAAACTATGAGAGGCTTGATGGCTCAATCAGGGAGAGGCTGGTGATAGAAAACGACGACCGGCTCTTCAGCCTGAAGGACTGCCTGGATATAAGCTGGCAGATCCAGATTCCGGTGGTATTTGACAGCCTGCACCATCAGTGCCTCAATAACGGGGAGAGCTTCTCAGAGGCGCTGGCCTCCGTCGGCCAGACCTGGAGACCTGCCGACGGCCTGCCCATGGTCGACTATAGCAACCAGGCGACGGGCGGGCGGCCGGGAAAGCATGCCCCGTCCATAGATGAAGAAGAGTTCAGGCAATTCGTCCAAGAGACGGCCGGACTGGACTATGACCTGATGCTGGAGATAAAGGACAAGAACATCAGCGCTCTCAAGGCCCGGCGGATCATCCAAAGCCACGGTGGCTTTTCATGAGGGGCCGGAGAGGGCATAACCGGCTAATAGCAGGCGGGGCAAATTAATAAGGAATTGGTTTTCAGAGCAACAGGAGGTTCCTGGAAAATGGATAGCTATACCCTCTACCTCGCCCTCTATCTGGTGGGATTTGCCGCCCTGCACAGCCTTCTGGCCAGCCTGCCGGTAAAGAGCATAGCTCGCAAGCGTTTTGGCTCCCGGGTGGACCCCTGGTATCCCGTATTCTTCTCCGCCACGGCAGCGGTCACTCTTCTTCCCCTGGTCGCTCTGATCATTTACCGGCCGGGAAGGCTGCTTTACATCCTGCCCAGCCCCTGGATCTGGATCTTCTTTGCCCTGCAGCTTTTGATTGGCCTCGCTTCCCTGAAGGCCTTTCTGGATGCGCCGCACCGCTTCCTGATCCGGGCTCAACTGGCCGGGCCAGGCAGCCCTCAGGCATTTGCTTTGGGGATAAAGGGGATCTACTGCTGGATTCGGGATCCCTTTCTTCTCTCCGGTTTTCTTCTCCTCTGGCTGACCCCCTTTATGACCGAGAACATGCTGCCGGTCTACCTTCTGGCCACGGTCTATCTCTTCCTGGGCTCTATGCACTGGGAGAGCAGGCTCGCCCACCAGTTCGGGGAGGAGTATGCGGCTTATAAAAAGGAGGTTCGACGTATGATTCCGGGCCGGAGATGGCGGGAGTGCCGGGGCCGTGGCGGATCGGAATTGAATTGAAATAGACTCTCTGGGGCAATAGTATTACCTTTCGCCGGAATCAGGATCTTTCTTGTCCGCGCTCTCTTCCTCCACCTTTTTCAGCAGCTCGATCAGAGCGGAGAAGACCGCCGCTTCCAAAGGATCATCCAGAGCATAAAAGGCCTCGCTGGAATGCTTCTTGGCCATGGCGGCCAGCTCCCTTGCATAGCCCTGGTCCTCCTTTTTCATGGCCCGGCCGGCCTTGGCCCAGCGGGCGGAGACCTCTGCCGCCCCCATGCGCACGCTCTCAAAGCTTCTGCCCATCAGAAGGCCTCCAGGGTGCTCTGGCCGCACTGCGCCTGAGCCTTTCTACAGCTCTTAGCAGAAGGCCTCGGAGCAGGGTCCGGCCCCCGTCCAAAGTAAAATACTCGATCGGCATAGCCGGTCATCACCTCCAGAGATGGATCGGATGCCGGGGAGTAGAGAAGAACTGTGCTCTGCCTCGCCGCTGCCCTCATGGCCTGGGAGACATACTCGGCCATATCCTCTGCATCCTGATAGAGCAGCGGATCATGCTCTATGATCAGCAGGCTGTGGCAGCTTTCCTCCAGAACGTTCATGAGCTGGAAGACGGTGAAGGCCCGGCGGACCTGCAGGGTGGTGAACCTGCGGTCCAGGCTGCTCAGGACCCGGGAGTAGTTGCCGCAGATATAGAGAACCTCAAACCTCTGCAGCTCAAGGTGCCGGTTCAGGGCGGCGATGAGCATGGGGAGAGGAGCCACCAGGATATGCCAGGCCCTGTCCTGGAGGGTGATGGAAGGATGCAGTTCGAGGTCCATGAAAGTATACTTCGCCCCGCTCAGGGTATAAGCTCGAGGAATGCGCGGGGCGAATGTGATTGGTGCACAATTGCTGCCCTGAGATCTGAAAATCCCTGCCGGCTGACGTAGCTCCAGGCGGCAATTCATAACTATTGTTAACAATCGACGTTAAGGAAAAGAATTATATACGTTAAACGTCGTAACATATTGGTGATTAAAATTAGAAAGCTAGCAATAGTGGCTGTAATGGCTTTTTTGAGCACCGTCTTTGCACCAGCAGTTGGGGCAGGAAATCAGGGGGCGACATGTCCATATAATGAGGGATGTATATGCCCCTGCCCCGATGATTGCATGCAGAATCAAGAGCGTGCAGGCCAATCCGATGTGATCCCGGCAGGAGGAAATCCTGATCCAAAATCCCCTGGACCTGCACCCAATTCAGGTGATGGAATTCCTGACGGCCCAGGATTTTAAAATATTTTAATTTTTGAATTAAATTTATTATTCACAGCAAGCCGTCTCCCTCAGGCGAGAAGCAGGTAGGCACAAAACAACGTGCGCTCCTCTTGGTGCTGGAGAAGCGAAATATATTATGTCTTACATCATGAAGATGTGCGGCATATTGCCACCTGTTGCTAAAAGATTAAAATTTGCAGGGCATTATGGGGCCCTACATATCAATCGCGAATTCAATTCAAACAAAAAAGATATTTTGATTAATATCTTCTGGGGGCCCTGGCAGGTCTGTGCTTCTGGTAGCACTCGCTGCAGTAAACCGGCCTGGATCCATCAGGCTTGAAGGGGACCTGGGTCTGCTTGCCGCATTCGGAGCAGGTTACATCTGTCATTTCTCTGGGGCCGCTATTGTAGCTATTTCTGGAGCTATCGCTGTTGTCGTACTTTCTCTCAAACATTTGATTCACTTACCTTGTTATCGATTCAAAGAACCGATCATGCTACAAAAAACATCTCAACAAATCTCTTTGAATCGACGCAAAATGTAACAAGAGATGTCATCGGGTTCCTTGCCTATATACCTGTTGGTCAAAGAATAGTTGGTCAATAGTGGACAATATCTCCTGAGCCGATCCGAGAAATGCTCCAAGGATTTAGAGGTATCCGGGAAGGCAAGTGCATTTAAATCTGGCATCAATCCAATATCAGTAACCAAGAAAAGATTGAAGAAGGGCCTGCGGCCCATTTATCAGTTTAATAGCTTTCTACTGTTTCTCGACGTTGTCTGCCTTGGGGCCCTTCTCGCCTTCAATCACATCGAAGCTGACCTTGTCGCCCTCATCGATAGTGACATTAGGCTTGAGACCTGTTGCATGCACGAAATAGTCCTTTCCATCGTCGCCAGCTATAAAACCAAAGTTCTTGACTCTGTTAAAAAACTTCACTGTTCCGTTTACCATTTGTAATTTCTCCAATATATGCCAAGCGCGGCACTATACTAGTTAAAGCTGTTGGTGTTGATCTTAATCCATGCAGAGGGGAGATTGCGGTGCAGGTCCGTCTTAGCAATCTTGTTGCAGTCTCAGCTAGCAGCAGCCGAGAAGCAACTGACTGATTAATGCTCTAATTTCGCGGCAGAGACCATTAATCCCTCAACACCACTATCTGTTCTGAGCTTTATGCATAGCGCCAGCCTCCCATTCTTTATGGCCGCCCCGCCCTGGCCCGAGCGGCCGAGACCTGCGTCGCACACTGGTGCACGCCCTCAAGCTGCGGCCCATCGGAAGACCTCCATGGTGCTCTGGTCCTCGGAGCCTTCGCCCGTTTGCCGCTTTTGCAGAAGGCTTTGGCGCGCTCTCCTAAGGTATAGCCCTGGGCGGGAAGATGAGATGGCTCTGTGGACCTGCCATGAAAAGAATCTGCAGTCAAGGAGGCTCAGGACCCAGGAGCAACGGCCGCATATGAAAAGGCTAAACCTCTGCAAGCAGAGGTGCCGGTTCATGGCGGCGGTCAGCATAAGCATAGGTGCCACCAGGATATGCCAGGCCCCATCCTGGAGGGCGAAGCAAGGATGCAGTTCGAGGCCCATAAAGTAGGCTGAGCCCCGCTCAGGGCATAAGCTTGAGAAATTCACGGAAAGAATATGATCGGGGCAGTTCTGGTGGATACGGCCCTGGTAATGCTGCATCATTGCATAGCATTTAAATGGCATTTAGATAGCACTTAAATTATATACATTTAAATAACATTTAGAATACTTATCAAGCTAGAAATATTGCCAGGTTATGGATAAACCTGTAGCATCGAGCCGAAACAAGAACGCATGCAATTGGGGGGAAGATAAGCCGTTAGGGCGGAATGGAGTGCTAACTTGAATCTAACGACTTTCACCCGCAGTATATAGTCATTGGCTTTGATATATATTTTTCGCCCGGAAAGCGGCGAAAAAGAGCGGGCTTACATAGCGATGGGAAAGTATATAATGAATCGTGATTATGTATAGAAAGGCATTGCTCATGTGCTTATCAGAAAACCAAAAGGCAAAAACCCCTCTGGTTGCCTCTTACGCAAATTGGCACATAAGCAGTGAAGCGCATAGCTGAGGTGTTAAACCATGAAAAGAGCAACTTTATCTGTATTGCTGATCTCAACCATTTTAATGGTTGGTGTCTGTCTGGCAGGATCGAATTCGATGGATGCCTCAAAAGAAGAATCATCTGCGGCTGATATTGTAGATACGGCAGTGGCAGCCGGAAATTTCCAGACACTGGTCAGTGCTGTGGAAGCAGCGGGATTGGTAGATACATTGAAAGGTGAAGGCCCATTTACCGTCTTTGCACCGACCGATGAAGCCTTTGCCAAGATACCGCAAGAGCAGCTTGAGTCTCTTCTGGAAAACAAGACTCAACTGACAGCCGTCCTAACTTACCATGTCATTGCCGGAAAGGTTATGTCAACTGATCTGACAGATGATATGGCTGTGGCAACTGTCCAGGGAGATAATGTTACAATCAATCTCGATGAGGACGGCGTCATGGTGAATGATGCCAAAGTGGTGCAGGCAGATATCGAGTGCATCAACGGTGTAGTGCACGCAATTGATACCGTATTAATGCCTTGATGCACCGCAAATCTCGAGGTTGAACCTCTCTTTTTTGCTTTTTCTCAATAGCGGAAGCAGCTTAAACAGCTATCCTCCGCCAGTAGGCAGCTATGGCCCGCAGATTTCAATAATTAGCCCGGACTATATTCTGGTTAATGGACGAAGTCGTTTTAGTCTTTCCTCACCAGCTGTATGACCATCATCCCGCCCTCAGCAAGGAGAGAAGCATCTTTATTGTCGAGGATCAGCTGTTTTTTCATGGCATAAAAAGACAAATCAAATTTCATAAGCAGAAGATGATGCTGCACAGAGCGACATTGCAGGCCTATAGAGACCGGCTGTCTGGAAGAGGATATAATGCTCGATACATCGCATTCCACCAGGAGCTTCTCAGATATTTAGATGAGAAAGATGTCTCCAGGATCTACATCGCAGATCCAGTGGACTGCATCCTGGAGAGACGGATATCAAATATTGCCAATAAGCTGGGGGCGGAGTTGAAGATCTTGGAGTCTCCCGGCTTTCTGAACTCGAATCAGGGGATAAGAGATTTTTTTAAAGGCTACAAGCATCTCTCCCAGACCAGATTTTACATCGCATCTCGTAAGAGCCTCAATATTCTCATGGAAGAAGACGGCAGGCCGGTTGGAGGAAAGTGGAGCCTGGATGCTCTGAATCGAAAGAGACTTCCGCGTAATATTCATCTGCCTGACAGGCAGGAGACAGTAGAGAGCAAATACATATCTGAAGCCAGAGAATATGTAGAGCTCAATTTCCCGGATCATCCGGGAAAGGCAGAGAATTTCCTTTATCCGATATCACATGAAGAGGCTGCCGCATGGCTCGAGCATTTCCTGAACAATGGGCTCGCCAATTTTGGAAGCTATCAGGATGCCATCTCCAGGGACAATTCAGTTCTCTTTCACTCTCAGATCTCCCCTTTGCTGAACATCGGGCTGCTCACTCCACATCAGGTGGTCCATGAGACGGTGCGCTACTGCAAGGATCATGACACACCCCTCAACTCCCTGGAGGGCTTTCTGCGCCAGATCATCGGGTGGAGAGAATTCATGCGTGCCGTTTATGTTCTGCAGGGAGACCAGCAGCGCAGGCAGAATTTTTGGGGGCACCACCGGCCAATGCCGGCATCATTTTATGGGGCATCTACAGGAATCGAGCCGATAGACAGATCGATTCAAAGGCTGCAAGAGACTGCCTACTTAAACCATATCGAGAGGCTCATGGTCCTGGGAAATTTCCTGCTTCTCTGCGAGATCGACCCCCAGGAGGTTTATCGATGGTTTATGGAGATGTTCATAGATGCCTATGATTGGGTCATGGTGCCAAATGTCTTCGGCATGAGCCAATATGCGGATGGCGGCCTGATCACCACCAAGCCCTATGTAAGCTCTTCAAGCTATATCCTGCGCATGAGTGACTACAAAAAAGGCCACTGGTGCAGGATATGGGATGGCCTCTACTGGCGGTTCATCTTTAAACACCGTGAGACTCTGACCAAAAATCCGCGCATGAGACTGACGGTGGCCAATCTCGACCGCATGGATGAGAGATTGCGGCGCGAGCATCTGGCGGTGGCGGAGGAGTTCCTGCAAAAGCTATCTTGAGAGAGAAGAGAGGAGAGAAGGAAGAGAGGGGAAAGAAGGAGAGAAGGGAAGAATCAATTTGGGCAGCCAAGCCCACCAATGACCTGGTGTGCAACATAGGCAGTTGCTGCCTTTTAGCTGGATAGCAGATCCTTTGCCCTCTGCCTCCGCTCCTCCGCTCAAAAGCTATAAATCTTGACAAAGGATGTA
>ENA-UOWG01003174-UOWG01003174.1-activated-sludge-metagenome-genome-assembly--contig:-NODE-3174-length-12884-cov-3.619846_pt1 | contig 12884 bp, 11 predicted proteins | sample MGYA00238147_ERZ761563 | MGnify/ENA primary metagenome ERZ761563 (study PRJEB28884, sample SAMN05720216) | anaerobic digester metagenome | isolation source: active sludge of municipal... | reverse complement strand
GGCCGTAAGAATCGTTATTCAGCATCATAATCTGCGCGCCTTTTTTCAGCTTCAGTTCCACGGCGGTGGGCAGATATTCCTTGCTGAAATCACCGATTATTTCGCCCGGCGCTTTCCAGCTTTTACCCGGCAGTTCCGCCAGTTTCTGCTCGTTGATGCCGTCGGCCAGAGCATTGGTGCTGGTGAGCGCCAGATAGAAATCGCCGGCGGCGGGAGCAAAGTCAGGCCGGCAGCGGCGGTTAAAGCAGGCCAAATCGTCGTCGCTGGCCGTGCGGTTGCGAATGGAATTGAGCAGACGGATAAATTCGTCATCCTTCTGCCGGTAAACTTTTTCCAGCTCGACAAATTCCAGCTCCAGTTGCGGGAACACTTTAGCGCTGAAAAAATAGGGGCTGGAATAATGGGAACGGAATATTTCCCGCTCGGCGCTCGCCACCACCGGCGGCAATTGATACAAATCGCCGATAAATATCATCTGTACGCCGCCGAAGGGCTGTTTGGCGGCAGGCCCGTTGAGCCGCAGAAACTTATCCACGCAATCGAGCAGATCGGCGCGCACCATGGAAACTTCGTCAATGACGATGGTTGCCAGTTTTTTGTAAATAGTTGTCTTTTCCGCAGTGGAGCTTTTTTTCTTTTTAATTGCTGCCGGAGTAACATTGGGTTTGAAATGAAAAAAGGAATGAATCGTCTGCCCCCGGACATTAACGGCCGCCACTCCGGTCGGCGCAAGAATGACAGCCTGCTTCTTCGTGTTATCCCGGAAATAATTCAGCAGCGTTGATTTGCCGGTACCCGCCCGGCCGGTAATCAATATATTGCTGGACGTCCCTTCCATCAGCGAAAGGGCGCGGGAAAATTCAGGATTGAAATCAATATCCGGCATTTTAATTTTTTTATTCATTGCCCTGCCTTTCGCGAGATATTTGCTTTATCCGATGTCGGCGTTTTTTACTAGAACAAAACAACAAACAGGTATATAGATTATTCTTCCCCCTGAATATAGTATACATAATGCTAAAGATACAATGAAGATATCAACCATAAAGGCTCTGCCTTACAAAATACGGAAAGGAGAGTGCAAGATGACCTGTTACCTGTTTGTGCCCGGCGGAAAACGCCGGAAAGAAGATTGGGATCAAGTCCGCGCTATCCTGGAATCGCAGGGCCGGCAGACAAACGCCATTACTCTTTCGGATCCTGAATATTCCAGCTTGAGCAATCACATAACGGAGGTTTGCAACCTGATAGACAAGGCCACTTTGCAGAATGTTTATCTGATCGGGCACAGTTACGCCGGTTTTGTTATCACGGGCGTGGCCAATAAAATCCCGCAAAAAATTGCGCGTCTGATTTACCTGGATTCGGCAATTCCGGAAAACGGCCAATCTCTTTTCGATGTTTTCCGGACGGTTGGCATTGATCCCGGCCAATTCGGCGTGCCGGGATGGCCCCCCTTCACCGAGCGTCTTTTCTTTGACAGCGCTGTCATAAGAAAAATCCCAAAAATGTATGTCCATTGTCTTAACAGCCAGTTCCTGGATCTGACAAAAAACATTCCCCTTTTATTCAGTAAACACGAAAATGACAATTACTGGGATTACACCAAAACCGGGGAAGCAAACTGGACTTATTGCGAGCTGAAGGCCGATCATTATTGCATGCTCAACGCTTCTAAGGAATTAGCCGGCATTATTCAGGAAGCTCCCCCGCCCAAGTAACCCCCATCCTGATACCACGGTTGCTGGATTGGCTTTTTACAAATAGACAAATTATCCGCTCTTGTGCTAAGGTAACCGCAAAAGAAGCAACCAGTTATCTCCGGTAAACAATTCTGCCATTGCTTTATAATCATGCTAAGAAAGAATAAAACATGCAGGGAACCGTAACTTTAGAAGACCTGAAAGATGCTGCGATTAAACATGCCAGCAACGATTTTGTCGCCGTATATGCTCACAATACTGTCGGGGATACCCTCAACAGTATCCGCAAAAGTAAAACGGAAGCGACTATTTTGTATTTTTATGTTCTTGACGAAGAAGACAGGCTGGTTGGCGTCATCCAGACAAGAAAGCTGCTGACATCTCCTCTGGATGCACCGGTAGATTCCATCATGGCCACCAATCTGATCGCGATACCCGATTCGGCAACTTTAATGGAAGCGCTGGAATTCTTCATTTTGCACCGCTACCTCGCTTTTCCCATCGTCAATGAAAAAAGAAACTTACTCGGCGTCATTGATGTCGGGCTGTTCACCCAGGAAATGATTGATATTGAAGAAAACGAACAGGTTCACCGCATCTTCGACACTCTGGGCGTCCAGATATCCGAGCTGCGCACTAAATCGCCCTTCAGTGTATTCCGTTACCGTTTTCCCTGGCTCCTGGCAACAATTACCAGCGGCACCATCTGCGCGTTGCTGGCCGGTCTTTTTCAGGCCACACTGGCCGAAAGCCTGATTCTGGCATTTTTTCTGACACTGGTCCTCGGACTGGGCGAAAGCGTATCCATGCAAACCATGGCCATTACCCTTCACTCCATGCATCATCGCTCTTCTCAGCCCGGCTGGTTTTTTTCGTTGCTGCGCCGGGAATTGACGCGGGTTTTTCTTCTGGCTGCGGTGTGTGGCAGCATCGTTGGTTTGATAGCTTTTATCTGGAAAGGCGAAACGGCGGCGGGCATCGTCATCGCCTCGGGAATAATGGCCTCGCTCATGCTGGCCGGCTTTATCGGAGTGAGCGTCCCGGCGATTTTACACAAATTGCGGCTTGATCTGCGGGTGGCTTCCGGGCCTGTCACGCTGGCCCTGGCCGATATCTGCACAATCCTTTCTTATTTTTCGCTGGCTGCATTTTTCCTCAGTAAATAAACATGCTTTCCCTTTAAATGGCGCAGGGCAATAATAAATCTTTCCGTTTGCTTGCGGTTTCGCCCGCGAAAATTCTAAAATGTTTTGTTGGCAAATCCCCGCTTCAATGATAAATATAGTTAACTATCCAGGGGAAAATCAGTGTGTCAAGTTGTAATTAAATAATTGACTGCTGCGGGAACAGGAATATGACGGGATTTTTCTTTTTTAATGAAATACTGATAATTCTGGCCTGTTCGATTCCCGTTATTTATATTTTTAATAAAATCAAATTCCCCTCAATTATCGGCTTTTTAATTACCGGCATCATCATCGGCCCTTACGGGCTGAAGCTAATCCATGACATATCTGATATTCAATTGATGGCGGAAATCGGCGTTGCCTTCCTTTTGTTTACCATTGGGATAGAAATATCGTTCAAGCGTTTTTTGCAGCATCTTTCTGAAATTACGCTCACCGGCGGTTTGCAGGTGCTGATAACCCTTGCGGCCGGAACAGCCGTCGGTCTGTTCATGCAATTGAGCTGGAATCAATCCGTCTTTGTCGGGTTTTTGCTGGCGCACAGCAGTTCGGCTTTGATTTTGAAAATACTATCCGACCGCAGCGATGAAGAATCACCGCAGGGCAGAATTTCTATCGGTATTGTTCTTTTCCAGGACATTATCGTTGTCCCGATGATGCTTTTTATTCCCCTCCTTGCCGGGAGCGACGGCGCTGGTTTTGATGTTATTGTCTGGAATCTGCTGAGATCTCTGCTGATTATTGCTTCAATTCTGATTGCCGCCCGTTACATTGTTCCGCTTATATTGGAAAAGCTTGTTGAAATGCGCATGCGCGACGTTTTCATCATCGCCTCCGTAGTAATAACGCTCGGAATAGCCTGGCTCACCCACTCGCTGGGGCTTTCGCTGGCCATTGGCGCGTTCCTGGCCGGACTCGCCATATCGGATACTGATTTCACACATCAGATTATCAGCGACATTAACCCTTTCCGCGACATCTTTTTATCCGTCTTTTTCGTTTCCTTCGGCATGATGCTGGATTTGCATTTTTTCGGACAACATCCTCTTTACATCATTGCCATAACGCTGCTGATAATTCTGATTAAATCCCTGATTGTTTTCAGCATGGTCAGAATACTTAACTATCCTTTCCGGACAGCGCTGCTGAGCGGCGTGCTGTTATCGCAAATTGGCGAATTTTCCTTTGTTCTTGCTTCCCAGGGCATGCAGCAGAAGCTGATATCCGATTTTATTTATCAGGGGTTTATCGGAGCATCTGTTTTGACGTTCGTCATAACACCGGTTCTTATTTCAGTGGCATATAAGTTATTGGCCAGAGAAAAAAACGAATCTGGCTGCACCGAAAATAATGCCGGCAAAAGAATCCCCGTGGAAAACCATGTAATTATCTGCGGCATGGGCTTAAACGGCCGCAATCTCGTGCGGGTATTAAAGGACACCGCCATCAACTATGTCATCATTGATACTAATTTTAAAAATATCAAAAAAGCAAAGGTCAAGGGCGATAAAAATCTGATCTGGGGAGATGCCGCAAGCCCGGAAATTCTCAAACACGCCAGCATCGAAACCGCGCGGGTGCTGGTAATAGCTATTTCCGATCGCTTTTTGACTAAGCGCTGTCTGCATATTGCCAAAACATTAAAACCCAATCTGCATGTTATTGTACGGACGAAATATGTAGCCGATATTGATGAGCTGGTGCAGCTCGGTGCGGATGACATCATTCCCGAAGAATTTGAAACTTCCATTCAGATATTAAGCCGGGTTTTAAAAATGTTTCACGTTCCCAACAGCATTATTCTGGCGCAGGGCAACATTATCCGGAATAAATCATACGGGATTTTTCGGGAAATCCGTTTTACCGAAGAAGCATTCGACCAGATTCAGCAGGTTTTATCACAGGGAACAATTGAAACTTATTTTGTCGCCACCGGAAACATCAATACCGGCCACAGCATTCGGGATATTAACCTGAAGGCAAAGTCGGGAGCGACAATTATCAATATTATCCGCAACAATCAGACCATTACTAATCCGCCCAGCGAATTTGTTTTACAGACAGGTGATCAGCTCGTTATATTCGGCAGCCACAGCGCAATTGATTTAGCTTTAAAAGTATTGGACGGAAAACAGGGGGAATAATGGCTGCCCATAATCACAATCATCAGGAAGCATCCTGGGGCAAAAGACTGGTTATATCCATGCTGGTGAATCTGATTATTCCACTGGTGCAGATTTACGGCGGGATTGTATCGGGCAGCATGGCCTTAATCAGTGACGCCCTGCATAATTTAAGCGATTTTGTTGCGCTCACGATTAATTATGCCGCGCTGAAAATCGGCCGGCGCGGCCCGACAATGAAACAGACCTTCGGCTATAAACGCATCGAAATATTTGCCACATTAATCAGTGTCGCACTCCTGTATGGCGCCGCCTTTTATATCGCCGTCGAATCCTGGCAGAGATTGCTCAATCCGCAACCGATAGCAGGGAAACTGGTTATCTGGATTGCGCTTGTCGGTTTTGCCGGCAATGCCCTTTCCGCTTTGCTCTTGCATACCGGGGCGCGGAAAAATATGAACATGAAAAGCGCGTTTCTGCATATGCTGGCCGATGCCTTGACATCGCTAGTTGTGGCCGTGCTGGGCATAATCTGGCTTTATCAACCCTGGTACTGGCTGGACCCGCTCTTTTCCTGGCTTATCGTAGCGCTGATTTTATACAGCGGCTGGGGTTTACTCAAAGACAGCTATTTGATTTTAATGAATGCCACACCGCCCGGAATTAATCTTGCCGACATTCAAAGAGAGCTGGAAAACATCGAAGGGATAAAGGAAATTCATGACCTGCATGTCTGGAATCCGTCAGCCGAAAGCATAGCTCTTGCCGTTTATATCACCGTGCCGGACCAGATGATGAGCCGGGTTGATGAACTGGCCTGTCAGGTGAAAGAGCTTCTTCTGGATAGGTTTAAAATTGATCACCCCATTCTGCAGTTTGAAACCAGTTCCTGCGCCAACGGAAAACTACTGTGCTGCATCGTGAAGCAGACGCATCATGATGAACATAAATAAACGACAGAAAAGGAGAATTCTATGGTGACGAAAAACTCATTGATTGCCGGCAGGAAAATTCGGGATTTCAGTTTACAGAATCAGAATGGTAAAATTTTTCGCCTGGCCGGTTTAAAGGGGAAGAAAGTCCTGCTTTCCTTTCATCCGCTGGCCTGGACACCGGTATGCGCCAGGCAAATGCAGTCTCTGGAAAAGAATTTTCTGATATTTGAAAAACTGAATACCTTTGCCGTAGGCATCAGCGTGGACAGCGTCCCCAGCAAGAAGGCCTGGGCCAAATCGCTGAAAATCAAAAAAACCGCTCTGCTGGCTGATTTCTGGCCGCATGGCGGAGTTGCCAAAATGCTGGGTATCTTCCGGGAAGAAGGATTCTCCGAGAGAGCAAACGTTATCTTGAATGAGCAGGGTGTCGTCGAATTTATTAAAATCTATCCTATCGGCCAATTGCCGGATATCAAGGAGATAATCGCTCGACTGAAACTGCTTTAAACTGTGTTTGTTCTACTGACTTCCTTCTGCCTTCGCATTCAAGCGCTTTAACCTGTGCAGCAGGGATTCTTTTTCTTCCGCCGAAAAATTATTTTCGCTCTGCAGCGCCTCTTCCACAATCCTCCTGGCCCGCGGGCAATCATGAACCCGGTGTTCCAGCCATTTGGCAAGTTCACTGGCGGCAAAATAATCCGCCGGGGACAGGGCCAGTATTTCCTCCCATAGCTTTGCCGCATCCTGACTGCGCCCGCAACGCTTATAAAGCAGGGAAATATCTTTTTTGGACAGCGCGGATAAATTGCCGCATTCACCTTCCCCGAACCTGTTTAAAATCCGGGCGGCGCCTTGTTGATTGTGGCGGTTCAGCAGCAAACGCGCCGCCGCCAGATAATCAGTATCGTCAGTCTGCCCGTTCAATTCATAGCCGTCGAGTATTTCCGTCAGATGCGCAGTGAGCGCGGCCATCGAAATAACATCCAGCCGGTTATGTTCAAAAATGGCGGCCAGCAGGCGGCCATCGCGCTTTTTGAGCCAGTCGAAATAACGCTGTGGAATTTCCCAGCCGGGAATATCACCTTCGCGCTCCACTCCCAGCACTTCCGCTTCCAGCGTGCAAAGGCGGCTGTTGGCCAGGCGATGCCCCAATATGCGGCGCGACGGATGCAGCAAATCCAAATGCGGCAGCCCGTTAAGGTCACTCTTTAATCTGTTCATAATAAAGCGGGTGGTAAGCAAATTTACGTCAAAAGCTTTACCGTTGAAGGTAATCAAAAATTTCTTTTTTGCGGCAAGCTCTGCCAGGTGAGCCAGCGCCGCCTTCTCTTCGCCGAAATCACGAGCCAGCAGTTGCCGGACATGAAAGTGGTCTTCTTCAAACCAGCCCAGGCCGATTAAAAAAGCCATCGTGCCCGTGCCGCCGGCAAGTCCCGTTGTTTCCGTATCCAGAAAAAGCGCGTCGCTACAGCAAAAATGACTGATAGAAGGATTGTTGGCCAGCATCGCCGCCGCAGTCATATCAAAGCCGAAGGTCTCCCTGATATTGCGGTAACCATGACGCGACGATGAGTGGACAATGTCACTGGCCAGAAAGAATTTCCCCAGTTCATTTTCTATTTCCTCGCCGGAAACATATTCATGCAGATTATCTTTAACAGTGCTTGCCTTCCGCTTCAATTCAGCTTGAGCCTGTCTGCTGCGGCGCGCCATAACATCGTCAATCCGCCGGCGCAATTCATCGAGCTGCACTTTTTTTTCGGAAGGCTCTGCGGGAGCTTTAATATTTTCGCCGGTCAGGCGTTTTAATTTATCAATCGAACTCATGCTTTTCAACCATCTATTTATTTAATCAACTCCGTAACACGCCTCTTTACGGAAGAGGGGAAATTGCCGGCCAGTTGTAATAAATTATCCTTGTTAATGTTATCCAGCTCCAACTCATCGGCAAAGGGAATATGCTTGCGCAGGTAAATTGTATCGAGAAGGGCTTTCTCCGGCGAAGCCAGGTTGTAGCCGTCCCGATTGACAAAGCCGCTGAAAAGACGAGGCGCAATCCGGGAAAACTCAATGGTGACGCCGCCAAACTCAATATTTCTCGAATGGCCGACGGCCGTATCCAGCGTCAGGACAGTGCAGACAACCGGCGATTGCAGGATGATCCCGTGACGATTAAGCGCCCATTCGCATGAGATGTAGGAAGGCGTCCGCAGAAAACAAGCGACTTCTTCAATGACCGGTTTTGCTTCACGAAGGTTGTTGATATAAACGCCGCGCACTACCCGCTGGACATAGTCTTTTGCCTGCGCACGTGTGAGAAATACATTGGCATTACCGGTAAATTTCTCCACATCGTTGTAACGAAAAAGATGCGGCAATTGCCGTAAGATAGCTACAGCCGTCATGGCAGGCGAACTCCTTTTTGCCGCAAATCGGTAAAAACAAATCGGGCAGCTTCCAGAAAATCGTCATATTGGCGAGCCTGATGAACAGACAAAACATCGGGTGGCAGAAAACGTGATAAGTCCTGCTCAATAGCCTCGCGCATCAGTTCTTTTTCTTTGCTGGCAGGCTTGGCATAAAAATCAAGGCCTCTTTTGGCAGTAAAGTTTGCCCGGTAAAGAGATAATTTTCTTTTAACATTATCCGCGGAGGCTGCCGTTTTCAGGACTGTGTGGAGATACCAGAGATCAAAAAAATCCCGGCCTTTCAGATAGGGACGCTCGAGCAGAGAACGCACCTTGTCGGAAAGGATTTCCTCCGCTGTTTCCGCCACAATGATTGTATTGGCGCGCGGCACAAGGAATTCTCCGGCGGCAATCAGATAGGCAACGGGACTCGTTGAGGAGAGAATGTGATTTTGAATATCAGGTTTCTTGCCGGTTTCCAGAGCTTCAAACTCCAGTTTAATGGAAATCTTTTCCCGGAGGGCTTCCGGACGGAAATCGACAAAACATTTCAGCGCCGAAGCACGGGCGCTTTTTTTACGAACGGAGACATCGCCGATTCCAAAATGGGGAATCATCAGCTTGGCAGCGCCTTTGATTGCGCCATCGACAAGGCTTTTGACGGCTGCAGCTTCAAGGCATGTTACAAAATCAAGATCCTCCGAAAAACGGCTCCCTCCGTAACACCAGCGAAGCGCAGTGCCGCCTTGAAAGATAAGATTCCGGCTTTCTTTCTGCAGATAAAGCTGATGCAGAAGAATCAATTGCGCAATCTCCGCCTTTCTGCTGTATGTTTCACGATAATTTTTCATAATTAGTTACAATATAATACACATTTGTATTGTAATATAAACTAATTTATGCGATTTGTCAATTGTGTTTAAAATCAGGATAACAGTTTTAATTCGGGTGGTGCTGGAGGTTTTTTTCATTAAACATGAACAAATCACAAAGTAAATATTTGTAATTAGAATGACCTGTGCCCGTTATTATCCTTTCATGAATAGCCGCCGTAATCGCTGGACTGTCAATGCTAAGCGTTAAATGTCACGATTAAAGATGCAACCCCGTTTCTTTCCCCATTCACTCCCAGAAGCTCCTCAATGTTTTTGATGTTCTTAGTCAGCGCGGGTTGCGTCAGCGACATTTTCGCGGCGGCGCGGCTGAAATTTCCTTCCCGCACCAGACAAAGCAGAGCTTCCATTTGCTGCAGGGTGATATTTTTAAAATAATCGGGCTGCATGCTTTTTGATATCACTAAATCGCCTGAATGGTAAATATAAAAATGGTCCCTATATTAATGCCGCTTTTTTCCAATCCGCTATGCATCGGAAAAAAATCGTCCGCTGCCATTACCGCCGCTGACCCGATAGCAAGCCCTGGAAAAATTCCCGGGCGTTGCTTCCTATCGAACGGTTATTGTATCCGCCTTCCTGAACGATAAGGCTGGGCATCTTCAGGTTTCCTATTTCCATGCCGATTGCGGAAAAATCACGGCCTGTAAAATTCCAGGTGCCGGTCGGATCTCCCTTGGCTGTATCCAGCCCCAGGCAAACGACAAGATAGTTAGCCCCAAAACTGCGAATCCGCGTAAGCGCCGTGCGCAAGGCATGCAGATAATCGGCGACAACTATTGTTTCCGGCAGCGGGTAATTGAAATTAAAGCCTCTGCCCTCACCTTCACCTCTTTCATCCGCAAAGCCGCTGAAATAGGGATAGGCAAAGCTGGGATGACCATGCAGAGAAATGGTCAGCACATCGGCGCGGTTGTTAAAAATATCCTGCTGCCCGTTGCCGTGATGATAATCAATGTCCAATATGGCAACTTTTCCGAACTGACTGAGATAATTGGCGGCAATAGCCGCGTTATTGAAATAGCAAAATCCTCCGAAAAATCCTTTCTCGGCGTGATGTCCCGGCGGGCGCACCAACGCGTAAGCCACTTGCCTGCCGGAAAGAATCGCGTGGACAGCAGTCAGAGCGCAATCCACGCCCCGGCGGGCGGCTGCATAGGCATGAGAGCTGATGGGCGTGAAGGTATCCATGCAATAGTAGCCGGCGCGCATCGGCAATTCCAGCGGCGGTCTGGTCCTGTTGCGAATGGGAAATACATATGGGTAGATGGGAACATCCCCTCCTATTATTTTGCTGACTCGTTTGAAATAGTGAACATAAGCGCGGTCATGAACCGCAGTAATCCAGGAATCGGCAAAGGAGAGAGGCGGCACCAAATCGAAAATTCCCGTGAACTCCAGCGCCTGATAGATTGAGCGAATTCGGACAGGCGATTCGACATAGCCGCGGGATTTGACATGATGAATTTCATGCTGATCCGTCACCACCAGAGCAATCTTAGCCAAATCAATTGCACTTGCCAGATGTCTTTTTTCCGTCGCGGCTGATGCTGTATAACGGGGCGGCCGGAGTTTAACCGGATTATCGCGCACGGAATCCAGCACCATTTGCACATATTCCGGTGTGCAGACATCCTTGTATTTCCTGCCCAGAATGCGGGCTATTACTTTTTTCACGTATTCTTTGGCAAGCACGCTGCCTTGCGCCAAATCATCGAATACCAGATAAGGGGGATTATCCGAATCCGGACGGATGGGTGTTTCATAAGCCGTATTGATTATCGGGCGCGCTCCATATGATTCATAAAATTTCAAGCGGGCGCGGTTCTGCTTTAAAATGTTTGGATCGCGGCATAATTGCGGATCATCCGGCAGACACTCAAAGAATATTCCGCTGACTCCCAGTTTCAGCGCTTCGCTGCGCACCCTGTCGAAAAGCGCTCCGCCGAGGCCTCTTCCCGCCAATTTTTTATCGCTGGCGAGGTAGTCCAGATAGCAGAAATTCAAATCGGCTTCATGGTCAAGCAAGGCCAAACCGTGGACAGTGCTGCGATGGTCTTCGGCTACATAGAGAATTGAACGGACGCCATATTGCAAAGGCAGACGCAGCGATTCCGGAATGCGGTCGATCTTCTGGCTGTCCAGCAGGGCAAATTGAGAACGCAGCATTGCCGAGACCTGTTTTAGCGCCCGTTGATCGGCGGGAAGAACATCATCAAAAATGCGGCGAATACGAAACATCTGGCTTTATAACATTGATGGAGCGTTAAATTGTGCGCAGGCCTGAAAACAATATTCAGGCCTCATTCGCAGGAAATAACATCCGGGTGCCGACATACGCTTGTCAACCGGCATGATTTCCATTCATTTTTCAATATACTTTAAGAATGCATATTTATGATGAGCATCAATTTTATTGTTAGCGATCCAATTCTCAACATCCTGACGCGAAAAATCGAAGTGGTGATGAATGTTTTTTATTGAACGGGCAAAAAGAGCCTGCGCTATTCCCTCGGTTTTTCCCGCTTCCTGCATGACTAAATTGGTATTCCCTCCCTGCAATTGTTTCAGACATTCCTGGGCGTTTCCCAAAAGAATGCTGGTAATCGAATAAACTTCCATTGCTTCCGTTCTTATATATTTCTTCAGATTGCTGTTCTTGATTGTTTGCCAAATTGCCACAACAATGCTTATGACACTCACAAGATAGCTGATGATTTCCGAAACAGACATAATCAAACCTCCTGATTAATTGCCTCAGTATCACAAAAAAAATAAATTGTCAGGCATCAATATACAATTAGCGCGCTTTGGCTTAGCTTTCTCAATGTGCGTCCAAACCATTCTGGCCAATTTCTGCTTACCCCGCCTGATGTTTCGAGTAACTGTTTGGTTAATGCGCCCTTAAATATTGCTTCTGGGCACAGTTAAGAGACGCGACTGCAAGCCCAGCCTACGGCTGGAAAAATTTCAAGTTTCAATCCTCGCGTACTTGCCCGCCCCGTGCCCGGATTAACCGTGGGGCAATCACTGAAATTAAATGTACCTGTGATTTAAATTCAAATGGTTGCGAAGAAAAAATGTCTGGCAGAATATAATGGAAATTTTTCTTGCAATATTTCCCCTTGAAGCTATAATATGAACCATAGATTATAAATTATAGAACCTTTAGTTCATATAACGATGAAGAAACCAATATCCGCCATATTAAAAGCAAAAAAAACAGTTTTTACCTTCAAGGACATTTCTTTGCTGTGGGGCTTGACAGACAGGAAGTCGGCAATTGCCGGGATTAATTACTATGTCAGCACAGGCGATTTATACAGGATTCGCCGGGGAATCTATGCCAAAGACAAAGACTATGACAAAATTGAACTGGCCAGCCGGATATACACCCCCGCTTATGTCAGCTTTGAAACTGTGCTGGCGCGCGCCGGCATTATTTTCCAGTATTACGGTCAGATATTTGTCGCCTCCTACTTGACGCGGGAAATAATCATTGACGGCCAAACATATATTTATAGAAAAATAAAGGATACCGTTCTGACCGACGCGGCGGGCGTATTGAATCAGGAAGGCGCCGCTGTTGCAACAAAAGAACGCGCCTTTTTGGACACGATCTATATCAATACGGA
>ENA-UOWG01003171-UOWG01003171.1-activated-sludge-metagenome-genome-assembly--contig:-NODE-3171-length-12888-cov-6.109717_pt1 | contig 12888 bp, 12 predicted proteins | sample MGYA00238147_ERZ761563 | MGnify/ENA primary metagenome ERZ761563 (study PRJEB28884, sample SAMN05720216) | anaerobic digester metagenome | isolation source: active sludge of municipal... | reverse complement strand
GTATTAAGCGGTGCGCTTTCCTCCGTCTTCATGTTTTTAACCGCCGAAGATGCCGAGGCCTCGGGCTTTTTGTCCTCCAACACCTGAAAATGGCCGGGGAACTTGTGGACATAGGCCGCAGGAACCATGCATACTTCACCCGCGCGGGTCTTAAAACCTGTGCTGTAACGCTGCGTCATTAGCGCGCGCGCCCTGATTAATTTCTCTGACATTTCCTTGCCTCCTATCTGCAACAGAAAATCATTGTAAACTTTCTGTAAATCTTGACGCGTTAAACCGTAAAGGGCCATAAACTCACTCTGTCTATGATAACCATAATGCATCAGTTTATCAAATATATATTTCTTGCCTTTGTTGTTTTGCCGTGTAAAATTTTCCTTATCGTGAACCTGTCCTATTTTTTTGCGGTTCCGTCGCCCCCAGCAATGATAAACTATCGGGTCTTTAAACATAAGCGCATTGAACCCCGCGCCGAATGTCCGCAGGGAAATATCAAACTCTTCACCCATCAGAAATATATTCTCGTCGTAGGGAACGCTCTTTAACCATTTGGCAGGGGCGAAAATACAAGCCGCGACAAACATGGGTTGAGGAATTAGGCCAGTCTTCGACGCTGAAAAGTCAAGCCCGTCTATGTCGCGTTCAGTTTTATACGCCACGATGGCGTGGGTGTGAAATTGCTTTATGCCACAGACATAATAAAAGAAACTCTTTGCCTCGGTTTCTGGATTATAATTATACGGCGTGGCGACAAGGATATGTTTCTTGCCCGGTACTTTTTTATAGAGTTCTAAAAATCGCACGTCCCAATCCTGCGCCAATCTGCTATGCGGCGCAATCTGTAAATAAAAATCCTCGCCCCTGTAAAAATTATTATTCACTTCGGCGCGGCAGGCTCCATAGCCCTTTGACAGGCTAGGCAAAATATGCTTATGCGCGATTTGATTTAGCCATGGCTTTATGCCCGGCACGTCGTGGAAGCGCGGCGGGTCGTCGTCCTGGTTAATCAGGCCAACGCGGACGCGCTCCGGGTGCTTGGCCTTGGCGAATATGTCAACAAGGGTCGGCACAAGCTCATTATCGCAATAGGCCACAAGCGAAACAAAAATAGTTTTCCGCTTCATACTGCCTCGAACTCGCGCGGGAATTTGCAAAAATAGTGATAGTCAACGTCATAGACTTGCCCCGCCACAGTTTTGAACATGGTGCTGTAGCGTTTCGAGAATAATGCCTGGGCGCGGACTGGCTTTATTTCCACCCGATGGCCTGCGGATTGTAGTAGCGCACCATAGGCGTGGTGCATTTCAGCAGGGCATAGGCCCAGGTGTTTTATAAATTGCAATTGATGCGGGTACTCGTTATTCAGCAGTTTCTTAAAAACATGGGCGCGGCCAGCATAGTCGCGGTCTTCATAGCGTTTCTTTTCGCGTATCTCGCCCCGGAACTTCCTATTCTGCCGATGCCAAAGATGCCAGACCATCGGCTCCTTAACTAGCCACGCCGTATACCCCGCGCCGAAAGTGCGACAGGACAAATCAAACTCTTCGCCCCACATGAATATTTTAGGGTCATAGGGTACGTCTTGAAGCCATGACGCAGGGGCAAACACACACCCGGCCAGGAATAAGTCCGTGCGGATTAAGCCGTCAGCGTTAAAATCCAGGCTCAAATTATGCTTGGCCTCCACTACAACCTTATCGTGCCAGCGTTTCGCGCCCTTGACGTAATATTTGAATACCCTGCGCCCGTCCATTGTGTAGGCCCAGGGCGTAGAAACTATGATGCGCTTGCCTTTGGGCTTGCCGTAATAAGATATAAATTTCTCGTCCCAGTGTTCAGCAAGACGGCTGTGAGGGTCGCACTGAAAATAAAAATCCTGACCGCCGTAAAAATGAGTATTTATCCGACTGCGGCATACGCCCAGCCCGCCGCTTTCCTCCGGCGTGATATTCTCGCAAATTATCTGCTTGTGGTATTTTTTTAGCACCGGGTCAGACTTGAAGTCAAGATACTGCCCTGGGTCGTCCTGGTTAATAAGGCCCACAGTCAGACGGCGGGGATATTTCGCCTGTTGGAAAATATCCCGCACCGTAGGCAATAATTCATTATCGCAGTAAGAAACCAGCGAAACAAATATGCTTTTTTGACTGTGGGCCTTAGACATTAGAACCGCCTATCAGGTCCCGGACTTCACTTTCAGCAGGGCCATGTAGTCAGGCAGGCGAACTTTGCCGTTGTTCCACATATGCCACGCCGTCTTCATGACAGCGTCGGCGGCTCCGGTTGAGCTGTCCGGCATCACCACCATGTTCGACGCCATGCCCTGAATGTAGCCCTCCATGTTGGCCAGGACTATGGGATAGGTCCCGCCGGTGAACACGCCGCCGGAGGTCGGGTAAGGCAGCACTGCGCGGGAGGCTATGGAGCTTCCGTTCCAGCACTGCACATTACCGGTTGCCACGACGGGTATGCCGTTTATGCGCGGGATTCCGTTGTCGTACTGCACGACGTAGGAATATCCGTCGGTGGAGCGTATCTTGCGAAGCGCGCCCAGCGTGCGGCGGTCCATGAAGTAGCGCAGGGTGTCGAAGCGCTGTATCTTCATGGAACTTTCCAGGTTCACGAGGTCATCAGCATCTATCGTCGAGGCGACCTCGGTTTCCGTCGCGGCGGCAATAAGGGTAGCATTAGTCAGTATGCCTTCGTACTGCTTGCTGCCCGTCACGCCGTTAAACAGTTCATACAGCAGTTGCGCTGCGAACGCCTGCGCGACGCTGCGTGATACCTCGTTGACTGCACCGCCCTCGGTCAGGTTGGCGTATTCCCAAGTCCACTGAACAAGCGCGGACATGCGCTGCGCGTCAAGCTCAACCTGCCGGAACTGCAACTTGCTCTCGTCAGCGGTGTCGCCTTCGCCGTAGCGTCTACAAGTCGCCGGGGAAGAGATGATGTTGATTTTCAGCTTGTCGCCCATGTTGACGGTGGGAATGGCAGGCATGTTGGCAGGCATCTCGTTGAAGATGTCTTCCAGTATCTGCGCGGCCAGGGGTGCGGGAACCAGATACCCGCCGTCGGCGTTATTCGTGATATTCTGCCCGTCGGTCAGTGCCTTGAGGTGGTCGTGAAACTGCGAAGGATTGCGCGACTTGACAAGCGCCTTGACGAACGCGCGCGCGGCCTTATCCTTATTCGCTTTCACGCCTTCCGTGGTTTCAGCGAGGAAGTCGGGCTTCAACTGCGCGACTTTCACGTCCACCGCTTCAACCTGTTTTTCCATCGCGGCGAGTTTGCCGGATATCTCGTCCAGCTTTTTCAGCGCGGCGGCCTTCTCGGCTTCGGCAGCTTTGAGCTTTTCCAGTTCGGTCTTGAGCGCCTTTATGTCGGTTTCCGCGCTTTCAAGCCCGGCCTTGCTTGCCACTTTCTGTTCAAGAGCGGCAATCTGCTTAACTATTTCGTCCATGCTTTTATGCTCCTTTGGTTTTTATTTTTGCGGACTCTAGCGCGGGCCAAAGTTCTTTAACGCAATTTTCAACTTGATTTTTTCTTCCTCGGCTTTCAGCTTGCCTAGAATCATGTCCAGGCCCTGCTTGGCGAGGTGAAAATCTGATTGCGCAGTTTTCGCGTCTTGCTCTGCCTGCGCCTTTTCAACGCGCGACACAATCGCCGACGGGTCGGCGGGGACGGCGACTAGGGATATTTCGTAAATCTCGGCGTAGGTCAGCGCATTGGGGTTCTTCGGGTCTTCGTAGAAAAACCGTCCGCCGATGCTTAGCGTGCGGAGTAAATCTGCCTTGAGCAGCCGCCGCACTTCCTGCACCGCTTCGTTTTCAATATCAGGAATTTCAACTCGAACCCAAAGCCCCTTTTCATCTTCGCGTATCTCCGTCGTCTTGCCGACAATAGAAGAAGTGTTATTGCTATGATTCGCCATGATGACGGGATTTTCAAGATACTGCGCGAAGTCATAGACATATCCGCGCCCGTCAAACTCTGTCGGGGTATCGCCGTAGCGGTCGGGGTGATTTTTCGTGTTCGCGTAGCCTTCAAGGATAATCGCGCCCGCCTCTCCGTCTAAAACCTTACGGTCTTTTATCGGCAATGCGACGTGCGAAGACGTGCAATTTTTTCCCATCAACTCAACGGGCTTTTTCTTTTCCGGCATCTTATTTCTCCTTTGCGATTGGCGCAATCGTGCATAGGCAATTTATGTCCTGGTCTGCAATTCCAAATTGCTGTGGGGCCTGCGTGGTATCGCCCGTCAATGGATTTATAAAATCCTCAAACTTGCCGACAATCTGGCCGTCCATCTCGGCGTGGCCTTCGTGGTGGTTGTCATTGTCGGTAGTAATCCATTCTTTGCGGTCAATCAAATCTTCGGAGCGGTAAGCTTCCATCGCCGCCTCGTTTGCCACGCCTAACATCTCCGTCTGCGAAATTGTATTGAGCCGATGATAGGCTATCTTTCCAATGTCGGGATTTTCGCTTGTAAAATATTCGCGTAGCCGCGCGTTCAACGTCGTCGTGCCGTCGCCTTTTTCAATCGCGTCTTGAATCAGCGTGTTGATTTCGCGCGCGGTCGTGTCCTCAATATCCAGCGCCCACGCGAATACGCGGTTTTTTATCCAGCGGTCAATTCTTTCCTCGGTTCCCTTTCGCCTCGTAGGTACGCTTTTTTTCAGCAGCTTGGAAAGATACTGCGCCTCGACGTTGAGCGCGGCCCGGAACATTGCCGTGTCGCTGTCTTTCTTCGCCAGAAAAAGCAGCTTGGCCTGATTGTCCGCGTTGAAAAAACTATTATAGGTCAAACCCTCAAGACTTGCCCGGTCTTTAAGCACACGCGATACTTGGTCGGCTTGCATACGCCAATGTGATTTTTGCTCGACCTGACTTGTCTTTTGGTGCGGCTCCGAAACGCGGCGCACATCTTCGGCTTTAGCCTTCGCCTCTTGCCGCGTCAAGCCTCTGCCGCCCTTCTTCGTTATGCCTTTAATATCAATGCGCGAAATGTTAAGGCCAGCCACAAGGTCAAAGGGGCTTGAGGGCGTGGCCCATGCCTCGTATTTAGGGAGATTGATGTTCAGCAGATTGATGATATCGTTCTTCGGAACCCCAGCGGCGTTGTAGGTGGAGAATGCTTGCGCCGTGGCGTTAGCGTCGGCATACAAAAATTCCTTGTCGCTGTAGTCCGCGAAAAACTCATAATCGGAATTCGGATAGTAAAGCGGCACAAGGTAATTATTTAGCGCCTCTACATATTTTCCCATTGCCGGGATAATCACCTGCGTGTAAAATATTTTCCGCTGCTCCGTCGTATTATAGCGGCTCTCGGCGTAGTCGCCGGACATGACAGGCGGGATTTGATAAACGCCTTTTATCGTCGCTTCGGACATGCCCAGCAAATCCTTAAACGCTATGTCGCTGTGGCTGCTGGCTATCTGCTGATAGACAAGCCCTTTGCCTAGCACCGCCATGCGGAAGGCGCGGAAAGCCCCGGAGAATGAACTATACCAGCTCTGTTTTATCTTCTTTTCGTCGTTGTCGTTAACGGGTTTATCTGAAACAAGTATGCCATACGGCACGGCGGAGTTTTTGAAAAAGGCATAGTTGTAATCTTTCGCGTTGCGGATAATTCCATTATCAATCAGCACGGAGGCAATCGGCGGCAGGCCGAAAAATACGCTATACGGATTGTATCCGTCCTTGATGTGAATTACCTGTTCCGGCAAGTAAACCTTGCTGCGCCCGTCGGAGAGCAGATACTCATAGCGCAGTACATCAGTCCCCCCGTCGTTAAGTACGACATTCAAACATTCAGGGCGCAGGCGAAATAAAAACGTCGGGCGGCCTTTCGTCGTAGTGTTAGATTTGAGGATGTAAGCATTGCCGTATAGTTTCAAATCCCCCTGCACGCCCATCACAAATTCCTGCTGCGTTTCAAATTTATTCGGCGTATAGAATAAATCCAGCAGCGCATTTTGTCCGGCTTTTTCGTACGGTACAACTTCCTGCGTCTTGTTATTGCGAAGCTGCACGCGCACGGTCGCACACTCTGCGCCGATGATATTTATTGACTGGTAGACGGCGCTTGTCCTTAAATATTCGCGCGTAAAGCGATTGTACTGGTGATATGAGGCGTAGGCGGTCGGAGAGTATTCAGGTGCGTCGGGGGAAATGTTTGCAATAGCAAAGCCGTCGAAATTCTTTTTCTGAATTTGCATTACTAAATTATAACCATAAAAACTTTTTTGGCAATACCTTTTTATTTTTTACCTGGCGCATATCCTGTAGCTTTGCACCATGAGTAAATTGCATAGCGCATCGCGTCTAGAGCATGGTCGTTAACCTTGACTGGCTCATCTAAGATTTTCCCGTCCCTGTCTTTCTTCCAGCGGTAACGCCGCAATTCGTCCAGCAGATTCGCCGACGATTTGACTATATACAGCTTAAACCCTTTCACGCAGTCAATGCCTATGGCAACATCCTTTTCCGCTTTCTCAACGTTCAGGTTCGCGCAGTATAATTCCTCAATACGGTCAGGCTCCGCGCTATCGGCGTAAATCGTCTTAGCGTATTTCGCTGGCTCTGTAAAGCCTTGCTCCGTCAATATTGCGGCGATGTCGCGAGTTAGCAGGCCCGACTGGTAAAATACTTCTCCGGCGTAAATCGCACCGTCCTTAAAACCTACGCGCACCATAGCCGACGGATTATTAAAGCCGAAGTCTAATCCATACGCTTCATCGTCGAGATTGTCGGGGAATTTGTCAATCAGCGTGTAATCTTTGTAGATTATTTCTTCAATTTTTCCCGTCTCGCCGAGGCCATAAACGCGAAACCAGTTTTCATCGCTGCGGCGGCTCTCGATAAAGTCAATGATGTTTTTTTCTAGGCATGGGTTATCTTTATATGTGCTTTTTATTAGGTGTGCTTTCGGTTGGCTCTGTATAATCTCATGCGCCCAAAATTCGCACGTCGGGTTATAGTCAATAAACACCGCGCGGCGGGTACGCGCCATCAACTGTTCGGCTATATATTTATTTATGTTATCGGCTTCGTTGAGGAAAAGATAATCACGCCGGCCGCCCTTCGCTTTGCCCAGCTTGTCAATGGCGACAAGGTTTATCGTCGAGCCGAAAGCCGTGATACTGTAGTCGCTGCGGTTAAAATGGTTATCGAATTCAAGACCGAACTGCTTAAACACTGCCGGGATGTCGCGCAACACGCCACGCTTTAAATCCGGCAGCGTGCCGCCTGCGATGTCTATAATCAACGGCTCTTTGCTTTTGCGGCACAACGCTACAAGGTATTGCAGCGTGCTGAAAGTTTTTGTACTGGACGTTCCGCCCTGATTGACAATATAAAAATTGCCAGCCTTCCGCGCTTTTAGAATCTCATGGTAGACCCGCGAAAGATATAGCGGCTCATTCGGCATCTTCCAGAGCCTTTTTATCGTCGGCAGTCTGCACCACGATATGCGAGGTTTCGCTTATCTCGCTGCGCGTCGCAAATTCGTCCCGGCGTTTGCGCTCCAAAAACTTGAGGGCCAAATCTCCGTCGCCGCCTTGAATCGCTTTAAGCAAAGTGCTGCGCGCCGCCAATACAGGACGCTCTTTTAATTGCGCTTTTCGTTCCGAAATTTGCGGATGCGCCTGTAGATAGCGACAAAGTGAGGCGGTAGAAACATCGGCAAGCGATGATGCTTCGGCGTCCGAACATCCAAGCGCCCACGCTTCCTCAAGTTTCGTAATAACGGCTGCTTCATCCTTGCCGTCAAACCATTTGCGCCCCACCTTTTCTTTTTCAGGCTCTGACTTTTTCATATAATCAATAATTATATATCATCTGGCCGCTTTTTGCAATTGTTTTCTTTTGGGAAATAATAATTGCTTGTATCTTTGTCGAAAACCGCGCCGCAGGATTCGCACTCGTAACATTCCGCGTGAATCCTAATCAACCTGACCGCGCGCGTTTCTTTACAGTGCGGACACCGCGTGCCGCGCTTCTTCCGGTAATATTTCGCGTTGCTGACGCTGTGGCCATATTTCGGTATTCGCATTGTCCGGCTCCTTTTTTAGCACTCGCTGTTTTTTAACCAATGTTGAGGATGTTGAGTGTTTTTTCCAATGAAGTTTTTATATAATTTTTTTAGATTCTAACTACATAGGGAGAAAAATCCTCAACCACACTCAACATCCCCAATACAAAATGGCAAAAAGGGGGGGTGCAAATCCTCAACCAAAAAGGGCAAATCCTCAACATCGCCTCTATATATATTCATGAATATATATATTACGCAAATATATACAGCAAAAATGTTGAGGATTTGGGGTCTGATGTTGAGTGTTTTGCAAAGAAACTCAACGCAAAAACCTGTCGCCATTTTTAGCTTAAACATGAAAAAATGCGTCATAATTAGCACTCTAAGTTTTTGCGTAGTGCGATGCCGTTCCACGCCAACCGGTTTTCAATGCCGCGTTTGGTAGCCATCGCGGGTTTGCCGTAGCCGTGTTTCTCCATGTAGTCTATAACCGCAGCGCGGCCGGGGCTAAAGCGAATATTATTTTCATGCGCCCAAAATGCAAACGATTTCATGAACTCGGTTACAGTGGTTACCGGCTCAACGATTTCAGGGTCGGCCATTTCTTCAAGAAATTGGCCTATAAGGTCAGAATCAGCCTTATAGGTATCTACCACCGCTTTCAGCTTTAAAGGCGTGCTTAAGCCATCCTTGCGCCATTTCTGAAAGCCCTGGACAGCCCAGGCAAGTATGCCTTCGTACTCCGCCGCGATTTTATCATCAAGGCCAACATCTTGCTTTTCGGCGGGGACGGTATACTCGAATGGCAACAGCACAAGCCGCCGCCAAATACCGAGGCTGGTATCCTTTATGCGCGGCTTAAAATTCGTTGACATCCAAAATTTATAAGTCGGCGTGTATGTAAACTGCGCGTGGTAGAGGTGGCAACCTACTACTGGCTCGCCGCCGGTCAGGTTTTTTACCTGCGCCGCTGATAAAAATTTACCCTCGTCAAACTCGTTAAGAATCACATAGCGCATCCCGACAAGCGACGCAATGGCGCGCAGGCTATGGGAGTTATTGCTCTCCAGCATCGTCTCCGCCGGAGTACCGGAAGCGTAGCCGGGCGCCAGTATATACATGATGTGTTTCAGAAAAGTGGACTTTCCGTTTCGTCCATTCCCCCAACACAGGAAAAATTTCTGCTCGCGGATATCTCCGCTTAAGCAGTAGCCTATTGCCTTCTGCACATACTCGACCAGTTCAGCGTCTTGTAAAAATATCTCGTCCAGGAAATTCAGCCATGTTGGGCATTGCGCGTCGGGGTTATAGGCTGTCTCAATCCGGCGGGTTATCATGTCCTCGCGCCGCGCCGGGGCAATTTCCCCTGTTTTCAGGTCAAGCGTCCCATTTTTACAGTTCAGCAGATAGATATTTTTATCAAAAGATTCTAAAGGGGTAAGGATATCATTTTCACTTTTCAGCAGCTCCACCATCGCTGAAAGCCGCGCCGCCGATTCGCAGCGTACCGCGTGCTTCTTTAATTCGTTGTCGTCGGAAGTCGCGGCTTTGATGTGCCAGCTTTTCACAAGGTCTTTGCTCCAGCGCACCAGTAGCGTCTCATCGTCGTTGCGCCAGCAAGTCCCATCCCAAAAATGCCAACCGCCCAACTTATCGCACCACCGCACGTTGTGTCCATGTGTGGCGGCAAGCTGCTCGCTGTTCCAGACATCAGTTAGCGGCTCGCCGATTTTCTGCGACGGCGTGTAGCGTCCGACGCTTTCGGAGATAGTGCGGACTTCGCGGTCAGGCAGGGGGGGCGAACAGCGAGCGTTATTAAGCGCGGACAAGGCTTGGTAAATTCCCGGCGCGTCCATACCAGCCGCCCTAAACTTTCCGGCTATTGTCGTGAGCGTTGAGTTTCTGTTTTGCGTGATGATTTGATTATCAGGTTTTGGGGCAGCCTTGGCGTCCTTAATTAAAGCGAGCAGCCATTCCGGCGCGTCCGTGATTTGAAAATCATTAAGCCATTCGTATTTGCCACGATACGGCGCGACATTTTTATCTTCAACGATAGACGGCGGACAAACCACATAGCCGCCATCCCCGCGTATATCCAGGCCCGGCAGGAATCCGGCCTTGCAATTAACGCCTCCGCTTGGATATTTAAAATAATAATGCAGGCCTCCGCTCCATGTCTTTGCGGTTAGCGTCTCCGGCAGCTTGCCATGTTTTTCCTCAAGAGCCGCCAAAGACTTATCGCCGCCTGCGGATTTTTTCACATCAACATCAAGCACAAAAATATTTGACACTGCGCCCGTCGCAATTCCAATATTCCCGGTGAAAGATTTTATCTTCTCTGGGTCTTTCGTCGCGTCCTTGTAGCCGTGCGCCGTTGCCGGTATCTTGCCGCGACAGGGCAGGACGGCGAAGCCCAGCGCGATGTATTTGTTTAACATTTCTGCCCCTTCGGAATCATAGTATTTTTAAAGCATCCCCGGCAACTTCAACTGATTCCGCTCTGCGTCAACCCTTGCCTGTGCTATGGCGCAGTATTTGGGTTCTATCTCTATGCCTATCCAGCGACGGCCTAGCCGTTCTGCGGCGACTGCGGTTGTGCCGGAGCCTAGAAAACAATCTAAAATCAATGCACTATCCTCTGTAAAAAGTTTTATTATCTTTTCCCATGCTGGAAGATATTTTGGACAAGGGTGATTACCGACATCTGATTGTTGGCCTATATTCATTATAAAAAAATCCTGTCCTATTCTTTTATGTTTTCCTACGCAGAGTAAGGGTTCTACACAGCTAAATCCACCTAATCTGCTAGGCGAACTTTGATTGGGTTTTATCCAGTAAAAATGCTTAAAATCTTCTATTGTCTCCCATGCTCTTAGATTAACTATTCCAGGAGTGAATAAAATACAATTACTTACTCGCAGAAGCTGTTCAAACCATGTGGCGCACCATGATTTATAATCAGTCCTTTTATCTCCATCACAATAATCAAGACCGACATTATACGGCGGGTCGGTCAGCACCAAATCCACGCATTTGTCCGGCATCTGCTTCATAACTTCAAGGCAATCGCCCTGTATTATTTTGCCTATAAAATCGTCTGGAAATTTCATAATCTGCCCCTTAAAATCCGGCGCGCCCATAACGCGCCGGGAATATCACGCCTGTGCTTTCACAAACTTCAGTCTGTCTTCTCCTTCGCGTATTTCAATAGCCGTTTCTCCGACGGAGACGCGCTTCACTTCCTCAAACTCCATAAGCTGCAAGAGCTTGCGTTTCGCGGCGTTCATTTTTTCTTTGGCGATATCATACTCATCCATTTTCAGCATCACGAATTCCGCCGCCTCTGAAACTTCCTGCGACGGGCTTTTGAAAACTTCGCCTTTGCCGTCCAGCGCAGGCAGCGACGCGGGCGCGTTAACGCCGTCAATCGGAAGCTCTGCGGGCTTTATAACTTTTGCTGGCGCGGCCTTTGCGGGCGGCTTTGCTTTTTTCTTTGTCACGTCTTCCTCCTGAAAATATCCCGGTCATTCGCGGTCGCCGGGTTGCTGCGCCTGTAGTTGACTAGCGTGTGCGAAGCGCCGCCGCCATTGCGCTATGATTTATTCTGCGTCGTCGCCGGTGTGCGCCTGTATGCGTTCGCGCATTGCGGCGTAGTCTTTCCACATTCCCTCTGCCTCGGCGTAGATTTCCGGGCTGACAGGCCCCGCCGCCGCCACGTCCAGCACGTAATACTCTCCGGCTGGCCCTGATGCTTTCTTTGAGGTGAGGCGGTATTTATGGCTAAACATATCGCCCTTGCAGTATCGCGTCATGCTGTACAGTTTTTTCCCCGCGCCGTAGCTTGTCTTCGCGAAACTTATAATCGCGGGCATCGCCTGGCCAGGGAACAACGCGATGAAGTTCAGCACCGCCAGTGCCGTTGGCCGCTCGCCGTCTGTCCCCCACTGCGTCTCCTTGACGCGCGGGTCGTTGGCATCGCGTGTCTTCCATATCAGCGCGCCGGGTTCATGGTCGGGCGAGAAGTTCGGGTCTTCAGTGTTTTTGGGGTTAAACTTCATGTACTCCTTGAAGGTAAGCACCGGGACGAACTCCGCCGGCAACACTTCCTTCGTGATGCTGTTTATGATTTGCCCCTTTTTCAGTTCGGTGTTATCGTCGGAAAGTTCCGGCGAAAGCGCCTGCAACAGTTTAGCGCGCGGCATTATGAGGTCGCTCTGGTCAACGCCGTCCTCGAATCCGCGCTGCTTGCCTTGAACCGCCATCGGTTGTGTCTGCGGCACAACTATCGCCTTATTTTCTGCCTCTGCATTTTCCTGCATTTGTTTTTTTGCCATTTTAGTGTCTCCGTTTTTAGTGTAGTGTTACTTTTGTTTTCAGGTAGTAGTTGACAAAATCCGGTATTTTATGCCCGGACTCTATCAATTCTGCCACGAATGCTGAAAGGCTTCCGGCGTGAACCTGTTCTTTTATCAGGTCTTCCCGCTTTTTCTCTTTCAGCCATTCTTTTAGAGCATCTTCGTTTTCTTTAAGGCATGACGCAAACACGCGCGGCTTTGCAAGTGAGGCATATCCGATGCCGTCAAAGCTCGCCGTGCTATCCGCGCCGATGCCTTCTAGATGCTCTATAATTGCCTGCTCCGCCGCGTCGTAATCTTCCTTCGCGGCTTTCAGCAAGGCTTCATACTTGTCCTTGAGTTCCCGCGCGGCTTTTAACGACAACAGCAATTCCCGTTCAGTCATTTCTTCTCCTTTATTATTTCTGCGGTAAAATCTCGCAGAAAGTTTTTTACTGCGTCCATCGTCCAGCATACAGCGGTAGCGCCTCCTGCGGCACTTATCAGTTTCAGAGTATG
>ENA-UOWG01003169-UOWG01003169.1-activated-sludge-metagenome-genome-assembly--contig:-NODE-3169-length-12894-cov-25.709245_pt1 | contig 12894 bp, 10 predicted proteins | sample MGYA00238147_ERZ761563 | MGnify/ENA primary metagenome ERZ761563 (study PRJEB28884, sample SAMN05720216) | anaerobic digester metagenome | isolation source: active sludge of municipal... | reverse complement strand
TTTCGGACGGCACGATCACCCCGCCACCGCCACCGAAAACCTTGATGTTGGCGCCGCCGTTGGCTTTCAGCAGGTCGATCATGTACTTGAAGAATTCGACGTGGCCACCCTGGTACGAGGTAATGCAGATGCCCTGCACGTCTTCCTGTAGCGCGGCATTGACGATTTCCTGCACCGAACGGTTGTGGCCGAGGTGGATCACCTCCGAGCCGGTCGATTGCAGGATACGGCGCATGATGTTGATCGACGCATCGTGGCCGTCGAACAGCGAGGCGGCGGTGACGAAACGCACCTTGTTCTTCGGCTTGTACGGGGAGAGTTTCTTGGCAACGGAAAGATCGGTCATGGCGCCAGCCTCATCGGAAGAATGGAAAGGCATTCATGGTATGCCCCTTCCTGGCCGCCGCCATTGTCGCGAACGACGATAATCGTGCAAATTCCGCCAAGATGATAAGCTGTTGCGGTCGACCGCCCGGAAATGGCAAAAATGCTGCAAAGCACCATCGCAACTTCGGCAACACAAACGCAAACCACTGTTGCAATGGGTTTTGTGATCGGCATGCTGGCCGGACTGAGCCGGCGCAAGATTGACCCGGCCCCGTTACTGGCCGCTACCGGAATTGATATTGCAGACACCGCCAGCCGAATCCCCATCGACCGCTACGCCGCGCTCTACAATCTGCTCAACCGTGAACTGGACGACGAAGGCTTCGGGCTGTTCGCCCAGCCGATGCGTCTCGGCAGTTTCGAATTTCTCTGCCGTGGCTGCCTCAGCGCCCCGACGCTGGCCGAGGCGCTGGCCCGCGCCGCCCGCTTTCTGCGCCTCGTACTCCCCGACCTCGCCGTCAGCGTGCGCCGTTCGCACGGCCGGGCCGAACTGGTCATTGCCGAAACCCGGAAGCTGGCCGAGAACCCCGACGATCCCGGCCGCATTTTCGCCTTCGAATGGCTGCTCCGCCTGCTGCACGGCCTCGCCTGCTGGCTGGCCGGTCGCGGGCTGGCGCTCGACAGCGTGATCTTTCCCTATCGCCGCCCCGCCCACGCCAGTGACTACGCACTGATCTTCACCGAGGATTCGCGCTTCGCACCGACGGTGCCCGGCGGCAATGGCACCCTCGTCGCCAGCTTCAACGCCAATCTGCTCGAACTACCCATCCGCCGCGACGAAGCCGCCCTCGCCACCTTTCTCGAGGGCGCTCCCGGCAAGATCACCACCCTCTACCGGCGCGACCGCGAGATGGTCATCCGCGTCCGCGACCTGTTGCGCGCCGCCCTGCCCGACACCCTGAGCCTCGACGATATCGCCGACCGCCTTCACCATTCGCCACGCACCATCCATCGCCGGCTGGAAAACGAAGGCTCCAGTTTCCGCGCCATCAAGGACGCCCTGCGCCGCGACATGGCGCTGGCCCGGCTGACCAAGACACGCGACCCGATCGCCCGGATTGCCGCCGACCTCGGCTATACCGAAACCTCGGCTTTTTATCGGGCTTTCGTCGAATGGACCGGCATGGCCCCGGTGCATTACCGGCGACGCTGGAGCAGCGAACGCTGACGTCGAACCAAGCGGAAATTCACATTCCCGAGGAAACCTTCGAGGCTTTTGTTTCTCGAATTATTGTTATACCCTTGGACATTTAGTCAAAATAGATAAGCATCAGAATTGAAAGCTGCTCCACCAAGAGGACTGTGATCGAGCATATCGCTGTCGAGGTTTTTGACCGGGGCTGCGATTGACCTCTTGAATTCGGACGACGCCTCTCCTCGTCCGCCAGACTGCCGACAAAAAAGGCCGGGATTTCCCGGCCTTTCTCATTGGCAAGCGCTAGCGCCTCATTCGTCTTCTTCGTGCAGCTGGAACTTGCTCGCCATCTGCTGTTGCACGTTGGGCGGCACCGCCGCGTAACGCGCGAACTCGATGGTGTAGCTGCCCTGCCCGCCAGTCAGCGACTTGAGGCGCGACTGGTAGTCGTTCAGTTCCGCCAGCGGCACTTCGCCGCTGATTGCCGCCATGCCGTGACCACGACCATCGGTGCCGGTAATGTGGCCGCGGCGGCTGGCGAGGTCGCCGGTCAAATCGCCGATAGCCGCTTCCGGCACGACGATGTCGATATTGACGATGGGTTCGAGCACGATGGGCCGAGCAGCGCGGATGGCTTCGATGACCGCCTTGCGCCCGGCGGTGACGAAAGCCACTTCCTTGCCGTCCACTGCGTGCGTCTTACCATCGAAAACGGTGACTTTCAGGTCGTCGACCGCATAACCCGCGACGACACCGCCTTCCAGTGCCTGGCGCACGCCCTTTTCGACGGCGGGCATGAAAACACCGGGAATGACGCCACCCTTCACGGCATCGACGAACTCGAAACCTTCGCCGCGTTCCTTCGGCTCGATACGCAAATGCACCTCGCCGAACTGGCCGGCGCCACCGCTCTGCTTCTTGTGGCGGTGCATGCCTTCGGCCGGCGCAGTGATCGTTTCGCGATAGGGAATGCGCGGCGGCTTGGTGTCGACTTCCAGCTTGTACTGGCCAGCCATCTTTTCCAGCTTGGACTTGAGGTGGATTTCGCCGAGGCCGCGAATCACCGTTTCGTTGCTGCTTGGGTGGCGTTCGACGACGAAGGTCGGGTCCTCCATCGCCAGCTTGCCGAGAATATCGAACAGACGCTGCTCGTCGCCCTTCTTCTTCGTCTCGACAGCCAGCCCGGCCATCGGCTTCGGAAATTCGAGCGGCACCAGATGAATGTGATCTTCATCGTGCGAGTCGTGCAGGACACAGTCGAACTCTATTTCATCGACCTTGGCGACAGCGCCGATGTCGCCAGGCACCAGTTCGTCGACTTCGATGCTGTCCTTGCCCTGCAACTGGTAAAGGTGAGCCACCTTGAACGGCCGCTTGCCATCGCCGACGAAGAGCTGCATATCCTTCTTCAGCGTGCCTTGATGGACACGGAAGATGCCAATCTTGCCCATGTAAGGGTCAGCAACGACCTTGAAAACGTGGGCCAGCACGTGTTTCGAGGCATCCGGGTCGGCGCGGAAAGGCTCGGTCTTGTCGCCCGGCTCACCCTTGTAAAAAGGCGGCGGATTGCCTTCGGCCGGATTCGGGGCGAGCGAGGCCAGCACATGCAACAGTTCCTTGATGCCCGCCCCGGTCTTGGCCGAGACGAACAGGATGGGGACCAGGTGTCCCTCGCGCAGCGCCTTCTCGAACGGGGCGTGCAGGTCGGCAGCACTCGGGTCGGCACCGTCTTCGAGATAGCGGGCGAGCAAGTCTTCGTCTTCCTCGACGATCTGGTCGATCAAAGCGCGGTGGGCGGCGGCGACGGATTCGAAATCGGCATCGCCGGCAACTTGCTCGAGCACTTCGACGACATCGGCCGCGCCATGTGCCGGCAGATCCAGCAGCATGCACTGCTTGCCGAAGCGCTCGCGGATATCGGCGACGAGACCCGGCAGGTCAAGGTTGTCGGCGTCGATCTTGTTGATGACGATCATCCGGCACAGCTTGCGCTCGGCGGCATGGCGCATCATGCGCTCGGTCATCAATTCGATGCCTGTTTGGGCGTTGACCACGACCAGCGCAGTATCGACCCCGGCCAATGCGGCAATCGCCGGGCCGGCAAAATCAGGATAACCCGGTGTATCGACCAGATGAATATGGGTATCTTCGTAGCCGAAATTGACGACGGCGGAAGTCAAGGAGTGACCGGCTTCCTTTTCCTGCGCATCGAAGTCGCAAACGGTGTTGCCCTTCTCGACACTGCCCCGGGCAGGAATGGCGCCTGTGGCCTGCAACAAGGCTTCTGCCAGGCTGGTCTTGCCAGCTGCACCATGACCGATCAGCGCGACGGAACGTATGGCCTCGGTGGTGTACTTGGACATCTTGCTCTCCCTGAGCTTATTGAAATTAGCGAAAGGTCATTTTACGCCCGCTGCCAGGCGATCGACGAAATGCGGCCCGGCACCATAGAGGAGTGCGAGCGCCGCGCCAATCAGCAGCAGACCGAAAATCAGTTGTTTGCCCGGCTGCGAAAAATCCTTCCAGTGCGTCGCCGAAAACCACAAGGGTCCGGCCACCGGCACAATCAGCGTTGGAATCCAGTTGCGCCAGCCAAAGGCGAACGAGGCGGGCAAAGTCCCGACATAGCCGACCAGCAGCAGCGAAGCGCCGACGGCAACCAGCAGCGCGACCGCGAACAGGAAGGCGAGGAACCAGAAATCCATTACTTCTTGATTTTCTGCGGCCGCACCCAGCCGGTCAACGTCACCTGCCTGGCGCGTGATACGGTCAACCCATCAGGCGGGGCATCTTTGGTCAGCGTCGTGCCGGCACCGAGCGTCGCGCCGCGCCCGACCGTCACCGGCGCCACCAACTGGGAATCGGATCCGATGAATACATCGTCCTCGATGATCGTCTTGTACTTGTTGGCGCCGTCATAGTTGCAGGTAATCGTGCCGGCACCGACATTCACCCGCTGACCGATTTCGGCGTCGCCAATATAGGCTAGGTGGTTAACCTTGGACTGGGCGGCAATCGTGCTCTTCTTGATCTCGACGAAATTGCCAATACGCACTTCTGGCCCGAGTTCGGTGCCTGGGCGCAATCGGGCGTAAGGGCCGATTTCGCCATCCGGGCCGATCAGCGCATCCTCGATATGGCAAAAGGGGGCAATACGGGTGCCGGTGCCGACGTTCACATTTTTCAGCACGCAGTAAGGACCGACTTCGACAGCGTCGGCTAGCTCGACCTTGCCCTCGAAAACGCAGCCGACATCGATGAACACATCGCGCCCATAGTTCAGCTCGCCGCGCACATCGATACGGGCCGGGTCGGCCAGACGGACACCACCGACCAGCATGGTGTCGGCAATATTTCTCTGATGCACGCGTTCCAACTCGGCCAACTGCACTTTGCTGTTGACGCCGAGCACTTCCCACTCGCCATCCGGCTGAGCGGTACGGACCGGCAGACCTTCGGCGACGGCCAGCGCGACTATGTCAGTCAGATAATACTCGCCTTGGGCATTGTCGTTGGACAAGCGACCCAGCCAGTCGGCCATACGTGCCGACGGGATAGCCATAATGCCGGTATTTACCTCGCGAATGGCTTTCTCTTCCGGCGTCGCATCCTTTTCCTCGACGATGCGCTGCACATTGCCCACCGCATCGCGCACGATGCGACCATAGCCGGTCGGGTTGGCGAGGTCGACGGTGAGGATGGACAAACCATCCCGCCCCGCCTGCAACAGGCGCCGCAGACTGGAGATCTTGGTCAGCGGAACATCACCATACAACACCAGTGTCTGCCCTTCCTCGGAAATCATCGGCAGTGCCTGGGCGACCGCATGGCCGGTGCCGAGTTGCGGCTCCTGCAAGGCCCACGAAATATCGGCCGAATTCAGGGTCGACCGCACCACTTCGCCGCCGTGGCCGAAAACCACGACCAGCTTTTCGGGCTGCAGGGAACGGGCGGTGTCGATGACATGCTGCGCCAGCGCCTTGCCGGCAAGTGGATGCAACACCTTGGGCAGGTTGGAATGCATGCGCTTGCCCTGGCCGGCAGCGAGGATGACGATGTTCATGGGGTGATCTGCGGTTTTAGTTAGGCAACCCGCATTTTCACACGATCCCCGCACGCTGTCGAAGCCGGCGCGCGGAACACGACATCAACCCGGCTTGCGCTTTTCGGTCTTGCGCTCGCCGAGCAGGACAATTTCACCATCCGCCGACTGCTGTTCGAGGCGTACGGTGAAGCCCCACAGGTAGGCCATGTGTTCCAGCGCCACGTTGGACTGGGCCGACAGGGGTCGTCGTTGATGGACGAAATGGCGCAGGGTCAGCGACCGGTCGCCACGCAGATCGACATTCCAGACTTGGAGATTCGGATCACTGCTGCCCAGGTTGTACTGCTCGGCCAGATTCATGCGCAGTGCGCGGTAGCCCTGCTCGTTGTGGATGGCATCGACCTGCAACTTTGCCTTGCTGTCGTCGTCGAGTACCGCGAACAGGCGGAACTCGCGCATCAGGCGGGGCGACAGATACTGGGCGATGAAGCTTTCGTCCTTGAAGTTGCGCATAGCGAAATCGAAGGTTTCTCGCCAGTTGGAACCGGCGATATCGGGAAACCACTCCCGGTCCTCGTCGGTTGGCGTCTCGCAGATGCGCCGAATGTCCCGCCACATGGCAAAGCCCAATGCATAGGGGTTGATGCCGGAATACCACCTGCTGCTATAGGGCGGCTGGTAGACCACATTGGTGTGCGATTGCAGGAACTCGAACATGAAGCCGTCGTTCACTCGCCCCTCGTCGTACAGCGTATTGAGCAGCGTGTAATGCCAGAAACAGGCCCAGCCTTCATTCATCACCTGGGTCTGTCGTTGCGGGTAAAAATACTGGCCGATTTTTCTGATGATGCGAACGACTTCCCGTTGCCAGGGTTCAAGCAAGGGTGCATTTTTTTCGATGAAGTAAAGCAGGTTTTCTTCCGGCTCCTCGGGAAAGCGCCTTTCCTCGGCGGCCTCCACCGCCGCATCGTGACGCGGCAGGGTGCGCCACAGATCGTTGACCTGGGCTTGCAGGTAGGCCTCACGTTCGCGCTGACGGTTTTTTTCCTTTTCCAGCGACAGCGGCGGCGAGCGCTTGTAGCGGTCGACGCCGAGATTGGAGAGGGCATGACAGGCGTCGATCAGTTGCTCGACATTTTCCAGGCCGTAGCGCTCCTCGCATTCGGCAATGTAGTTCCGGGCGAAGACCAGATAGTCGATGATGGCGTCGGCACTGGTCCATTGCTTGAACAGGTGGTTGCCCTTGAAGAAGGAGTTGTGGCCGTAGGCGGCATGAGCGATGACCAGCGCCTGCATGGTCAGCGTGTTTTCCTCCATCAGGTAGGCGATGCACGGGTCGGAATTGATGACGATCTCGTAGGCCAGCCCCATGTGGCCGCGCTTGTAGCGGTTCTCGGTTTCCAGGAAATGCTTGCCGAATGACCAGTGATGGTAATAGACCGGCATGCCGATGGCAGCGTAGGCGTCCATCATCTGCTCGGCAGTGATGATCTCGAGCTGGTGGCGATAGGTATCGAGGCCGTAATTTTTGGCGATGCGGCCGATTTCGGTGTCGTACTGGGCGATCGCCTCCAGCGTCCAGTCCGAGCCTTCGGCAATCAGGCGGGAGCGTTTTTTGCTCATGCCAGCCGCTTTCTGAACAGTTCGCGGAACACCGGGTAAATGTCGCTGGCCGCTCTAATGCGCTGCAAGGCAAACAGGCCGGCATGGGTGGTGGCCAGTTTTTCGTACTCATCCCAGAGATTCTGGGGTTCGCCTTCGGTGATCTCGATGTAGGCGAAATACTGGACCAGCGGCAGGATGGAATCGGCCAGCAGTTCGCGGCAATGTGGTGAATCGTCGTTCCAGTTATCGCCGTCGGACGCCTGTGCCCCGTAGATGTTCCAGGCGCTGCTCGCGTAGCGTTCGCCAATGACCTGCCGCATCAGCTTCAGCGCACTGGAAACGATGGTGCCGCCAGTTTCGCGGGAATGGAAGAAATCATCTTCATCGACCTCCTCAGCCGTCGTGTGATGGCGGATGAAGACCACCTCAATGTGTTCATAACTGCGGTTGAGAAATAGGTAAAGCAGCATGAAGAAGCGCTTGGCCATCTGCTTCTTTGCCTCGTCCATCGATCCGGAAACGTCCATCAGGCAGAACATTACCGCCTGCGTCGACGGCTGGGGAATGCGGATGCGGTTGCTGTAGCGCAGGTCGAACGGATCGATGAAGGGAACCGCCTCACGTCGCGCCTTCAGACAGGCGATTTCGCGCTTCAGGCGATCGATCTCGGTTTCGTCCGGCACAGCTTCGTCAAGCGCCTGCTCCAGTTCGGCCTGCAGGCCGCGTAACCGCGTCGCATACGGTCCGCCCACCGCAACCCGCCGCCCGGCCGCCCCGCGCATGGTGCGGACCAGGTTGATATTGGTCGGCACGCCGCTTTGCGTATAGCCGGCCCGCACCCGCTTGTATTCGTCAATGCGCGCCAGTTGCCGCTTGACGAGGTTGGGCAGGGCCAGTTCGTCGAAGAAGATATCGAGAAACTCGTCGCGGGTCAGCGTGAACACGAAATCGTCCAGTCCCTCGCCGTCCGGGCTCGCCTTGCCACCCTGGCCCGGAGCATTTGGCGGCGGCCGATCCATTTCGTCGCCACTCTGGAAACGGTCGTTGCCCGGGTGCACCGATTCCCGCACGCCACCCTTGCCGTGGTGGAATTGCGGTTCGGAAATATCCTTGCCGGGAATGCCGATCTTTTCGCCGTTCTCCAGGTCGCGAATGCCGCGCTTGGCGATGGCATCGGACACCGCCTTGCGAATCTGCCCCTTGAAGCGGCGGATGAAGCGGCCCCGGTTGATCGAACTCTTGTTCCTGCTGTCCTGTCGGCGGTCGACAATGCGTACCGTCATGCTGAACCTCCCGTGGCGGGCGGGGCGCGTCACCCCGCCCGCGGACTCTCACGACGACTTGCGTACCCGCAGGTACCACTCGCAAAGCAGACGCACCTGCTTCTCGGTGTAACCCTTGGTAATCATGCGGTTGACGAAATCCTGATGCTTTTTCTGCTCGTCGGCGCTGGCCTTGGTATTGAAGGAGATGACCGGCAGCAGTTCTTCGGTGTTGGAGAACATCTTTTTCTCGATCACCGCCCGCAGCTTTTCATACGAGATCCAGGCCGGATTCTTGCCGTCGTGCTTGGCGCGTGCCCGCAACACGAAGTTCACCACTTCGTTGCGGAAATCCTTGGGATTGCTGATTCCGGCCGGCTTCTCAATCTTGTCGAGTTCATCGTTCAGCGCGCCGCGGTCGAGCATTTCGCCGGTGTTCGGATCGCGGAATTCCTGATCCTGAATCCAGAAGTCGGCATAGGTGACATAGCGGTCAAAGATGTTCTGCCCGTACTCGGAATAGCTTTCAAGGTAGGCGGTCTGGATCTCCTTGCCGATGAATTCGGCGTAACGCGGACTGAGGAATTCCTTCAGGTAACGCAGGTAACGCTCCTCGACTTCTGGGGGGTATTGTTCCTGTTCGATCTGCTGTTCCAGTACGTACATCAGGTGCACCGGATTGGCCGCCACTTCGCGATGGTCGAAATTGAACACCTTGGACAGTATCTTGAAGGCAAAGCGGGTGGATAACCCGGTCATCCCCTCGTCGACCCCGGCGAAGTCGCGATACTCCTGATAGCTCTTGGCCTTGGGATCGGTGTCCTTGAGGTTCTCGCCGTCGTAGATCCGCATCTTGCTGAAGATGCTGGAATTTTCCGGTTCCTTGAGACGTGACAGCACCGAGAACTGCGCCATCATGAGCAGCGTGTCGGGGGCGCACGGCGCCTTCGACAGCGAGGAATTGATCAGCAGTTTCTCGTAAATGTGCATCTCGTCGGTCACCCGCAGGCAGTACGGCACCTTGACGATGTAGATACGGTCGAGGAAGGCCTCGTTGTTGCGGTTGTTCTTGAAAGTCAGCCATTCCGCCTCGTTGGAGTGAGCCAGCACCATGCCGTCGAAAGGAATCGCGCCGAAACCTTCGGTACCCTTGTAGTTCTGTTCCTGAGTCGCAGTCAGCAAGGGGTGCAACACCTTGATTGGCGCCTTGAACATTTCGACGAACTCAAGGAGCCCCCGGTTGGCCAGGCACAGGCCGCCGGAGTACGAGTAGGCGTCCGGATCGTTCTGCGAATAGGTTTCCAGCTTGCGGATATCGATCTTGCCGACCAGCGAGGAGATGTCCTGGTTGTTCTCGTCGCCCGGCTCGGTTTTCGACACGGCGATTTGCGACAGTACCGAAGGACACAGCTTGACCACCCGGAAGCGGCTGATGTCGCCGCCGAATTCATGCAGCCGCTTGACTGCCCACGGGCTCATGATGGTGCCCAGGTAGCGGCGCGGAATGCCGTAGTCCTCCTCGAGAATCGGCCCGTCTTCCATGACGTTGAACAGACTCAGCGGCGACTCGTGGACCGGCGACCCCTTGATCGCGTAGAACGGCACCTTTTCGATCAGGTACTTCAGCCGCTCAGCCAGCGAGGACTTGCCACCACCGACCGGGCCAAGCAGGTAAAGGATCTGTTTCTTCTCTTCCAGCCCCTGTGCGGCATGGCGGAAGTAGGAGACGATGTGCTCGATCACCTCTTCCATGCCGTAAAACTCGCGAAAGGCCGGATAGAGCTTGAGCATCTTGTTGGCGAAAATGCGTGAGCGACGGGAATCGGTCCGGGTATCGACCAGTTCCGGCTCGCCGATCGCCAAGAGCATGCGTTCGGCAACGCTGGCGTAAGCCTTGGGGTCACTTTTGCAGATATCCAGGTATTCCTGGATCGACATTTCCTCTTCCTGCTGGGCCTCGTAACGATTCTGGTAGCGGGTGAGTATCGACATGGCTGCCTCCTCTTTCAGGTGTGCGGTGACTGCTAGGTTCTCCCTTGTATTATTAACGGCTCTCCTGGCCGATTGGTTTATGCCGCCAGTTGCGGGCGGTGCCTGAATTCGTCCAATGCCTCGGCTATCCGGCCGAGGCCCCGTTCCAGTTCCTCGCGACTGATGATCAAGGGGGGCGCCAACCGCAACACCGTGTTGTGCGTACCCTTGGTCAACACGCCGTAGCCGAGCAATGCTTCAGCCAACGCACGGGCGTCGCCTTGTTGCGGGTCGAGTTCGATGTCGGCAAACAAGCCCCGCCCGCGCACGGCCCGGACCATCGGCGACCTCTCCTTCAGTTGGTGCAGCCGGGCGAGCAAAAGTTCGCCCAATACAGCGGAATTTTTTATCAACCCTTCTTCTTCCAGTAGATCGAGGGCGGTCAACGCGACCTGACAGGCCAGCGGATTGCCGCCGAAGGTCGAGCCATGATCACCTAGCGAGAACTCCTGCATGACCACCTCGTCAGCCAGGAAGGCCGAAACGGGCAGCAGTCCGCCGCCGAGCGCCTTGCCGAGAATGACGCCATCCGGGCGCACGCCGTCGTGCCGCCTGCAGATTGCCGCACAGGCAGCCAGATAGCCGGGCGGCGGCACAACGATGCCCCCTCGCCCTGAATCGGCTCGACCAGAAAGCCCGCCGTATTCGGCGTGATCGCTGCCGCCAGTGCCGCCGCGTCACCATAGGGGATACGCTTCAGGCCCGCCGGGAACGGAGCGAAGCCGTCACGGTACTGCGGATCGGACGACAGACCGACGATGGCAATGGAGCGACCGTGGAAATTGCCGTCGCAGGCGATGATTTCGGCATGGTCGTGGGGCACTCCCCTGACCTTGTAGGCCCATTTGCGTGAGGCCTTGAGCGCGGTTTCAACCGTTTCCAGCCCCGTATTGACCGGCAACACCCGATCGTAACCGGTAAGCAGCGCCAGACGTCACAACAGCAGGGGCAGGCGGTCGTTGGCACAGGCCCGCGAGGTCACCGCCAGGCGGGACGCCTGCCCGGCCAGCGCAGCGACTAGACGCGGATGCGCATGGCCGAAGCTGGTCGCCGAATAGGCGGACATCAGATCGAGATAGCGGCGACCTTCGACATCGGTAACCCAGTAGCCATGCCCTTCGTGCAACACGACCGACAATGGCGCATAGTTTTTGGCGCCAAAATCTGCTTCCCAGCGCCGCAAGGTGCCGCTATCCGGTACCGAGGCCGCATCCAGCAGATCAAGATCAGCCGGGCCGTACGTCCATCCGGGTCGGCGGCCGGATTGTATTCGGTGATTTCCAGCCCGACGCAGTTGCATTCCCGCAAGGCGCCGCGCATGGCGAGATTAAGCGAGACTGGGAGCAGCTCCTCCGATAACCGAGGTGGATACCCCGGGGGCAACCTCGGGATCGATTGCGTCGAGGTCGATACTGATGCCCCAAGGTCCGTTGCCGACGATGCGCAAGGCCTCGGCATATACCTCGGCCAATCCGCGTTCGGAGTTATCGCCCATGGCGAAAACCCGGACACCCATTACCGCCAGGTGCTCGACCTCTGCCGGCTCATAGCTGTACACGCCGATAACGACCGTCCGTGTCGGATTGAGGGCCGGTCCCGGCATATCCACCATGGCCGGATCGCCCAAGCCGAGCAGCGCCGCCAGGGGCATGCCATGTGCGTTGCCTGACGGACTGGTTGCACGTATATGCGCGTCGAGATGCGCATCGATACAGATCAAGCCCGGCGCCTCACCCAGGGCACAACCGATGCCCCGCCAGTTGCCGGTCGCCATCGAATGGTCGCCACCGATGATCAACGGACGGTCGCCGGCAAGAATGGCCGCAGCCGTGGCATCGGCGAGATCGCGCAGAAGGATGCCCAATGCTGCGGTCGACGGCTCCGGCACAGCCATTTCCCGCCATTCCGCGGCAAGGCCGTTATGGCGGAGAACCGAGGGCGGACCAGCCTGTCGTAGGACTTCTAGAGCACGCTCGCAACCGGAAAAAGGAGCGCCGAAACGACTGGCCACCCCAATGCAACGCACCGTCGGGCTCAGGGAGATAAGCCAGCGCATGATGCGCCCCCTTTCCACCAACCGGAATTCCCACGCTTCGCCCGTTTGACTGCCTCCGTGTCACCGGGTTCGTGCGACTTCACCTATAGCGAGCTCCGCATAAAGTGAAAAAGCCCCGCCGGTATTGCTACTTGGTGGGGCCTTTTTGGGTGCCTTGCGGCTTACCGCGGCAGCGTCGTACTACCCATCAGGAAGTTATCGACTTCGCGGGCAGCCTGACGACCTTCGCGGATCGCCCAGACGACGAGCGACTGACCACGACGGACGTCACCGGCAGCAAAGACCTTGGCGATATTCGTCGCATAGCAGCCTTCACCGTCGGTCGTCGCCTTGGCGTTGCCACGGTTGTCCTTCTCGACACCAAAGGCTTCGA
>ENA-UOWG01003163-UOWG01003163.1-activated-sludge-metagenome-genome-assembly--contig:-NODE-3163-length-12905-cov-5.445214_pt1 | contig 12905 bp, 15 predicted proteins | sample MGYA00238147_ERZ761563 | MGnify/ENA primary metagenome ERZ761563 (study PRJEB28884, sample SAMN05720216) | anaerobic digester metagenome | isolation source: active sludge of municipal... | reverse complement strand
ATGACGGGAAAACACCCTGGAATCCCCGAGAAACACGTGCGAACGACGGAAGATCCGCGTCGCGTTATGCAAAACGACTCTATTTCGTGCCGCCGTCCGCATTTGCAAGGCGGTTTTTCAGCAGCCTGCAAAGAGTGTTAATATAATCTATTATGCATGTCTTTGGGTTTCAAAGAAATAATGCTAAAGTTATAAGCAAATATTACAAGTAAATTTTTCTGTTTGTGAAACAGAAAACAGAGTTCAATTACTAGGGGGTTTAGATGCGCCATTTCCGCTATTCGATGTTCGTTACCGTCCTGTGTTTGGGATTGGCCTTCATCTGGGGGCAAAAATCCGTGGAAGGTGGCATCGCTGCGGTAACGCTCGCTCTATTGCTGGGTATCATGGAAGTTAGCCTGTCTTTTGACAACGCAGTGGTGAATGCGTCCGTCCTCAAGGAAATGGACAATAGGTGGCGCCAAATCTTTCTGACCGTCGGTATTCTGATTGCGGTCTTTGGTATGCGACTTCTGTTTCCGATTGTGGTTGTTGCAGTTGCCACGGGTCAAGGGATGATTGATGTCGCTCAGATGGCAATAAACACGCCTGAAGAGTACGCAAATCACCTTACCGATGCACATGCTGGTATTGCTTCGTTTGGCGGCATGTTCCTGCTGCTGGTTTTTCTGTCTTTCCTGTTTGATGAAGGGAAAGAACTGCACTGGCTTGGCAAGATTGAGGAGCTCCTCTCCAAACTCGGTAAGCTCGACTCCGTCGGCATCATTGTCGCACTGGGTGCCTTGCTGATTGCTCAAGCCTTCCTGCCTATCGATGCGGCAACGCGCTTGACGGTTGTTGTGGCCGGTATTGGCGGCGTCTTCCTATATGTCGTGGTCGATAGCCTCGGCAGCTTCTTTGAGGAAGAAGAGGAGTCCGGAGCCGTTGGGAATGTGGCTAAGCGTTCTGGCGTTATGGGCTTCCTGTATCTAGAAGTGCTGGATGCTTCCTTCTCCTTCGACGGCGTCATCGGTGCGTTTGCAGTGACGCGTGACGTCGTAATCATCATGCTTGGCTTGGCCATTGGTGCCATGTTTGTGCGGTCTTTGACAGTGTACTTGGTCGAAAAGGGCACACTCGATGAATACGTCTTCCTGGAGCACGGCGCTCACTACGCCATCGGTGCGCTGGCATTCATCATGTTCGGTAGCATCGTTTGGCATATTAGTGAAGTTGTGACTGGCCTGATTGGTGTCGGTTTCATTGTTGCCGCTTTTACTTCTTCTCTGGTTTACAAGAAAAACAACCCTGATGAAGGGGGTGGGGCAGAGGCTGAAGCTGCTGATTAAGTAAGTTCGTATTATTTGTTGAAAGGATTAGGTCATGGCTGTTTCGTTGTCTAAAGGGGGTAATGTTTCCCTTACCAAAACTGCCCCTTCGCTGAAGCGAATATTGGTTGGTTTGGGTTGGGAGGCTCGCGCTACTACTGGAGCGGATTACGATCTCGATGCCAGCGCATTTCTGTTGGGTGATAACGGCAAGGTTCGTCGCGATGAAGATTTCATCTTCTATAACCAACTGACATCCCAGTGTGGTTCCGTGGAGCACACTGGTGACAACCGAACCGGTGCTGGCGCCGGTGACGACGAAGCTTTAAAAATTGACCTAGAGAAGGTTCCCAGTTCTATCAAGCGCATTGTGGTCAGCGTGACCATCGATGATGCACAGGCTCGTAAGCAGAACTTTGGTCAAGTTTCTGATGCATTTATGCGCATTGTAAATCTCGATAATGACGTTGAAATTGCTCGCTTTGACCTGACCGAAGACTATAGCACCGAGACCGCAATGGTTTTCGGTGAAATCTATCGTCACAATGATGAATGGAAGTTCAAGGCTGTTGGTCAGGGTTTTGCTGGCGGCTTGGAAGCAATGTGTAACCAATTTGGGGTGAGCGTCGCCTAAGGCGGCTGCTCGAGATAAGAATAGGATATAAAAATGAGAAGGTTGCCTGTATATCTGCTCCTCGATGTTTCTGGGTCCATGAGTGGCGAGCCCATCGAGGCCGTAAAGACCGGCGTTCAAACCTTGGTTTCTACGCTTCGCCAAGACCCGTACGCGCTTGAAACTGCGTTCCTGTCTGTCATCACTTTTGACAGCAATGCCAAGCAGGTCGCTCCTCTGACTGAACTGGCTACCTTCCAAACGCCGAGCATCAGCGCTAGTGGCACCACGGCCCTGGGTGATGCTCTCGGTCTGCTGGCTGACCGCGTTGAAGCTGAAGTGGCTAAGACCACCGCAGAAGTGAAGGGCGACTGGAAGCCGCTCATCTTCATTATGACTGATGGTGTGCCGACAGATGACTGGCAAAAGGGTCTCGAAAAGCTGAAGAAGGCTCGCACTGGCGTCATCGTGGCTTGTGCCGCTGGCCAAGGGGCTGATACCTCTGTGCTGAAGCAAATCACCGAAGTCGTGGTGCAGCTTGATACGGCTGACTCCAGCACCATCAAGGCATTCTTCAAGTGGGTATCTGCTTCTGTTTCCACGGGCAGCCAGAAGGTCGACCAGGGTCAGAAGGAAGTTACTGGCTTGGGTGACCTGCCGCCGCCGCCGCCGGAAGTCAACGTCGTACTTTAACTAACTGCTGAGGAAGAAAAACAAAAATGGCTATCTCTCTTAAAAAGGGGCAGGGTGTCAGCCTTAGGAAATCAGAATATGACCTATCGATGGTAACGATTGGTCTGGGTTGGGACATTAACGAAGAAAAGAAGGGCCTCCTTGGAAGCCTATTTGGTAAAAAGGAAGAGGAATACGACCTGGATGTCATTGCCTTTCTTTGTGACGCAAACGGTAAGGTTCAGAACCTGGGCGGTGTTGATGCCAATAACCGCGTGACTCTAGTCGGCGGGGACATCATTTTTTTCAATAGTTTGCGTCATGCCTCAGGCTGCATTTGGCTGACGGGCGACAACAGAACCGGCGCCGGCGACGGCGATGATGAGCAAATCATCGTCAAGCTGAACGACCTTCCTGATGCCTACCAAAAAATCGTCTTTGTCGTTCAGATTTACGGTGGCCAAAAACAGGGTCAGAACTTCGGCAAAGTCCAGAACGCATTCATCCGTGCTGTTGATAGCAAAGGCAAGGAAATGGCTCGCTTCGACCTTTCTGGGGGGGCGGGCTTTGCTCAGTACTGCTCGATGTTGTTTGCAGAACTGGTGCGCGAATCGGGTGGCTGGAAGTTCAACGCGATTGGTTCTCCGGACCAGTCTGACTCCTTCGTTACTTGGCTGAAACAGTACTGCAATTAAGTAGGCGGTTACCATGAGCGTTAGAAGGCTACCGGTCTACATTCTGCTTGATACATCTGGGTCTATGCGTGGAGAGCCAATTCACTCAGTGAATGTCGGCCTCCAGGCAATGCTCAGTGCTCTTCGACAGGACCCGTATGCACTTGAAAGCGTTCACCTGTCCATCATCACCTTCGACGTGGAAGCCCGGGAATACCTGCCGCTGACCCCCTTGGATGAAGTGAAACTAGGAGAGGTGGTTGTTCCCGATGCGGGGGCAACATTCCTCGGCGCAGCATTAGAACTGCTGCTGCACCGCGTCGACCGTGATGTAGAGAAGAGTACAGGTGATGCAAAGGGCGACTGGCGCCCACTGTTGTTCGTAATGACCGACGGCAGCCCATCTGACTTGCATGCGTATCGGGAGGCCATCCCGGAAGTAAAAAAACGTAATTTCGGGTCGATTCTCGCCTGCGCAGCTGGCCCAAAGGCAAAACAAGACGTCCTTTTGGAGCTGACAGAAAGGGTGTTTACGCTCGACACAATGGATTCGGCTGCGTTTTCCGGTTTCTTCAAGTGGGTATCGGCCTCAGTTGCCGTTGGCTCCAGTAGTGCCGGGATATCTGGGCAAATTTCCCTGCCGCCGCCCCCGCCTGAAGTTCAGCTCGTCCTGTAGCTAAAGTGGTCGCCTGAAGAAAAACAAGAATCAGATGAACGACAAGCAATGAATTTTGTTGATATTGGCCGGGGGGCTCGCACTTATCGCGCTCATATTTCCGCCTTTTGTCGTCCACCTCCCTAATGGTGCAGCGATTAATAAAGGATATGGCTTCCTGTTCTCCCCCCAACGCACGGTTACTTCTCTGCGACAGTCAATGTCGCCACCTTGGTCGTGGAATGGATTGGTATTGCAATCCTAGGCGCGGTCGGATGGGCGCTAGTTAAAGGAGGAAACACGTTGGCACCTAATGCATCTGCCGGCAACAACTCATTCGGAAATGCTGCCACCCAGAAAAGTAGTAGTGGCGCTCCAAGGGTACTAAGAGCCGGGTTTTGGGCTCGCGTGGACGCATACATCCTAGACTATGTAATTGTGACCATCGCCATATTTGTGTTCTTCGTCATCTCTATCGCCATTGGCATGATGTCGCCAAACAATGCCGAGAGCTCCGGAGCGGCGTGGGGCACCCTGATTTTTTGGCTTTACTTTGCTTTTCTCGAAAGTGGGTTACGGCAAGCAACTATCGGCAAGCGACTGCTTTCTATCAAGGTAGTGACCCTTGACGGGAAAGCCCCCTCATTTTGGCGCGCGACCGGGCGCCATTTCGCAAAGATCCTCTCGGGCTTAATTTTTTGCATTGGCTTCCTGATGTGTCTATTCACGGCCAAGAAGCAGTGCTTGCACGACATGATGGCCGGTTGCCTAGTCGTGCGCGATGACGCAACCGAACATGAAATTGTTACGGCCCTAGGCCGAATCTCCCCCTGATTTGAGGTGTCTGTGATGCGTAGATTGCCAGTGCTTTTTGTTCTCGACTGCTCGGAATCGATGGTCGGCGAGAACATCAAGAAAATGGAAGATGGTTTGCAGTCGGTCGTTCGGACACTTCGTGCAGACCCCCATGCTCTCGAGTCTGTGTACATATCGGTGATTGCATTTGCTGGCATCGCCAAGACGATTGCCCCCTTAGTTGAGGTGGTTTCTTTCTATCCGCCTAAGCTTCCCCTTGGAGGTGGCACAAGCCTCGGTGCAGCACTTGATGCCTTGATGGCCGAAATGGATAAATCGGTCGTTAAAACCACTCCCGACATGAAGGGTGATTGGAAGCCTATTGTCTATCTGTTCACGGACGGACGGCCCACAGACAATCCGACGCCTGCTGTTGAGCGCTGGATCGCAAAGTATGCCCTCAAGGCTAACTTGATTGCGGTCGGTTTGGGCAAGGATGCTGACTTCTCTGTCCTGAAAAAACTAACCGAAAACGTCATCGTCTTCGAAGACACCAAAGAGGGCGACTTCAAGAAATTCGTAAGCTGGATTTCTGCCTCAGTAGTTGCCCAGAGCAAGAGCGTCGGGGAGAACTTGGAGAACCCCGGCCTGCCGGTATTTGATGAAAGTGTAATGCAAATCGTCAAAGATGCAGTTCCGGTAGCCGATGAAGCTTGTGTGACGTTGGTTGGTCGCTGCCAGAAGACTAGGAGGCCCTACATCATCAAGTACGACCGTGAAGTAAGGCCTGTAGCTACTCGGGATTTTAAGGTTGATGTTTCTAGTTACCACTTAGCCGGGTGCTATCCCCTTGAAGAGGATTACTTCGCCTGGTCGGACAACAAGACCACTGACTTGAAGGTAAATACATCTTCTCTCGTTGGCTCCCCAGGCTGCCCTCACTGTGGAAACTTAACGGCCTTTGCGGTTTGCACCTGCGGCAAGCTGCTGTGTATTAACGGGCCCGGACAAATTGTATGTCCGTGGTGCGAGAAATCGGTTTCCTTTGGCCCCGGACCTTCTGACGAAGCTAGCGGGTTCGATGTTGGTCGGGGCCGCGGCTGAACATGCCAAATAAATCAATTATGAGGCAGTGGGCAGATATAGAGCCTACGGTGCATAAGCATATTGAGGAGTTGGTTTTGGGCTTACTTGAATCCAAGACCCCCCTGTTCGACAAAACCAAGGCGGCTTCGGATTCAATTAGCCAATTTGCAAAGGACCAACAAGTTCAGTTCCTTACTTTTGAGTTCGTATGGTCATTGCGCAAGCTATGGGCTTCTCGATTTCATGAAGGAGCGGAACCGTCTCCTCAAAATCGACTTGAGGAGCCCCCCCCAATACAGCCACTGGAGTTCCCAAAGTTGTTTACGGACGCAGCGAGCTTACCTAATGAACCTTTTGCTGGCTCTAAATGTTCCGAGGAGACGGTCATTACCGATACACAACCTATTCAAACGCCTGTCCCTGGAGACCCTGTGACAAATCAACTCGCGGACGGAGATTCCGGCAACAATAGTCTGCCCGGCGTTACTGTTGAAAGTACGCCAACTGTGGACGCAGCGCCAGCGACGGATAATCCTGAACAGCCTGTCGCTAAAGGAGATATTGCTGCTACCGCTCATCTCAAGCCTGGGGAAATCCCGGCAACTCCAGTCAAGCCAGCAGTAGTACCAGAGACCCCGCCGACTTTCCATTTGCCGAATTGCAAAGTTGGAACGCCTTTCTCAGCAAAGATTGAGGGAGCCGATAAATCTGGACGTCAAGTTCTCGTAGCAGATTTGAGATTCCCCGAAGGTTTCGGACTTATGTTCGACCCGGCAACCCAAATGGTTGCTGGGCAGCCCCTGATAGATGGGGAGTTTGACCTAGTCTTACAGTGGTCGTTTGCCGATGGGCCCAGTGAGGGTAAAGCATCCGGCACTTGCAGGCTCACCTCCAACCCAGACCCGAGGACTCTTTGGAAAGTTATTGAGCCTGCGGCTGACCTTCCTTATCGCAAAGCCCATCTCGACCAGAAGATTCTTAAGGGGAATGGTTTCAACATCGCAGCCGCCAGCCGTCGTGGTCGTTCACATGAGCATGGCGGTAGTTTTAGGGATGATGATTTCTTTATTTCAGACGACCAGCAAACAGGCTGGAGTGTCCTTATTGTTTCGGACGGTGCTGGCAGCGCAAAAAATTCTCGCGAAGGGTCTCGGATTGCTGTTGAAACGGCTGGCAAGCAGTTGGTCGATAGCCTTGCAGGCGAGTTCGGCTCAAAGATTGCGGGGTACTTGGCAGCTTGGGATTCTGACCCCTCCACCCAGAATGAAATCGGCAAGGAGTTCCATTACGCCTTCTACAACCTGGCCAAGGCCGCCAATCAGGCGATTGAAGAGGAAGCAGCAGCTCAAAATGCGCCAGCAAAAGAATATTCGACCACTCTGCTCGTAGCGGCCGTCAAGAAAGATGGCCCGAACACCTTTCTGGCAACCTTCTGGATGGGTGATGGCGCCATAGCAGCATACGGACCTAGGGGTACCGTAAAACTGATGGGCACACCTGACGGAGGCGAGTTTGCTGGCCAGACGCGGTTCCTTGACCGCAACGCCTTGGCAGACCAAGGGTTTGGGAAACGGGTGAAAGTGGGGCGCTTCCAGAACATTTCGTCCGTCATCCTCATGACGGACGGTGTTTCCGACCCCTATTTCGAAACTGACAACGGGCTGGCCAACCCGGAAAAGTGGGATGTTCTCTGGGATGAAATCCTGCCGCAATTATGCGATGCGGAGCCCGAACAACGTTTAGTTGAGTGGCTGCACTTCTTTAAGCAAGGGCATCATGACGACCGCACAATTGCACTCCTCTGGTGACAATGACCCAAGGCCAGAAGTGGCGATGGTGGGGCTCCCTATCATCGCGATGCTAATTGCCCTTCCTTTCTCAAAGCCAGGCGGAACACAAGAATGGCTCGGGCAAACTCTTGCTACAAGCTTTGCGGTTGCTGCGCTAGGGTTAGTTGTGCTGTTTGTATTGTTTTGGATTGCTCGACCCGAAGGATGGACGTGTAGGCAGAGCGTAGCCATAGCGGAAACAATTACTCTTTGGTTGGCGGCAGGAATCACTGTCGCCCACACACTTTAGGAGCTGCTGTATGGCCAAAGTGGTCAAGTGCAAAACGTTTGACGGGCATGAAATCGAGTTTGTAGACGACATCATCGGCTCTGGTGCGATGAAAGATATCTACTTTTCTCCCGATAAGTCATATGTCGTCGGCTTCTACAAGACAAAGCAAGATGTTCAAGCCAAAGAGCGCCTCCAGATGATTACTGGAAAGTACCGGGAAAGCATCTTTAATCAAATTGGCGGAGACTACTGGAAAAACCTGTTCTGCTGGCCCACAGCCATGTTGGAACATGAGGGCAAATTAGGCCTTGTCGCACCAACCTACGCTAAACATTTTTTCTTTGAGTTCGGCTCAAAAAACAACGACGCACTCAACATCAAAGGGAAAGACAAAGAAGGCAAATGGTTTGCAGCCCCTAACCTTCGCAATCGCTTTGTTGACCCTCGCGAGCTTGGTGACTGGCTAAACCACATCAAGGTATGCCTGCTCTTGTCGCGAGCCGTTCGCAGAATGCACGCGGCAGGCTTGGCCCATTCCGACCTAAGCTACAAGAACGTACTAGTGGACCCTTCAAAAGGGATGGCATGTGTGATCGATGTGGACGGCTTAGTTGTACCAGGCAAGTTCCCGCCTGACGTAGTCGGTACGCCAGATTTCATCGCACCCGAGGTAGTAAAAACTAGCCACCTGGCGAAAAACGACCCCAAGCGATGTCTTCCAAAACGTGAAACTGATGTGCACGCGCTAGCTGTTCTTATCTATATGTACCTTTTGTATCGGCATCCGTTGCGTGGCGGGAAGGTACATGACGTCAATGACGAACAACGTGATGAATCATTGACGATGGGCGAGCGTGCCTTATTCGTTGAACATCCGACAGATAAGTCCAACCGAATTAGGGTGAAGAACGTAAAGCCCTCTGAGTTGCCTTGGGCCGATACAGACAAGATTCCATTTACGGTTACTGGGCCATATCTCAGGGATTTCTTCCTTCAGGCTTTTGTTGCAGGACTACACGACCCAGCAATGCGTCCGTCTGCAAACGACTGGGAAACTGCTCTCGTCAAAACGGTCGACCTGATTCAACCGTGCCAGAACCCCTCGTGCGAGCAAAAGTGGTTTGTATTCGACAACTCGACAAAGCCCAAATGTCCATTCTGTGGCACTCCGTTCAAGGGCAAGCTGCCGGTGCTGAACCTTTACTCTTCGCGTAAAGAGGGGTCGTTCCGCCCGGACAACCACCGCTTGATGGTCTATACCAACCAGTCAATGTATGCGTGGCATGCAAACAGCTTAACTGTGCCGAATGAGAAGTTGGCCGATGACCAAAAAAAGCGGGTGGGTTACTTCGTGTTCCACAACGACAGATGGTTGTTGGTGAATGAGCGCCTCACTGACCTGATGGATGTGACAAATGAACCGAAGGTACCGGTGCCCATTGGTGGCAGGCTGGAGCTAAAAGATGGTCAGAAAATCCTGTTTGCAAAGGGCGATGGGGGCAGGCTTGCGGTTGTACAGATGGTTGATGCGTGAACTAAATAGACACATTGCCAGGGAGGTAATGATGAAACATTCAATGATTCGTGTTTGGCTCCGCCTTGGGCTAGGGATGTCACTTTTTTCGTCAGCGCACGCAGCTTGTGAAACGAGCTATACCATCACCCTACAAACATTTGGTGAAGGTGTCCGAGTTGAGCTCCGAAACGGCTCTCCTGGTAGCTCGAAATTGTTAAACTCATCCTTCAGCAGAGGTGGGCAAGTCGCTTTCTATCAACTTTGCCCCGGCAGTTATTTTCTGGCCATTGGTAACGATGAAAGCGTAAGCGTTACCCCGGTTCGTTACTTTGAAGACTATGCGCAGTATTCGAGCGCCATTACGATTCAAAAAGGCTCGGGTAATGTTTCGAAGCGCTCAAGAAACTCGCTGTAGTCAATCAACCATAGTGGTCTTCTTAAGTTGTATTCCAATAACTCCAAGCCGGTGATTGCTGCTTTCGACTTCGACGGCACCATTACCACCAAAGACACACTCCTACCGTTTCTTCTCAGGGCATTTGGACCGCTGAAGTTGGGGCTGTCATTGGTCTCCTTGTCTATCCCTGGAGTCTTGGTTTGGCTCGGCAAATCTACAAGAGACCACTTTAAGGCACGGCTCATTGGAAAGTTGTTTCCAGGAGCTTCAGTCCAGTATTTGGAGAAGGTGGGTATCCAACATGCGGAAGAGATTGCTTCTCTTTGCAGGCCAGTCGCAATCGAGCGGATTAGGTGGCACAAGCAGCAAGGGCATCGCATTGTCATGGTTAGCGCCTCGCTAAATTTCTACCTTGAGCCAATAGCCCAGCAGCTTGGGTTCAATGATTTGCTATGTACTGAAGTAGTTTCCGTAGAAGGAACCTGTACTGGCGAAATGAAGGGCGATAACTGTAGGGCTGCGGCTAAAGTAAAGAGACTGGAGTCGTTATTCGGCCCGCTACATCAGTATGAGTTGTATGCCTATGGTGACTCAGATGGGGATAAAGAGATGCTCGCCGTATCAGACCACCCCGCGTTTCAGCCTTTTAATTCCTCCAGGTAGCAATTCCGAACCCCCAAGCTTATCCACAGATACCAGGGATATCTGAGCGCCGTCCTCGACTGGGCAAGTAACCGTCCGGCCACCACCGTCTTTCCGGTTTAATCGGAATCAGGCAGCCGCAGCGAGATGCCCGGTCTTGGCGAACTGCTCTGCAACATGCCAAGGCAGCAGGTCGTCAAGTTCGCTGATTCGGTAGTCGGCAATCCGCTTGATGACGAAGCGCAGATAAGCTTCCGGGTCGAGGCCATTGAGTTTCGCCGAACCGACCAGGCTGTAAATGGCGGCGGCACGATCACCGCCGGCATCCGAACCGGCAAACAAGAAATTCTTGCGCCCGAGGGCTACTGCTCGTAAGGCACGTTCAGCGGCATTGTTGTCGATTTCGACGCGCCCATCGGCGGCATAGCGAATCAGTGCCGGCCAATGGTTCAGGGCATAGCCGATGGCCTCCGCCAGGCCGGATTTCTTCGACAGTTGTCGTCGCGTATCGAGTAGCCAGGCATGGAATTCATCGAGAATGGGCTTGGCCTGTTCCCGCCCCTGGCGCCTGACATCCGGCGGTTGTCCACGAACATCGCTTTCAATCGCATACAAGGCCGCGATCCGTTTGAGCGCCTCGGCCGCGATCGGTGAGCCTTGGGCCTGGTGAATCTCGAAGAACTTGCGGCGGGCATGGGCCCAGCACGCGGCTTCCAGAATGTCGCTTTTGGCATACAGAGCATCGAAGCCGGCAAAGGCATCGGCTTGCAGAATGCCCTTGAAGGATTTCAGATGGCTCTGTGGATGTTCGCCCTTGCGGTTGGACGAGTAGGCGAACCAGACAGCGGGTGGCGTTTCGTACCCGGCCGGCCGATCATCGCGGACATAAGTCCATAACCGCCCGGTCTTGGTTTTGCCATCGCCCGGCGCGAGGACCGGTTACTTACTTCGGCAAGCTTGTGGCAAGTATTTGTCTGGGATGTCCTGGCTCTTACACGTCCACACGACTTGGTTGTTTGAATTCAGTGACGGGATGAAGTGGAGAGATTTCCCGTTAATTGGCGATTGAGAGAAAGTCAAACTTACCACCCCGTTTTCCGGATTAACCACGGCTGAGCTGATTGAGGCCGGCACTGCTAGATTGAATCCTGCTGTAGCCAGAGTTTCCGGAACTGACCGATTAGTGGCGTAGTAGCGACTGACAGCGTCAGTCGCTTGCTGACCATATGTTACCGCCTCTGCCGTTCGAGCTCTTGTCGTGTAGTCCTGGTAAGCCGGTAAGGCAATCGCAGCCAGAATACCGATGAATGCAACGACGGCTAAGATTGCGACGATGGCAGCTGCGGCATTGCTGGTACCACCTTTGCTAGTGAGTTCACCAAGTTGATGCTGAGGGTCCGAAGATGATGCTTGGGTTTCACCAATCTTTTTTTTGCAGCGCTTGTAGTAAAGCGAATTCGCAAACAGTGGTGGCCAAATAAACATGGCGCCCAGCCATGCCAAGTAACCAAGGCCAATGAGTTCATCTGATTTCGTGACTGCTCCAACGATTCCGATTGGAATCATGATGAGATAGGGTGACAGGAAATACAGAATGGCCGGAAGCCACATCTTTCGATAGAGCATCCAATAGAAGGTTATGAAAAATGCAGGCCAATGCCAAGTAGCTCCGGGCTTGCCTTGGGCGTCAAACTCAGCAAAACGCTTCAGGTAGTAGTCCTGGTTTTTGGGACCAATGAAAGCTTTGTAAAGCTCTTCATCGCCGGCTGAAAGATTTGCGGTCGAGGACTTTGATGCTGCGCCATTACTTAGCGGTGCAAGCCCCACAACAACTCCACATTGCTTACAAAATTTTGCCGATACGTCGTTCGCGGTACCGCATTGCGTGCAGAACATTTGCCCCCCTGAAGGCTTTTATTGGATTCAATATGAATAATACAACGGATTGTGCTCGAGCCCAGAAGCTCCACCATCGAACTACGAACGTTTGATTGAATCGCTCCGGATTTCGTAGTCACTGTGGAGTCTGTTTAGCGACCATAACCGGCCGCTCAGTCTGTAGGGGCTGAAAGGCAGCAATGGCCGCTTGCTCCCGTAGGTCGTCTGGCAGGTTTCGGAGTGCAACGGCAGCTCAGATGGCGGCTATATGGAGAGCCGGAAGGTCAGCACTTGGCCGATGGTGTTGAAGAACTCCCTGCGGTAAAATATGCGTATAGCATGATTATGGTGGGGTGATCAAGATGATGGGGCGTCAGTCAGGCGGGCAAGAGCATCTGTTCTACTCCTTCGACCTTGAGTCTGTTGTTCCCCAGAAACACCTACTCCGTGGCATTGATCGCTGCCTTGACCTGGCCGATCTGCGTCAGCACCTGGCTGAGTATTACAGCCACACGGGGCGCCCCTCAGTTGATCCCGAGTTGATGATCCGGATGCTGGTCGTTGGCTACTGCTATGGCATCCGTTCCGAGCGGCGATTATGCGAGGAAG